>Ga0315272_10001304_pt1 | contig 12383 bp, 10 predicted proteins | sample C3_middle_MG_FD_203918 | JGI IMG/M metagenome (GOLD analysis project Ga0315272, IMG submission 203918) | Sediment microbial communities from Yellowstone Lake, YNP, Wyoming, USA - C3_middle | ecosystem: Environmental > Aquatic > Freshwater > Lake > Sediment | place: USA: Wyoming | collected...
GCGAAATGCTTTTTTCTCCAGCGATTCCTGTAGGTCCTCTAAGCAAGCGCCGTTCCCGCGTAGCACCATAATCTTCTCATGGCCGGTGGGCACGATCCCCTCACCCTCGGTGATCAACTCTTCGTACATTTTTTCGCCGGGCCGCAAACCGGTGTACTTGATCTCGATCTCCGTATCAGGCTCCTTGCCGCAGAGTTGGATCAAATCACGGGCCATCTGACCGATCCGTACCGGTGTTCCCATCTCCAGAATGAAAATCTCCCCGCCCTCGCCCATGGTCGCGGCCTGGAGAATAAGCTGGCTCGCCTCCTCGATGGACATGAAGTAGCGGGTCATATCCGGATGGGTGACAGTAACCGGACCGCCCATCTCGATCTGCCGCCGAAACAAAGGGATAACCGAACCCGAAGAACCGAGAACATTACCGAAACGCACCGCCATGAATCGGGTTCCTGCCCCGGAGTCCTTACCCTTCTCGCAAAAACCCTGCATGAGAATCTCGGTCATCCGCTTGGTGGCGCCCATGACGTTAGTGGGCCGCACCGCCTTGTCGGTGGAGATCAAAACGAAGCGCTCCACCCCATACCGCGCCGAAACCTCCATCAACCGCTTGGAGGCAAAAATATTATTGTACACCCCCTCCCAGGAATTACGCTCGACCATGGGCACATGTTTGTAGGCGGCGGCATGAAAAACAACCGTTGGCCGATAGTGCGGGAACAACGACTCCAGCAAAACCTTGTCCTGCACCTTGCCAAGCACTGCCACATAGTTCCTGAAGCCGTATTCGTGAAGCAACTCCATCTCGATCTGATACAAATTCTGTTCGCTGGCATCCATGAGGATGAGTGTGGAGGGGTGGAACCGGACGATCTGGCGGCAAAGCTCCGAACCGATCGACCCGCCAGCCCCGGTGACAAGAACCACCTTTCCCGCCAGGATATTGCCAATTTGTTCCAGTTCAAGCCGCACCGGCGACCGCCCCAGGAGATCCTTGTATGAGACATCGCGGATGGTTTTGATGGAAACCTTGTCGCTGATCAATTCCCCGAGGCCTGGCAGTGTCTTAAACGGGATTTCGCAAGCCCGACACAACTCGACAATCCTCTGCATCTGATCACGACTGGCCGAAGGAATGGCGATGAGTACCTCCTGAGCTTTGGTCTTAAAGGCATATTCCGAAAGATCCGCAATGGGGCCGAGGACCGGAATACCATGGATTTGCTGACCGATTTTGGCGGAATAGTCATCGAGAAACCCGGCCACTATGTAGGGCAAGGCCTTGTTGTCATTAATTTCCCGCGTCACCTTCTCCGCCGCGTCCCCGGCCCCAATGATAAGCAACCGTTTGCGGCGCTGCCGTTTACCGGTATCATCACGAAGAAAAGGCAGACAGAAAACACTCTGACAAGAAAGCCTGAGACTGATACGAAACCCAGCAATAAAAAGGAAGGTCAACAGAGCATCGAGCACAAAAACCGACCGGGAAAACCCCTCAAAACGATTCAACAACAGAATCCCGCCTAAAGTGATAAATCCAGCAACCACGCAAGCCTTGAGGATGTTCAGCAGGTCCGCCAGGGAGGTGTACCTCCACATCCCACGATACAACCCAAACAAATGAAACAGCACCAGCTTGGCGGGAAGAAGAAAACCAAGGGCAGTGAGAATGTTAGCCCACTGCGCCTGGGGCACAGCACCATCAAAACGAATTACGTAGGCCAGCAGATGCGCGGCAACCAGCAGCACCAAATCAACTCCGAGCACAATCCAAAAATTCAATTTACGAAGCTGGTATTTCATACGGTTCCCTGTTTTCTTTGGCGCAGTGCAAGAAGCGGCTCCGCTTGATTGGACAGAATCATATCAAACAACCTTTCCATTCAACCCTTGTGCCGTCCGGCGTAGCGCCTCATCCACGCTGAAGGGCGGATTCCATCCTAACAGTTCCCGCGCCTTGGAAATATCCACCTGTAAGGAACCGCACAACCGCTGTGCCATATCGCGCCTGCCCAGCAACACAGCTCCGGCTTCCAACAACAAAGTCGGTACCGGTATCAACCACGCCGGCCTACTCAAAGCCAGTCCCATACGCCGCAACAGTTCCGGGGTGGAAAGATCTTCCCCGTCCGCCACCAAAAAAGTCTGATTAGCCGCAGCAGGATGATTGAGACAAGTAATGATTAAATCCACCAGATTATCCAGCGCCACCAGACTGCGCTTATTATGAATGGCGCCTAAGGGCAAAGGAACGCCCCGCTTTAACCAACGCATCATCCTCTGGAAATTGGCTCGCACCCGAGGCCCATAGACCAGCGGCGGACGAATGATCACCACCTCCATCCCTGTCTCGACCGCCACCTTGCGTAAACCCTGTTCTGCCTCATGCTTGCTAATGCTGTAGGGATCTTGTGGACTAGGCACATCATTAGCTGTAAAAACCTGGCCCAAACGCGTTGCCTCTCCGTTGACTTTGATAGAACTGATGAAAATAAAACGGCGCACACCGGCCGCAGCAGCCTGGCGAGCAAGACTCAAAGTGCCATCAACATTCACTCGGCGAAACTCAGACAGTGGATCGGTCGCTGTGTCGGTCATCACATGGACGCGAGCCGCAAGGTGAACTACAGCATCGCAACCCCGTAGAACGTACTGCCAGTCAGTATCGATAGCCAGGGTGCTAATCTGACAGTTCGTTATATTCGGAGCCCTATCAGTTAAAGCGTGCCGCGTAACAGCGACTACTGTCCGACCCGAATGGGAAAGCGCAACACACAGGGAACGGCCGATAAAACCGTTGGCACCAGTAACCAAAATCACAGTTGAATTTCTTTTGGCTGCATCCGAGTTATACCCCTACCAACTCAATGAACCAGCCTTCGAGTCGGGCCATCAAGACTTCACGACTGAACTCCTTGTTTGCGTAGTCGCGACCATTGCTCCCAAGCCTCAACCGCTCCGCTCTTGTCATGGCCGCAAGTTGAAGTACAGATTGAGCCAAACCGGTCGCATCACCAGCTGGACATACCAACCCTGCTTCAGCACTTCGAATAACGTTAGCACCTTCGCCGTCAAGCATACCTAACAAAGGAAGGCCAGACATCAAATAAGACTGAACTTTCCCTGGAATCGTTAAAGAAAAAACAGGATCGCGTTTTAGTGAAACCAGCAAAGCGTCCGCGTGTGCGTAGAATGAAGGCATTCGCTCCACAGGAAAACGGCCAAGCAGCAAAAAACACCGCTCCAATCCGCGATGCGCGACTTCCGCACATAACCAATCCGTCATCCGTCCATCACCCACAACCAGCCAACGTATGGCTGAATTATGTTTCAAACTTTCCGCAGCATCTAGCACCGCCGGAAAGTCTTGCGAATCCCCTACATTCCCTGCAAACAGCACGTTAAACGAACCTTCTTTCAGGGGTACTTCTAGTGCAGGGTTGAATTCTTCTTGGATAAACACATCCTCAGCCCAACTCGGAAAGTACCGAATTTTGCTCGAGTCATCACAATATTTGGCAATATTCTCAAGAAAACCTCTCGACTGGCCCAACACCAACGCGCAGCGGTTGTAAATAAATCTAACCACACGGCCGATTGCAGCCAGCATCTTAGATGAACGCACAATACCCACCGCAGCCAGCGTCTCTGGCCACAGGTCAAGGGCCCAAAAAACTACGGGAGCCTGCTTCAACCGTCCAAGCAAAACAGCAGGAATACCCACAGTCACGGGCGAAGGCTCAAAAACAAAAATGATGTCAAATTGTTGCCCCTGCAGCCGCCAGGGGCCCCAAAAGCATGCCCCCAACACAAAACTCAGATAATTTAGAAACAAACGCAAGGAGCCACGGCCACGGGCAAGCATGGGAATTCTGCACACGTTTGCGCCAGCGTAATAATCAAATGTTTTACGGTCTGCCTTAAAAGCGTCAAAGACTTTACCCGCTGGGTAGTTTGGAATACCCGTCAACACCGTCACATTATGACCACGTTTGACCAATTCCAGGGTCAAATCATTCACCCGGAAATTTTCAGGCCAGAAATACTGGCTAACTATTAAAATTCTCACAATACTTCAGCTGTTTTTTTTCCACACAACACGGTTCACATAATCTGTGTAGCTATGAATAATCCGCACCACTTTGTCTGACACATTGGGCACATTGTAATCTCCAACTTGGCGAAGCAAGCGTGTGTCGCCACGAGGCTGGTTTTCCAGAATGGCCAAGCCTTGCACAACACGGTCAATCTCCAACCCAACCATCATCACGGCAGCTTCTTCCATGCCTTCTGGACGCTCGTGCGCTTCACGGATATTGAGGGCTGGGAAGTTGAGAATGGAAGATTCTTCGTTGATGGTGCCACTGTCTGACAACACCGCTTTGGCTGCTATTTGCAGCTTGTTGTAATCCTTGAAACCCAGCGGTTTGAGCAATTGCACCTTAGCATGAAATTTGGTGCTCATCGCATCAATCCGTTTCTGCGTCCGCGGGTGTGTGGATACGATGACAGGAATTCCGTAGTGTTCCGCTATCGTGTTGAGTACCATCACCAGTTTGTCAAAATTATCCTCCAACTCGACATTTTCTTCTCGGTGAGCGCTGACAACGAAGAATTCACCGTCCCGTAAGTCCAGCCGATCAAGCACGTCGGAGTCCTCGATGCCATCACGGTAATAGGCAAGCACTTCGCACATCGGACTTCCGGTCTTAATGATAAGGTCCGCGGATAACCCTTCCCGCAAGAGATACTCCCGCGCGATCGCGCTGTAAGTCAAATTGACATCCGCAATGTGATCGACAATCTTCCTATTCGTTTCTTCCGGGACCCGCTGATCGAAGCAGCGGTTACCAGCTTCCATGTGAAATATTGGAATTTTCCGGCGCTTCGCAGGAATCGCAGCTAAACAACTATTGGTATCTCCCAGAATCAGCACCGCCTCCGGTTGCTCCGACACAAGCACCGCATCCACCGCAATGATGACTTTCCCAATCGTCTCGGCAGCGCTGGCACCGGCTGCACTGAGAAAATGGTCGGGTTTACGTATTCCCAGGTCCTTAAAAAAGACCTCGTTAAGTTCATAATCGTAGTTCTGCCCGGTATGCACCAGCACATGCTCAGTGTGCTCGTCCAACTTCGCGATCACCCGCGACAACCGAATGATCTCCGGTCGCGTCCCCAAGATCGTCATGACTTTCAGTTTATTCATATCAAACCTTGCTCCTGATGGTATCAGTGCGATCATGGTCGAAAATCTCGTTGGCCCAAAGCATGACGACCATCTCGTCTGCCCCCACATTTGTGATATCATGCGCCCATCCCGGCACCGTCTCGACCACCTGGGCCACCTCCCCCGAGGTAAAAACCACATAGGTTTCGTTGGTCACAACGTGACGAAAACCGAAGCGCGCAGAGCCCTTGATGACGAGGAACTTCTCCGTTTTGCTATGATGATAATGCGCTCCCCGTGTCACCCCAGGATACGCCGTAAAATAGGAAAATTGCCCGCTATCGTGAGTTTTCAGCATTTCGACGAACACCCCGCGCTCATCACCGTACCGCGGTAAATCATAAACAAATCTGGAGGGCGGTAAAAAACTGACGTAAGTCGAGTAGAGCGCACGCGCTAAACCTGCCCCAACGCGCTCCGAAACCAGAGTGTTTCGGCAATTCTTAAAAGCCTCAATCTGCGCGGCCAACTCACCCAGTGTGATCGTATATTTAGGGACCACTTCCCCCAGACGCACTCCATCCACACTCGAGTCGAGCGCACACAAAAATTCAGAAACCACATCATCTATATAAACCAAGCGCAACAATGTCGAAGGATCGTTGATCTGTATTGGCAAATCATGAGCGATGTTGTGGCAGAACGTAGCCACCACTGAGTTGTAGTTGGGCTTGCACCATTTGCCGAAGACATTAGGCAAACGATATATCACCACAGGGTTGCCTGTTTCTGAAGCCAGTTGCTCTACAGCCTGTTCCGCCGCACGTTTACTCTGCCCATAGGGATTGGGGATATCCGCCTGCATGGACGAAGCAAGGACAAGGGGAATCTTACGCCCGGATGCCTGTACCGCCGCACAAAGGGCCTTCGTCAACCCCGCATTGCCCCGGAAAAAATCAGCCACATCCTTGGGACGATTTCACCCGCAAGATGCACCACTGCATCGGCGCGACGAACCTTGTCAACAAGCGTAGGCAAGGCGTCGTCACGATCAAAACGTAACACCTCAAAACCAGAAGTTTCGCCAAGTCGCACAACCAGATTTTTGCCGATGAAGCCCCTCGAACCTGTCACCAATACGCGCATCTCACTCCTCCGGCTGGACATACTCACCACGCGTTATGGCCTGCATGAAAGAAAGTTTCATCAACAATACCATCATCGCCTCGACATCCAAACGTGTCGTGTTATGCGAGTTGTAATCTACTGCCTCGGAAATCTTGACTTCCCCCTGTTCAACAAATTTGCCATAGTTCAAGTCACGCAGGTCGGGCGGAACACAGTAATATTCTCCCAGGTCGTGAGCAGCCACCATTTCCTCCCGACTGAGCAACGCTTCATACAACTTCTCGCCATGACGTGTCCCAATGATTCGAACTTCATGGTTTGGAACCCCCATCAACTCTGTCAGCGCCTTGGCCAAGGTTTCTATGGTCACAGCGGGAGCTTTCTGCACAAAAATCTCCCCGGGCTTGCCATGCTCAAAAGCATACTGCACCAGATCAACCGCATCATCGAGCGTCATCATAAAACGTGTCATGCTCGGGTCGGTAATGGTGATCGGATTCCCCGTTCGAATCTGATCCACAAAGAGCGGAATTACAGATCCTCGAGATGCCATCACATTACCGTATCGCGTTGTGCAAATAATGGTTGACTCACTATTACGCGATTTGGCAACGATAACCTTCTCCATCATCGCTTTGGAAATCCCCATCGCATTAATAGGATAAACGGCCTTGTCCGTACTGAGGCAGACTACCCGTTTCACCCCGCAAGATATTGCAGCTTCAAGGACATTTTCCGTCCCCAAAACATTGGTCTTGACCGCCTCAAGTGGATGAAATTCGCAGGAGGGAACTTGTTTCAACGCCGCAGCATGATAGATATAATCCACCCCACGCACGGCATTCAAAACAGACTGATAATCACGCACATCCCCAAGATAAAATTTTAGCTTTGGGTTGTTGTAGCGCTTGCGCATGTCATCCTGTTTCTTTTCGTCCCGACTCAGAATGCGAATCTCCTTTAAATCAGAATCCAGAAATCTGCGTAAAACAGCGTTGCCAAAAGAACCCGTGCCTCCAGAAATCAAAAGCGTTTTCATCTTAAACATGTCGTTCAATTATTCCATTTTGAATTCGAGTAAATGCAGCCAAGAAAGCAAACGTTTCCTCTGCACACCGCTGCCACGAAAAAATCTGTGCACGTTCAAAGGCCATCTGCGCCAACCGTACGCGCAAATCTCGAGAATCTATCAGTTCACGCAATGCACGAGCGATGTCACTTGAATTCTCCGGATCAAAATAGACACCAGCATCACCCAAAACTTCAGGCATAGGACCCATGCGTGAGCAGGCCATCGGTAAGCCAGCAGACATGCCTTCAAGGAGAATATTAGGCATATTCTCGCAGCTGGATGCAAACACGCCGATATCAGCGCGACCATAAAACTCATCAAGCTTTTCGTAAGGAACTGCACCTCGATATGTGATAAACGAACCGTCTGGGTCAACACGATCCAAGGTTTCTTTCAAAAGAGTCAGGCCCTCAGCGGGTGGGCCGACCAACTCTAAAACCACAGGAACGCCCTCTGCTCGAAGCCGCGCAACAGCATTAGCGACCTGCCAATGGTGCTTATAAGGACTGACAATAGAGACATAGAGCACCCGGCAGGGAGAGGCCTCACTAAAATCTGCGTGTAACCGCTGGAGACGAGGGGGCATCGAAAATCTACGGTTAACTCCATGCGGAATAATTGCACTCTTACCTCGCAATGACCCGGTTACCTTCAAGACAGCATCGCGAGCGTACTTCGTAAGAAAAATTACCCCATCAGCTTTGCGAAACGAACGGCTTTGAGTCCACCGCAAAAAAAGAAACTTCAATGTGTACAAAGACCGACCGTACCGCCGCATCTCTCTCCACTCAAACGGAAGAAGATTTTGACTCATAGTGACCATGGGGCAAAATCCACTACAATCGGAACCGCCGGGAACGAATAACACATCACAGCAGGCTTGCTGGGCAAGTTTTCTCAGTCTGAAGCACTGCCAGAATATTCGATACGGTAATCCCCCTCCCAATAAAGGCGCAACCACCTTACTCAGCCACTCCCGATCTTCAATTTTTGTAAGCGTAGTTATGCCAGCCCAAACAATTACCCGCGTGAAACCATGTGCCAGTGGTTCCGCCACGCGTAGTAGTTCGGCCAAATGAGTCAACCCGCCACCGGCACGAATATTAGAAGCATCAATGCCGAGAATCATGCGATAAGGACATTGTGATGCTTAACAAAACGGGGCTGCCCCATCATTCCGAACAAAAATGACAGTATGAACAAACCATGGCTAAGTTTGAATGTTTCATGAACCAATCCGAATATAAGGACACCAATCAAACCCCAAAACAACCCGGGCTCTCTCAAACAAAGAAATCTCAATAACCGGTATAGCAAGAAAACATATACCGAAAATCCAAAAATTCCTGTCCGAAATAGCACATCTAAATATTGATTATGAGCAGAGCCAGAAAGGTCAGCAAACAATATCCAAACTCCTAAATACCCTGACCCTGTAAATGGATTACAAGCAACAAATTCCACTATTTTATGAAATAATACAACCCTAAATCCTTCAGATGCTGCAGGATTAGAAAAATCAAAAGTATTTTCTCCGCTTTTTTGTTTTAAAGAAAAAAGTCGATCCAGATAAAAATTGAACACTCCAAAAAAATATTTGTTAAGCAACAAAATAATTACTGATAAAGATAAAATTACACACACAACGGTTAGAAATATTCTGTTTTGTAGCTTTGGACTCTTTACCCAATCCAATATTTTAGATGCAATATAAATACCAGCGCTTCCAACAATTGCAACAATACTGGCCCTCGAAAATGTTAGGAGAAGTCCTGCCCCTAAGAGCAGCAACCCAACAAATTTCAAAGCAGATAAAAATATATTTCGGGGAAAATAATGCAATAACAGCCAAATAGCGAGAACGTAGACAAACCCATATCGCTGGGAACCGATTACTCCTTTAGCGTCCATACCAAGATCAGCACCACCTAAAGAAAAATATAAAAATATTGCATACAATGAGAAATAAATAGAAATTGCAACAATCGCACATTTAAAAGACCGCACCATTTGTGAGTCAATTTTAATGAACATGTATGCAAACATACTTATAAAAATAATAAAACTAGCAACTCTTCGATAAAAAAAATCAAAATATGAAAACTGATATATGGTAGCCAACACAAACACTAGCACGTACAAAATTAAGGTTGCCAGCAGATCCCTACTCGGCAACTGAAACTTCCCCCTAGCAAGGATAATAATTGCTGGAAACAAGATAAAAAGGTAGTTGACAGAAACTCCGTCACCACCGAGGAGACAAGAGAACGGATAGAGGAATATACAAAAACACAGAGACAAAACCACTCCCATGGAAGGGATACATCTCCAACCTCGGCTCTGCCACACGCCTACAACTCCAGGCAACTGCCCCCTATTTCTCATAAGTAATGAACGGTTCATTGGACGCATCTGATTACACACAACTCATTTGACATAGCAATTAGCTTGGACTCAACCATTCACTATCTTCACTCGCGAATTACATCGACTCGCGTCCCGACTGTCTTTGGCGTCCTTCTATACCTCGGACCGGACGAACTATAACGGCCAACTAGGCCCATGACAAAATCACTATTGTTTCTGATATAAAGATACAGGGAATAAATCTTCGGGTGGCCTTTAAGAAAGGCTGCAAACATGCTAGCCAGTATTTTTGCTAAAGGCCAGTGACCTTTGTACACACGCCACCAAAAAATGATGTATTCAAACTGAATGCGCTTACTGGAAAACCCCTCCAAATTCAGTCTGGCGGTGCTCCTTTCACTCTTGGGGGACAAAGTCTCAGGTTGTATCAGCCCCATGCGTATCGCTTGAGTCGCGAGATCCGTACCAAAATAAGGAAAAAATATTGAGACATAACAAGTGAATGGCTGCGATTCGCGGGCGACTCGTACGGTTTCTAAGTAATCGTCAATGGTCTCTCCGGGAATGCCGATCAATACAAAATAGATTATCTTGATACCGTATGTCTTCGCAGCGTTACAAAACTTAATTAACTCATCGTTCGTATACCTAGGCCTATTAAGCACCTCTTTTCTCATGCGTTCCGAGCCACTTTCTAAGCCCATGTTAATCGTGGTTATATTTGTTGCTCTTGCTTTGCTTAACAACTCATCAATTCGCTCTGTCTTATCCATAAAACTGGACGTTAGTGCCAAATTTACACCAAACTTCAATGGCCTCTCCCGTGAGCGGTTATATTCCGCAAGCGCATCAAAAACTTCATACGATGCTTTCCTGTTTGCGCCACAAGTTTCGACTTCCAAGTATACTCTGTCAACATTAGGATACTCTTGACTAATGCACTTTAACTCTTCAACAATGTTGCTCGGAGACCGAAATCGGACATAACTTCCCTCCGCCAGTTTTGCCATCGCGTGATTCGAACAATAAGTACATTTGAATGGGCATCCCCGGCCCAACAGTAGGGAAGGATATTCATCTGGTTGCTCAATCCACTTGTCCCATATTTTTCTGTTTATAAAAGGCAACTCATCTAAATCTCCCCGGAATTCTGCTAAAGCATTTTTATGGATTGCACCTGTTACACGATCCATGAACCAGAAATTTTTAAAATCGTAACGCCCACTCTTAATCTGCGGGAGACTTTCGGCCAGAGCGACTATGGCTCGTTCCCCCTCTCCCACACAAATTGCATCGAACACACCATCTTCTATTACCGCAGACGAGTTCAAAGAAGCATGATGCCCTCCGAGAACGCAATAAATGCTTGCATCAATCTCAAGAACATACTGAGCAACCTTTATTGCTTGCCAATATTGAGTCGATACAGCGGTAAAGCAAAACATTGCTGGCTGCCCGGTTCTTATGTATTTACCCAGAGACTTCTCTAGATCAGTGTCTGGGGTGATCACAAACAATTCTACATCGTGGCCGGCTTTCTGGAGAACCGTCAGGATAATGGCAATACCGAAAGGAATCTCGGTGGGTGCCCGAAAAGGCCGTTCGACGCTGTCATATGTTTCAACAGTATAAATACAACCAATCTTCATCCGTAACTCCTTGGCTGCCTAGGACTGCTCTCAGGCCCAGGCCCCCTAAATCCTACTCAATTTTAAATATGCACCATTAAGCGCGAAGTGCTTTAAGAATTGACAAGGGGACGACCATCGCAAAAAGAAGTTTTATTTTTTTAAAGTTCAATGGATACTGCCAAAATAAAGAAAACGCTTTCGAGCGTTCACCTTGGATCAAAGAATGCAATATTTTCATGTAACCGATATTATCAAGAACAACCGCCAACCCAGGTTGAGTCGAAATAGTTGGATGTTGCTGCATTTCACTAGCCCACACTTCCATCTCACTTCTCTGGCGTCTAGCATCTAAAATTGAAATATTGTTACCATGCAATCTATAGGATGCTACCGGGCATTGAACGCAAGCAAATTTCCATTTTGCAGCCAAACGAATAGCAACATCAAAATCACCAATTACTTGACAGCGAGAATCAAAAACTTTATCAAGGCTTTTTATGGCATCGCGACGAATAACCATAGTGAGCATCCCAATCACATAATTTTCCAGCAACTTATTAAGCACATTCCCTTCTGGTAATAAATTAACATATTGAGCTTTCCTTTTTTTCTTCTTGCGCTCATTCACTAACCAAAAGTTTCCGTAGACCAATCCCACTTCTTTATCTTCAAATAACTTGATCTGTTTTTCCAATTTTTCTGGTTCCCACCAATCATCTACATCAAGAAAAGCAATATACTCTCCCTGTGTCTTCTCAAGCGCATGGTTTCTTGCATCATAAAGCACTGTGTGCCCGGGAGCATAAAAATATTTTAGCCGTGAGTCGCCATAGCCTTTAATAATTTCTGCGCTCTTATCTGTTGACTGGTTATCCCAAAAAATAAGCTCCCAGTTGGAGTAAGTCTGCTTAATAACACTATCAATGGCTTCCCGAAGATATTTTTCTCCGTTGAAGCAATTCATAATCACACTCACCAACTACTGATTGCCAATTGCGTTGTTTCTATCTAAAAA
>Ga0315272_10001305_pt1 | contig 12381 bp, 15 predicted proteins | sample C3_middle_MG_FD_203918 | JGI IMG/M metagenome (GOLD analysis project Ga0315272, IMG submission 203918) | Sediment microbial communities from Yellowstone Lake, YNP, Wyoming, USA - C3_middle | ecosystem: Environmental > Aquatic > Freshwater > Lake > Sediment | place: USA: Wyoming | collected...
AGAGCAAGGGGTATGATAAAAGAACGTTTTTCTGGCTTGGAATGTTCTTCACCATTCCGGCATTGATCATCATATCTGTGATGCCAGATCAGCATCTTTAATTAAATTTAGTGAATTTCGAAAGGAGCCGAATCATGGATCAGTTTGAATACAAGACAATCTTTACAGATGCCAAAGGCGTATTTGGAGGGAAGATAGATCAACTGTCAATGGATCGACAATTGAACCAATTGGGTGAGCAAGGATGGGAGCTGGGAAGCACATTTGCTTCCAACCAATCTTATGGTTCTACAAGATGGATTGTTTCCGTGTTTAAGAAGAAAATGCAACTATAAGATTAAGCCATTCCGACCGCCGACTAAATTAATGCATTTGTTCGGTGGCAGAGTTTCATACCACAGAGGAGGGACTGTGTTCCATGACAAGAATGCTAAATGACGAAGAAATAAAAGAACAGATTGTTCAAACCCTGGTGGGTACAACCTACAAGTTGATTTCATTTGAAAGAAATAATGAAGCGATGATACACCTGCTTTTTTGATTAAGGCTATGAGAGAAATTATAGAGTTGAATTAGCATCAGATGATACTAAACAAAAACCCCATCACAGCCCCATAGATAATCGTGTTCATAGGTTTTGCTGTGATCGGGCAGGAACCATTCGGGCATCCAACCACTTTATAATAGACAAACCCCAATCCACCACCAACAACAATACCAACAATAATATCAAACATAACGCCACACTCCATTTCATTCTTTTCTTTCCACTTTACATCCCATTCCATTTGCTTTCAGTGATGAAGTTACTTTAAACTGTCGCTCCATCTTGTGTTTGCAAAGCCCTTGGAATATAATTACGGTAAATGTTTTCATCATCATCAACAGCGGGAGGTTTCATCATGTCACAATATCCGGATCTAAAAAACAAACGAGTCGTTATCACTGGAGGCGCCAGCGGCATTGGAATGGCCACCGCACAGCGTTTCATCTCAGAAGGCGCCAACGTAGTCGTATTTGATATCAACGAGTCCGCGTTTCCTGCAGCCAAAGAAGCAATGCCCGGCCTCGCCGGCCTTGTGGCAGTGGATGTCAGCAGCGAAGACAGTGTACGGGAAGGCTTCCTGCAGGTTGACCAGATCCTTGGCGGGATAGACATTCTGATTTCCAACGCGGGAATCAGCATCAGAAACAAGTTTGTGGACACCGACTTTGCCCAGTGGAAAAAAGTGCTTGGCATCAACCTGGATGGCATGTACCTGTGTTGCAAAGAGGCAGTCGACCGTATGATGCCCCAAAAGTCCGGAGTCATTTTGATGACCGCATCAAACAACGGTATGAACGCCCATCCGTTTTATACCGATTATAACGTGTCCAAGGCCGGCGTCATTCTTCTGGGAAGAACCATCGCCCTGGAATGTGCACCATACATACGTGCCAACTCCGTTTGCCCGGGTTATGTCCTGACCCCAATGCAGCGGGCAGAATATACCGATGAAATGCTGGCAGTCGTCAACGAAGGCATTCCCATGAAACGCCACGCATCCCCGGAAGAAGTCGCAGCACTGTATGCTTTCCTGGCATCGGATCAGGCACAATATATCACGGGCCAACATATCCCAATCGATGGCGGGGAGACTGCATAACCACAATATTTTCACTTGCAACAAACCCCCAATTGTGATAATCTGCCATAAGGCGATGGAGTTCGCCTTAATTGCGAAATGCTGATGACTCCTTGTTTTGGCTTATTGCCAGGGCAGGAGTCATTTTTTATATCCCAGTGCCAAACATTTGGCATGGTGATGGAACCTCAGGAGAAAGATTTGCGAAATTATTTGTTTGTTTTCATAGGAGGCGCGGCAGGTGGGCTGCTTCGGGTTCTGGCAACTAGGACTGACAGTCCGTTTATGCTGGGTGGGATGGATTTGACCATCCTGCTGGTCAATATCGTTGGCGCGTTTTTGCTGGGCGTGTTTCTTTCCGGCACAGCCCGGTTCAAAGCCATAAGCCCTGGTGCCCAACTTGGAATTGCCGTGGGTTTCTTTGGATCCTTTACCACCTTTTCGACTTTATGTATGGAAGCCGCTGGCTTCTTGCAGACCGGAAAGCTGGCCGGCTTTTTCCTATACATTCTCGTGTCATGCATCGCCGGCTTGGTTGCAGCGGAGCTTGGCTTTCGCATTGGGGAAGGCAGGGGACTTAAACTTATTGAAGGTCGGAGGCCAATCCTACTTGGGAGCCGACTGAACCGCAATTTCGTGCCGGAGCCAATACAAAATGAAGAGGAGGAGGATTGATGGTTTGGATTCTCATCGGTCTTGGTGCCGGCTTGGGCAGCGTGCTACGCTACGAAATCGGCAGACAGATCTCGCGCAAAAACATCAAACATAAAATCTTCGCCACTTTTGCGGTAAACATCAGTGGAGCAATGCTGCTTGGAATTGTGGTCGGCCTCTCGCTGGAAGGCCTTTGGTGGAGTTTGCTGGCGGATGGATTTTTGGGTGGCTTCACCACATTTTCCACACTGATGGTGGAAGGCGTAGAACTGGTTCGGGGGAATCAGAAAAAAAACGCGCTCCTTTATTTCACCCTCACCATGATTCTTGGAATCACAGCTTTTCTTCTGGGAAACATCTTAGGTGTATGGTTTTATTCCCGATAACTTGCATTCCCATCAAATGAAGCATAAAATGTAAACAGATACCTTTAGGACGAATGGATCCTACATAGAAAGGAGGCCGCATATGTCAATTGTCGGCGCATTTGTAATGCCACACCCGCCCATTATCTTTTCGGAAGTTGGGAAGGGGGAAGAAACGAAAATCCAAAAGACCATTGATGGTTGCCGGGAAGCTGCCCGGCTCATAGCCGGTCTCAAACCGGACACCATCGTACTTACGAGCCCTCATAGCGTCATGTATGAGGATTATATCCACATTTCTCCGGGCAAGGAGGCGACAGGGGACTTGTCCCGTTTCAACGCGCCACAGATCAGCGTCCACGCACAGTATGATGTGGAGTTTGTCAAAGCACTGGAAGCAGCCGCCAAAGCCGCAGGGGTTCCGGCAGGAACCAGAGGGGGACGGGACACCGTCCTAGATCATGCTTCGGTGATACCACTCCGATTTGTTGAAGAACAACATATATCGTACAAGCTGGTACGCATCGGCATCTCGGGATTACCTGCTGATCAGCATTTCAAGCTTGGAAGATGCATTGCCCAGGTAGCCAAAGAAAGCGGCAAACGTGTCGTCTTTTTGGCCAGTGGGGATCTTTCCCATAAGCTGACCAAAGAAGGACCTTATGGCTATGCCAAGGAAGGCCCCAAATTCGACCATCTTGTCACAGAAGCTTTCCGTACGTCCGATTTCGCCAAACTCATGAATCTGCCGCCGAATTTATACGAACCGGCAGGGGAATGTGGACTGCGGTCTTTCATTATCATGGCGGGAGCGCTGGAAGGAATTGAAACCGAAAGCACTTTGCATTCCTACGAAGGCCCGTTTGGTGTGGGGTATGCGGTGGCAAGCTTTGTTCCCAAAGCGGAGCGGGATCCATACGTACGGCTTGCCCAATACGCGGCCGAAAACTTTGTGAAATCCGGACGAAAGATTTCCATGCCTGACTGGGTTCCCACAGAAATGAAACAAAAGAAGGCAGGCGTCTTCGTTTCGATCAAGAAAAACGGACAACTGCGAGGCTGCATTGGCACGGTTGCGCCCACTACTGGAAGCATCGCGGAAGAAATTATGCGAAATGCGGTGGCCTCCAGCGTAGAAGATCCCAGGTTTGTGCCGGTGCATTCCAATGAGCTTTCCGATCTTACGTTCAGCGTGGACGTGCTTGGAGAGCCGGAACCTGTGACCGCCACATACAAATTAGATGTCAAACGTTATGGAGTGATTGTTTCCAAAGGACGGAAACGAGGGCTTTTGCTTCCCAACCTGGAAGGCGTGGACACCGTGGAAGAACAACTGGCCATCGCCTTGCGAAAAGCCGGCATTGCAGACCATGAAGGGTTTACAATTGAACGGTTCGAGGTGGTGAGACACCAATGAAAGTGATTTGTCCAATTTGTCCGCATGCATGCGCGCTGGAAGAAGGCCGGACCGGTCTTTGCCGGGCCCGAAAAAACATAGACGGCGAGGTGGTTTCCATCAACTATGGAAAGATTACATCAATTGGACTGGATCCCATCGAAAAAAAACCATTGGCACGCTTTCTGCCGGGAAGCCAGATCTTGTCGGTTGGCAGTTTTGGCTGCAACCTGGCCTGCCCGTTCTGCCAGAATTATTCCATTGCTTGCGGCGATGAAAGCATTTCCGTCCGGGTCATTTCTCCCGAAGAGCTGGTCAACATGGCCGTCTCAATGATTCCCCAGGGAAACATCGGCCTGGCGTATACCTACAACGAGCCCTTGATCGGGTATGAATACGTGATGGACTGCGCCAAACTGGTGCGAAAACATAACATGAAAAACGTGGTTGTGACCAATGGGTTTATCAACCCGAAACCCCTGGAAGAACTGTTGCCCTACATCGATGCCATGAACATCGATCTGAAGGGCTTCACCCAGGAGTTCTACACCAAACTGGGCGGCAAACTGGAACCGGTCAAAGCCACCATCGCGGCGGCTTCCAAGTCATGCCATGTTGAGGTGACCTCCCTGATTGTTCCGGGAGAAAACGACAGTGAAGAGGAAATGCGGGCTCTGTCAGGCTGGCTGGCCGGACTTGATCCCAACATCCCCGTTCATCTTTCCAGATTTTTCCCAAGGCATCTTTATGCCGACAGAAGTCCGACTCCGGTTGAAACCATACACCGGCTGGTTTCGGTGGCTGGAGAAAAACTGAACTACGTGTATCCGGGCAATTGCTAGTTTGACTGGCCATTGCTTGGAAACAAACACATTCCTAAAACTTGGAGCACAAAGCATGAATAAACAAAAAAAAGAAAGGGCCATGATTTTGGCCCTTGTCATTGTATCCTGCCTTGCCATGGCGTTTGTAGAAATTGCCCTTGTGCCCGGTTACGCGACAAAAAGCGGCATCAAAATTGCCTTGTTCCTCGGCGCGCCTATGTTATTTCTTCTCACCTCGAAACGGATTTCTGTTGCAAGCTTATTTCAGATGAAAAAGGGTGGCTGGAAGTTTTCGGGAATCCTGGCAGCCATTACATTTCTGGGCATTTTGGGTGCCTATTTTCTTTTCCGCAACAGTTTTGATTTTTCGTCTGTCGCACCAACCTTGCAAAACCAACTGGGCATCAACAAAGGCAATTTCGTATTTGTTGCTCTTTACATTTCTTTCATCAATTCTTTGCTGGAAGAGTTTTTCTTTCGGGGATTCGCGTTCCTGGCGTTGAAGAAATCTGCCGGGAGGAATTTTGCTTATGGATTCAGCGCTTCTACCTTCGCACTTTATCATGTTGCCATCCTAAACGGCTGGTTTTCACTGCCGCTCATGGCGCTTTTGATTTTTTCGCTGCTTTTGGCAGGGTTGCTATTCAATTATATCGATGAAAAAAAGGGCAGTATCCTGCCCTCCTGGATGGTGCACATCAGCGCGAATTTTGCCATCAACATGATTGGGTTTATTCTCCTTGGGATATTTCCGGGGTTATAGTATCCGGGCTGATAACGGGAAGCTCCAGCCAATAATAATCGGCTTGGGATTGCACAGCAAAACCGCTGGTGAGATACAAACGATATGCGGGCTGATTGGTGCTGTCAACCTCCAACGTGATTGATTCATCTTCTGTTGGTGTCAGCCGGTCAAGAATCTGATAAAGCAAATAGCGGCCAAATCCTTTTCCCTGGCATGCCGGAGCCACATTGAAGCCACAGATGTAATAATCCGAACCTTCTTTTCGAACATTGGCAAGCCCAAAAATCTCACCACCCATTTGACCCACAAAACACTGGGTTAGTGGGTGCTTGAAATTTTCCCGGACCATGTGCGCAGCGTTGTCACGGTCTTCGCCAAAGCTGGCCATGTTCATTTCCACCATTTTTTCCAGGTCGGTCTCCATGGCTTCACGGACCAGGCATTGGTCGGCAAGTGGGAAGCGGGCCGGTTTTCGTCCTCCCTGATAAACGAGGAGATATTCGGAATGGGAGAGCTCGGCTTTCCACTTATGAAGGATTTCTTTGCAAACCGTGGAAACCGCATCGGTGACTATCAGCACTTTGGTTATTCTGTACTCATGCATGATGCGCCATGCCTCAAGAAGCATCCCTGAGAAAATGCCGGATCTCCTATGACTGGGGTGCACATATACCGAGACTTCAGCCGTTTCAAGGGTTGGTGCGAAAACGACCAAGACTCCCCGAAGTTCATCGCCCATATAGTTGAGATAAAAACAAGGCATGTCCTTGTGGTAATTGATGTCGCTGCATAAAAACAATTCCCGTCCACTGCGGTCGAAAGCCATGCAATACTGTTCAAGCTCGCGAATTTGCCGGATTTGATTTTCTGTAAGTGAGGTTAGCCCTAAGATTTCCATAATTGACCTCTTTTCATTGAAACTGACTATATTTTACCACAAATAGATACAATTTTGCCCAACAATATGGTAAGATGACTCGAAGATTGATCCATATATTTGAGAGGAATTCATGAAAGCGCAAAAAATCTTACTGTTGTTTATTTTGCTCCTTGGTATGGCTTTTGTGTCATTTGGCACAGCGGGCATCTTTTTTTTGGCATACCTTGCGATCAGCATGATCCTCATCCTCAAAACCGCCACCTCCGGCCAATATGCATCCCGCAAATTTGCACTGGTAGGCATCTATTTTGCCCTCTTGATTTTGCAGCTGATGTTTTGCCAGATTGTAATTTTTGGCGGTCCGTTGCACGGCCCCATGTTTACCTTCAAAAAAATCCTTGGACTGATTTTGATTTACACCCCATTCATCGTGAACACCTACGCGAACTACCGTCGATCGGTTTTTCCTTCCGTGGAAGACATTTATACCGTCAGTTTCCATAGCCTCACCAGCGGTCTGGACCGAATCGTCCGTGCCAAAAATGGCCTGGTCAAAACGAAACAGAGCCTGAGCATCACCAACATTGCTGTTTTTCTGACCGATTTGCCCAGGCATAGCGCCACCAGCTATATCAACCGAAACGGACTTACCGACAAGTACTTTGAGGATTGCGATGAAAGCCTTGCGGACAATCATATTTACCTGATCATGTCCGATACAGGCAGTCCAGGCAGTGAACTTTTGTCAGTGTTCACACAGAAAATGTACAACCACATATCCATCAGCTTCGATTACGACTTGAAGACGGTGGTCAGTTACAACGGCGGTGAAAAGCTGTATCCGCCAGGGATGAACAAAGAACAAATATCCTTTTTCCAAAAGAAACAAGGAGCTTCCATTATTGTATACACCCTCAACTGCACCAGGGATAAGAAACAGGCCATGATTGACAAAGTCCGGGAAATCAACCGGATTGGCAGCGCATATAATATGATGGGGCTGGTCACAAGAGCGACGTTCAAGCCCAACATTATGTTTTGCTCCCAGTTCATTTACAGCCTTCTTGCGGAAGTGGATTTGAATTACTTCGAAAGCCGTGCCATCGACGTGAAACCCACGGACTTTGTAGAAAAAGACTATTACAGGCACCTTGATTATTGCTATCAAATCAAATTCCATTAACTGCCTAAAAGCGTTTTTAACAAGGGCGCATCGCGGGGACCACAAAATGTCCAAAGAGAAAGACCGAACCACTCACTGCCATCTCACTCCCATAAACAATGCCGTGGCATTTGCCATTCTGGCGGCAATTTTATATGGAATCAGCGCACCTTTTTCGAAGATGCTCCTTTCCGCTTTGGACCCGGCCCTTTTGGCGGGGTTGCTTTATTTAGGCGCAGGCTTTGGTATGCTTGCCTGGAACACCCTGCAAAGCAAAAGCCGGCGGCATACCCGGGTTGAAGCAAAAATTTCCAGAACCGACATCCCTTTTGTTGTGGCGATGATTGTGCTGGATATCGCTGCACCCATTTCACTTATGACCGGGCTTACTATGACAACCGCCGAAAATGCTTCGCTTTTGAACAATTTTGAAATCGTTGCCACCGGTATCTTGGCGGCAGTGTTTTTTCGAGAATCCATCGGACGCCGCATGTGGATGGCAATCGCATTGATTTCTCTGGCCAGTTTCCTGCTGTCCGTTGAAAACGCAGCCAGCTTTTCGTTTTCAACCGGTTCCATCCTGGTCATAGTCGCGTGTATTTGCTGGGGACTTGAGAACAACTGCACCCGTATGTTGTCCCTGAAGAACCCCTTGCAGATTGTCGTAATCAAAGGATTTGGCGCGGGAACCGGATCGCTGCTGATCTTCTTTCTGACCGGAGGTGTGCTGGACTTTCGCATTCAGTGGGTATATGCGTTGCTCTTGGGATTTGTATCCTTTGGTCTGAGCATTTTCTTTTATATCAAAGCCCAGCGGGAGCTTGGCGCCGCCCGGACCAGTGCATACTATGCCGCGGCACCGTTTATCGGCGTTCTGGTTTCATGGATTGTACTGGGAGAAACCATCAACGGAATTTTTGCGGTGGCACTTTTCATCATGATTCTAGGCACCTTTCTGGCAATTACCGAAAAGCATCTGCACCGTCATGTCCATGAGCCCATCACCCATAATCATCTGCACAATCATCAGGATGGCCATCACACCCATAGTGAAGAAACGGTTTCCCATAGTCACGCTCATACCCACGAAACCACTACCCATGTACATGGGCACACCCCGGATCTGCACCATGTCCACACCCATGAAAGCAATGGAAACAAAAAGGAACCGGACTAAAAAATCTTCAAAATATGGTTGACAGTTTCAATGGAGGATGGTAATATTAAGGAGGTTAGCAAAGACTAACCAATTTTTCAGAAGATAGGTTAGTGCACACTAACAGATATAGGAGACAACAATGCGTACCATCAACGATTTGAAGCCAGGCGCCACAGGTGCTGTGGTCAAATTACACGGAGAAGGCCCTCTGAAACGAAGAATCATGGACATGGGCATCACCAAAGGTGTGGATGTTCGTGTGAAGCGAGTGGCTCCGTTTGGCGATCCCATTGAATTGACGGTCAGAGGCTACCAGCTGTCCATTCGCAAAGAAGACGCTGCGAAAATTGAGATTTGCTGACTCGGTTGACAAACATCGCACCGACGATGAACTGATGATGAACCGACGATAAACCACGGCAAGTAGAATTGAGGCTTTTTAGGAGCCTTCTTGCAACCCAACAAGTTAGCGTTAACTAACCAAATCCGGAGGAAACATGAAACTAAAAATTGCACTGGCGGGAAACCCCAACAGCGGAAAGACAACTTTATTCAACGCCCTGACCGGCTCCAATCAATATGTTGGAAACTGGCCTGGTGTTACGGTGGAAAAGAAAGAGGGCAAGCTGAAAGACCACAAGAATGTCCTTATTTCAGATTTGCCCGGAGTGTATTCCCTTTCTCCTTATTCATTGGAGGAGGTCATTACACGTGATTTTCTGTTGGACGAAAAACCGGATGCCATCTTGAATATCGTGGATGCCACCAACCTGGAGAGAAACCTGTATTTGTCCACCCAACTTTTGGAACTGGATATACCGGTGGTGATTGTGCTGAACATGCTGGATGTGATGCGAAAAAACAAGGAAACCCTGAACCTGGAAGGTCTTTCCAAAGCATTGGGATGCCCGGTGGTGGAGATTTCCGCCATCAATGGAGAAGGAATCGACAAGGCTATTTCTGCGGCCATCCAACTGGCCAAAGAAAAGAAAACCGTCCACCCGGCCCACTACTACAGCGGCGAGGTGGAACATGCCCTGGCGCATATTGAAGAAGCGATTCTTCACCATCTGCCGGATCAGACCCAGCGTTTCTACGCAATCAAATTGTTTGAGCGGGATGCCAAAATCGCAAAACGGCTGAACATGACAGAGGAGCAGCTTTCCCATATCAATGAAGACATCAAAATCTGCGAGTTGGCCTTTGACGACGATGCGGAAAGCATCATCGCCAACGAGCGTTACAATTATATAACTTCCATCATAGAAAGGTGTTATCTCAAGCGGGGCAAAGACAGCGTATCGTTGACGGAGCGGATCGACAACATCGTAACCCATCGGATATTCGCATTGCCGATTTTCGCCTTGATTATGTTTGTGGTTTACTTTGTATCCGTCACAACCGTAGGCGCATGGATTTCAAATTATACAAATAATGTGGTCTTTGGTCAGGTTGTGCCCAATGCAGTGGAGGGATTCCTGCACGCAATCAATACCGCGGACTGGCTGAACAGCCTGATTCTTAATGGCATCATCGGTGGAGTCGGTGCGGTACTTGGGTTTGTCCCACAAATATTTGTCCTGTTCGGTTTCCTGGCATTTTTGGAGGCCTGCGGATATATGGCCAGGGTTGGCTTCATTTTGGATAAGCTTTTCCGCAAGATTGGTCTATCGGGAAAATCCTTTATCCCCATGCTCATCGGCACAGGCTGCGGCGTGCCGGGCATTATGGCTTCCCGAACCATCGAAAGCGACCGGGACCGTAAGATGACAATCATCACAACCACGTTTATGCCTTGCAGCGCCAAGCTTCCAATGATTGCCTTGATTGCAGGCGCGTTGTTCGGCGGAGCCTGGTGGGTGGCCCCCAGCGCATACTTCATGGGTGTGGGCGCCATCATTCTTTCCGGTCTGATTCTGAAACGTACAAGATTGTTTTCCGGCAACCCGGCACCCTTTGTCATGGAATTGCCCAACTACCATATGCCAACGGCCATAAACCTTTGGCGGAGCATGTGGGAGCGTGGTTGGTCCTTCATCAAAAAAGCCGGAACCATTATCCTGATCTCCAGCATCGCCATCTGGATTCTCACAAATGTGGGAATGGTAAATGGAAAAGTCGGTATGGTGGACAACTTTTCCGATGGATTCCTGGCATTGCTGGGCGGGCTTCTCGCTCCGGTCTTTGCGCCCCTTGGGTTTGGGGACTGGCAGTCCACGGTGGCAACAATCACTGGCCTTGTGGCAAAAGAGAATGTAGTGGGAACCTTCGGCGTCCTGTTCGGATTTGCCGATGCCGGCCAGGCGGGAACCAACCTTTGGGGACCCTTGGCGGCACACTTTACCACTTTGTCCGCATATTCTTTCCTGATTTTCAACTTGTTGTGCGCCCCATGCTTCGCAGCCATCGGCGCCATCCGACGGGAAATGAACAGCGGGAAATGGACCTGGTTCGCCATATTATATCAAACGGGATTCGCCTATGGAGTTTCCCTTATCATATTCCAACTTGGCAACCTGCTGATGAACGGCACCTTTGGATTCGGCACAGCGGCAGCAATCTTGCTTCTGCTCGCAGTTGTGGTATACCTGGCTAAACCCTCACTTTTCAACGGTCACAAATCGTTAAAAAACCCAACACATAAGAAGGGAGAAATCATCTCATGATGGATTGGATCATAAACAACATTTCAACAATTTTGGTTTCTGTGGCGCTTCTCTTTCTCGTTTCACTTGTGATACGCAAAATGGTCCGGGACAAGAAAAGGGGAATCACCTCCTGCGGAACATCCTGCAGTGGATGCGCCATGGCGGATAGCTGTTGCAGAAAACCAAGTAAAATGATAAGGTAAAGGGGTAATAAAAAGGCGGAAGCCGAAAATCATGAATCTACTGAAAGGGTTTGGTGCAATGAAAATATCCACAAAAGGAAGATATGGGCTGGAAGCACTTTTGGACATGGCCATTTACGGCGAAGGCAGCCATATCAATATCAAAAGCATCGCCGATCGGCAGGGGATTCCCGAAAAATATCTGGAACAGATTTTCGCCACCCTCAAAAAAAGAGGCATCATTATCAGCGTCAGAGGCCCTCAGGGCGGATATCTCCTGGCTGAACCCCCTGACAAAATCAATGTACGGCAAATCCTCAATGCCCTGGAAGGACCTTTGTCTCCGGTGTCCTGCGTGGTGGAAGGGCAGGAAACCGATTGCAAGCGTTATGATTTCTGCGTAACAAGGACTTTTTGGCGTAGTATGATGGAAGAACTGAACCGTGTCACTGAAGCAGTAACCCTGGCGGATCTGATGGAATGCTATAAGACAGAAAACCAGGAAAAAAACCAGGATTATTCCATATGAATATATAAAAAAGAGGTTGACAAACCTTTTTTTTAAGATTATAGTATACTAAATTGATAGGAATTGTTGGAATAGAATTATCCAATCATTATTATCAAACAAAATCAAATCAAAGATTTGCGAAAGAGGTTTCACATGAAGGTATCCACAAAAGGCAGATATGGACTTAGAGCAATGGTTGACCTGGCGATTCATTCGGCAGAAGGTCATGT
>Ga0315272_10001306_pt1 | contig 12380 bp, 8 predicted proteins | sample C3_middle_MG_FD_203918 | JGI IMG/M metagenome (GOLD analysis project Ga0315272, IMG submission 203918) | Sediment microbial communities from Yellowstone Lake, YNP, Wyoming, USA - C3_middle | ecosystem: Environmental > Aquatic > Freshwater > Lake > Sediment | place: USA: Wyoming | collected...
ATAGAATTTAACGCCCTTATCGTGAGCACTTCTTCTGAGGCGCTCGGCCATTTCGAGCATGTCCGGTTCGACGAGCGAGTTGCCCACCTCCAGGCCTTGAGCCTTGATGAACGTGAAGGCCATGGCGCCGCCGACGATGATCTTGTCGACCTTGTTCTGGAGGTTCTCTATCACGCCGATCTTGCCCGAGACCTTTGCCCCGCCGAGGATCGCTACAAAGGGCCGCACGGGATTCGCCACGGTCTTCTGCAGATATTCGATCTCTTTCTTCATCAGGAACCCGGCCACGGATTCCTTCACAAACTTGGTGATGCCATAGGTGGAGGCATGGGCGCGGTGGGCCGTACCAAAAGCGTCGTTTACGTAGACATCGGTGAATGCTGCAAGGGCTTTGGAGAAGCTCTCGTCGTTTATTTCCTCTTCCGCATGAAACCTGAGATTCTCAAGGAGCAGTACATCGCCGGGCCGCATGCCCTGGACCATATGCTCCACATCAGGGCCGATGCAGTCCTTGGCGAACTTCACTTCTTTATTCAGGAGGCGGTTCAGCCGCAGCGCCACCGGAGCCAGGCTGTACTTCGGGCTTGGCTTGCCCTTGGGCCGTCCGAGGTGCGATGCGAGGATCACCTTGGCGCCCGCGTCGAGGGCGTAGTTGATGGTCGGGAGCGTGGAGCGGATCCTGCCGTCGTCGGTGATGTTGCCGTTCTCGTCGAAGGGCACGTTGAAGTCCGCGCGGATGAAGACCCGTTTGCCCTTGAGGTCGACTTTTTCGATGGTTTTTTTATCCATGATGCACCTCGGGAGGGAAGGAGGGTAAGAGGGAAAGATGGTACGAAAAAGCCTTGCTTACCTTCTTAACTTCCTACCTTCTTACCTTCGTCTGTCGTTCTTACAGCCCCTTCTTCGCCACCAGGATCGCCAGGTCGCGCAGCCGGTTGGAGTAGCCCCACTCGTTGTCGTACCAGGAGAGGATCTTCACCATGCTGCCTTCTATCACGGTGGTGAGCGCCGCGTCTATGATGGAGGAATGGGGATTGCCCTTGAAGTCGATGGAGACGAGGGGCGCTTCTTCGAATTGGAGAATGCCCTTCAGTTTGCCTTCGGCCGCGGCCTTGAGCGCGGCGTTCACTTCTTCCTTGGTGGTCTTCTTCGAGACCTCGAACACCACGTCTACGATGGACACATTCGGCGTGGGTACGCGAAGCGACATGCCGTCGAGTTTGCCCTTCAGTTCCGGCAGCACGAGGGACACTGCCTTGGCTGCGCCCGTGGAGGTCGGGATGATGGACAGGCATGCGGCGCGCGCCCGGCGAAGGTCCTTGTGCGGCAGGTCGAGGAGATTCTGGTCATTGGTGTAGGAGTGGATCGTATTCATAAGGCCGTGCACGATGCCGAAGGTCTCATGGATCACCTTGGTGAACGGCGCCAGGCAGTTCGTGGTGCACGAGGCGTTCGAGATGATGTGGTGCGTCTTGGGGTCGTAGGTATGCTCGTTCACGCCGATCACAAAGGTCGCATCCGGGTCCTTGGCAGGAGCGGAGATCAGTACCTTCCTGGCGCCTGCGGTGATGTGCTTGCCCGCGTTCGCTTTGTCCAGGAACAGGCCGGTGCACTCCAGGGCGATGTCGACCTTGAGGTCCTTCCAGGGAAGCTCAGCGGGGTCCCTCTTTGCCAGCACGGCGATCTCTTTGCCGTCCACGATGATCTTGCCGTCGCCGGCCTTGACGTCATGCTTGAATTCGCCGAAGGTGGAGTCCCATTTCAGCAGGTGAGCAAGCGTTTTTGTGTCCGTAAGGTCGTTTATCGCGACGATCTCGATGTCCTTGCTGTTCTGCGAAGCGCGGAACACGTTCCTGCCGATACGTCCGAATCCGTTGATTGCAATTTTTACCGCCATGGTAGAGCCTCCTTGAGGGTCAAATTTAATATTCAATATTCAAGATTCAAAAAACAAGAAAAGGAACGCCAATGAAAGACTGTTCTTTAATTGAATTTTGAATGTTGAATATTGAATATTGTGTCAATCGATCTTGTGCATCACCAGCCCCGTCAGGAGCTTGGGAAAGAAGTACGTCGCCTTCTGCGGCATGCGTTCGCCTGCGGCGGCCACTTCCTTGACCTCCTGCACTTTCGTCGGGTTCATGAAAAAGACGACCTCCGCGGCGTTGTCGTGTATCCGCTTGTCCGCCTCGGCCGCGTCTTTGATGTATTCGATGTTCAGGCCCAGCTTGTGGGTATCCATCCTGATCCCGAGCAGCTTGTCGATGATCAGGTGGTGGAGGATCGAGACGTCCAGCTTTCGGTACGCGGGCGACTTGGCCGGGAGCAGGGCATCCATGTCCGCTTCGTTCCGCAGGGTCAGCAGGTAGTAGCTGTGCTCGCCTTTGATCCGCATGCCGAACACATGCGCATGGTCGGCGCGGTGCGCCATGGTGTCCAGGATTGTTCGCAGGTCCCTGGTCTCCGACCGCTTATCGAAGTCGATGCGCTCGATATTGAAATACTGGTTCAGGTCATCCTCGAAGCGTTGGGGATGAAAATCGGCCAGGTTGAACAGCGCGCGGTGGGCCGGGAGCACCGTAAGCCCCGGGTCTTCCAAGCGGGCCAGGAACATGGCCGTATAGTTGAAGCCTTCCTCTCCGGTGAACGAGTCTGCGGCTTTGCGTCGCTCATTCCGGTAGTTGAGCGCTGTGTCATAGCGGTGATGGCCGTCGGCAATGAATACCGGTTTGTCAGCCAGCTCGCGGACAATGAACTCAATATCCTGTGCATCGGTTCGGGACCAGACACGGTGGGTCACACCGTCGCTGCTTTTAACTTCCATATCCGGCTTACCTGTTGTCCGGGCGAGGACACCTGCCACCTTTGCCTGCGGGTCCGAGAAGAGCGAGAATATCTGGCTGAAACTCGTTTTGCAGGCGCGGAGCAGGTTCAGCCGGTCAGTTTTTGGTCCCGAGAGCGTTGTTTCGTGGGGTTTGACAATGCCGGAGTCGTAATCTTCGAGCCTGACCAGACAGATAAGGCCCCGGAGCTTCCTGGTGGCCTCCTTTGTATTGTACTCCATTTCGTACACATAGAAGGCAGGAATCTGCTCCTGCTTTACGATAGTGCTGCGGGTCCAGTCCTCCAGAACAGCGGCCGCACGGGTATACCGGTTGTCTTCCTCCGTATCTCCGGGGCTCGCCAGCCCATATTCGAGCCGGATCACGTTGTTCGGACTTTGCCGATACAGCTCCTGCTGGCCTGCCGGCGATATGATGTCGTAAGGAGGACAGACAATGTCGGTGATTCTGCCTGCTTTTTCAGTGTTATAAATAATGCCCCGGAAGGGGGTTATTGTTGCCATCAAACTATCCCTTGTTCAGGCGCAAGCGGGTGCTTGTGCAGGATTAAGTACTTCAAAAGACTTTCTTTATATCATAGCGTCTGATTTATTGTCAATACATTTTGCGTAACCGAAGGTTGACAATTTTACCCTATTGTGCGATTATCCCTGCGCACATGAGAATTGTTCGCGGCATAAAAAGCTTATCCGAGCAGCTTCCGAACCCGGTTTTGACCCTCGGGAACTTTGACGGGGTGCACCTGGGACACCAGGCGATCTTCGAAAAAGTGATCGAGCGCGCCCGGGCGATCGGAGGGACCAGTGTAGCTTTTACCTTCGAACCGCATCCGCTCAAGGTGCTGGCTCCGGAACGTTCCCTCCGCCTGCTGAACACCTTTCACGGAAAAATGCGGCTCCTTGAGACTGCCGGCCTCGACGTGGTCATCTGCGCCAAATTCACCCGGGCCTTTGCCGACCAGAACCCGGAGGATTTTGCACGGGAGGTGCTGGCCAAGACGATCGGCGTCAAAGAGGTGTATGTAGGGTACGACTATGCTTTCGGCAAAGGCCGCGAAGGGAGCATCGAGTCTCTTAAGCGGATGGGGAAGACCTACGGGTTCGAGGTGGGAGTTATCGAACCGGTCAGCATTGACACTATCGTTGTGAGCAGTTCGATCCTTCGTGACCTGATCTCTGCCGGCAAGATCGAGGAAGCGTCAAAGCTGCTCGGCCGGTCCTATGCGATCGAGGGAGAGGTCGTGCATGGCGCCCATCGGGGCCATACGATCGGGTTCCCGACCGCCAATCTGCACACTGCCAATGAGGTCCTGCCCGCGTTTGGGGTCTATGCCGTTCATGCCGATGTCGGGGGGCGTCGTTTTCAGGGCGTGGCGTCGATCGGCATCCGACCGACCTTCGATGCCGGCCCGGTCTCTATCGAGGTCTATTTGTTCGGGTTCGAAGGCGACCTCTACGGCCAGCAGATGGAGGTCCAGTTCGTGAAACGCCTGCGCGGTGAAGAGAAGTTCTCCGATGTTGATTCTCTCGTGCGCCAGATCCGCAAGGATGTCGACGAAGCCATGCAGGTCCTGGCGCAGTAACCCTGCCGAAAGTATTTCCCCATCCACGGTATTCTCCGATCGCTCAACGGCTATCATTTCACCAACTGCTTGTATGGGCATGGATAGGGGAAGAACATCCTTTTTTTGGATGGACATCGATCGAACAGCAGGAACGGCGGCGGAGATAATTACTACGCCAGGGCTCAGTTATTGTTTTTTGCGGGGATGATCGTTCGACTGCGCGTCATGGGGCGGTTTTACAGAAGGATTGTTCTCTATCTCCAGGAGATACAGGATCTGGCGGATACGGTTCTGCAGGCGGAGGACCGATCGCTCGATAGCGTGGTCTTTTTCCTGTTCATTCATATTGAAGTATTCATCAAAACTCGGAACCTTGCTCGGCTGTTCCGTGCCTGCCTGCTCTTCGTTTTTATTGTTTTCCATGGTTACTACCTCAGACGGGTTCGAGCATAAGACGTATAGTGCTTTCGTTGCCTGAACGCAGGTAGTTCTGCGGTATCCCCTGTTGCTCAGAATGTTCTCACTATAGCTGTTCAGGTAGGTAAAGTAAATCACCCGACCGGGTGGTTTTCGGGGTAATGAGGAAGCAGCGGAGATTTTGTACTGCAGCACGGGAATTGCTGGAAAGGACAGGGGTGAGGCGGTCCGGCGTATCGGAAAGAGGGGCTGGTCAGATCATACCGGTCTTCCTTGCATTGCTCAAGGCTTCTCCCCGGTCCTTTGCATGGAGCTTTTCATAGATCCTCTTTATGTGTGAATGTACCGTATGTGCGCTGATGGATAGCTCTCCGGCGATTTCTTTATAGGTCATGCCGTGCTCCACGCATTTGATGATCGCTTTTTCCCGCTGACTTAAAATGAACTGTTCTTCGATATTCTCATCCTGAAACTCATGAATGACCCTCCGCGCAATCTTGGGGCTCATGGGGGAACCGCCCTTATAAAGCTCATGGAGTGCCTCGATGAGCTCACGGGGGCTGCTTCCCTTCAAGAGGTACCCGGAGGCGCCCGCTTTGATCGCCGAAAAAACATTTTCCCGGTCATCGAAGACCGTATGCGCTATGAACTCAATGGCCGGCATGCTTTTCTTGAGTGTTTTTATGAGTTCGACCCCCGACTTGCCGGGGAGGCCAAGATCGCACAAGACCACTTCCGGCGCTGCTTTTTTGATGCCTCGCAACGCCTCCTCTGCCGATGAATATGCTCCGGTAACGGTGATGCCGGGCTCACCGCCGAGCAGGAGTTTCAAGTTTTCGCGCAGCATGGGATCGTCTTCGATGATGACGAGTCTCATAGGTGGTCTCCTTCTGTTCGTCGGCGTAACGTTAAAAAATAACCACAGAGCACACGGAGAAACTTTTAAATCGCATTTTACTGGCGTGCGAACAGGGCACGCAAGCTGACTGGCTTGGGATATTGCCAGATGTCGTAAAATGGTCATGCGGCTTATAAAGAAGGCGGAACAGACTTTATTTTTTAGTAACGATAGTATATGATAGGGCTGCTGGCGGAGTCAAGACTTAATTGGTGTGGCAATAAAAAATGTTGTTTCGGGCACCCCATGGTGTTTGCTCTCCGGCCAGGATGAACAACGTACATGAGCGGTCCTATTTTTATTTGAGGAGGTGATTTCGATGGCTTGTGGGAAAAAGTGCGGGACGAAAACAACCGCCAAAAAAAAAACAGCAAAGAAAAAGTAGTGCTCTTCGGCGGGCAAAGCAGCCCGCCGGTTTTTTGGTGTGCCGAGCATGTTCGACAGCTTGACTCGCGCGGGTTTCCGGGATTAGTCGTTCCTGTCACGGAATCAACCGAACCGCCGTGAACGAACTCGTATGGAGAGAGCAGCAAGCGGGCGTTCTGCATCTCCTGAGCCTCATCTGTTTGATTTTATAAAAATATATGGTGCTGTTCAAGGCCGCATATCCTACTATTACATTGACTTTTATCATGGCCTGTGATAAAAAAATCAGCTTACGCACTCATTGGAGATCAGGTGAAGACAGCGATCGTCATCCTGGGGCACGGAAGCCGCAGCGAGGGCGTATCCGCGTATCCGACCTGATCAATAAAACGGAATAACCGGCCGCACACCATACGGCACAAGAGATTGCACCATGACGGCGGAATACGGCAGGATGCGGTTATCCTGGCTTTCAACCGCAAGAAAAAAGGGGTCCATGCTTTCAGCTAAAGAACAATTCGACATCATCAAACGCGGCGCTGTAGAGATCATTGTTGAAGATGACCTTTTGAAAAAGCTTGAGCGCGCGGTCACGATCGGCAAACCGCTCCGGGTGAAGGTCGGGTTTGATCCGACCGCACCGGATATCCATCTGGGGCATACGGTGCTTCTGAACAAAATGCGCCAGTTTCAGGAGCTCGGTCACGAGGTTGTCTTTCTGATCGGTGACTTTACGGGAATGATCGGCGACCCCACGGGCAAGTCCGAGACGAGAAAGCACCTCACGCAGGAAGAAGTCGCGGAGAACGCAAAGACCTACCAGGCGCAGATCTACCGGATACTCGATCCCCAAACAACCAGGATCGCCTTCAACAGCGAGTGGATGTCGAAAATGACCGCAGGCGAGCTGATCCAGCTGGCAGCCAAACATACCGTGGCCAGGATGCTTGAGCGGGAGGACTTCAAAAAGCGCTATCAATCTGAGCTGCCGATCAGCCTTCATGAGTTCCTGTACCCGCTGATCCAGGGGTATGACTCGGTCATGCTTAAGGCGGATGTTGAGCTGGGCGGCACCGACCAGAAGTTTAACCTGCTCGTGGGGCGTGAGCTCCAGAAAGAATACGGTCAGGCGCCCCAGTCCATTGTCATGATGCCGCTCCTTGAAGGTCTTGATGGCGTGAACAAGATGAGCAAGAGTCTGGGGAACTATATTGGCATCAATGAGCCGGCAGGACAGATCTTCGGCAAGGTGATGTCGGTCAACGATAACCTCATGATCCGGTATTACGAACTGCTTAGCTCTGTTTCGCTTGCAGAGCTCGCTGACATTAAAGATAATATCAAAACGGGCCAGCTGCATCCCATGGAGTCGAAAAAGCGGCTCGCCGTAGAGATGGTGGACCGCTTCAGTTCGCCGGGCGAGGGTGCGAAAGCGCGCGAGGAGTTTGAAAAGGTGTTCGCCAGAAAGAGCCTACCTGATGAGATGCCGCTCGTCACGATCGCCTGGGAGGGGGATCATATGAAACTGGCGAAGATCATTGCTCTTGCAGGGGCGGCCAAGAGCAACTCTGATGCGCGCAGACTTATTCAGCAGGGCGCGGTAGAGGTGAACGAAGCACCGGTCCTGGAAACCGACATGGAACTGCCGGCAGGTGAGTATGTTCTGAAGGTAGGGAAGAAGCGTTTTGTGCGGATAGCTGCAAAAAAGTAAAAATAATGTAACAGCATGCAATTAAGTCTTGACAGAAGATTCACTTTCTGATAAATTGCGCCCTCGTTCGATGGAACAGCAGCTTACTCGGACGGCTTTTTAACAGCAGAAATTGCAAACGATAGTAGAAAAAGTCTTGACATAGGTTACGCATTCTGATACATTGCGCCCTCGTTCATAGGTAAAAAGTTCATAGGCAAAAACCTCGGGCACGACCTCGAAGTTCTATAACTACCAAATGAGCACATCAAGATGTGGATAAATATACAAAAGAAGCTAACAAAGTTCTTGACAAAGTTTACAGTGTTTGTTAATATTGTATTTCTGCTGAACACGCAGAACATGGTCTTTGAAAACTAAATAGGTGCAGAATTCAGGGTCGCGCAAGTGGTCCTGAATGGCGAGTAGCAAAGAAACAAATTTAGTACAGTTACTTTCGGGTAACTTTGCATAAAGGATCAGCTTTTTTTTGGAGAGTTTGATCCTGGCTCAGAACGAACGCTGGCGGCGTGCTTAACACATGCAAGTCGAACGAGAAGTACGTAGCAATACGTATTGTAAAGTGGCGCACGGGTGAGTAACACGTGGGTAATCTGCCCTTGAGTTTGGGATAACCCCGCGAAAGCGGGGCTAATACCGAATAAGACCACGGGGACCAAAGTCCCTGAGGTAAAAGATGGCCTCTATTTATAAGCTATCTCTTGAGGATGAGCCCGCGGCCCATTAGCTAGTTGGCAGGGTAATGGCCTACCAAGGCAATGATGGGTAGCTGGTCTGAGAGGACGATCAGCCACACTGGAACTGAGACACGGTCCAGACTCCTACGGGAGGCAGCAGTGGGGAATATTGCGCAATGGGCGAAAGCCTGACGCAGCAACGCCGCGTGGGGGATGAAGGTTTTCGGATTGTAAACCCCTTTCGATCGGAACGAATCTCCTCTTGGTAAATAATCAGGAGGATCGACGGTACCGGGAGAAGAAGCCACGGCTAACTCTGTGCCAGCAGCCGCGGTAAGACAGAGGTGGCAAGCGTTGTTCGGATTTATTGGGCGTAAAGCGAACGCAGGCGGTTTGGTAAGTCAGGGGTGAAAGACCACAGCTTAACTGTGGTATTGCCTTTGATACTGCCTTTCTTGAGTGGAGTAGGGGGAAGCGGAATTCCGAGTGTAGAGGTGAAATTCGTAGATATTCGGAGGAACACCGGTGGCGAAGGCGGCTTCCTGGACTCTAACTGACGCTCATGTTCGAAAGCGTGGGTAGCAAACAGGATTAGATACCCTGGTAGTCCACGCCCTAAACGATGGGCACTAGGTGTGGGAGGTATCGACCCCTTCCGTGCCGCAGCTAACGCATTAAGTGCCCCGCCTGGGGAGTACGGCCGCAAGGTTGAAACTCAAAGGAATTGACGGGGGCCCGCACAAGCGGTGGTGCATGTGGTTTAATTCGACGCAACGCGAAGAACCTTACCTAGGCTTGACATCCCTGGAATCTCCTTGAAAGAGGGGAGTGCTCGCAAGAGAGCCAGGAGACAGGTGCTGCATGGCTGTCGTCAGCTCGTGTCGTGAGATGTTGGGTTAAGTCCCGCAACGAGCGCAACCCTTACCCTCAGTTGCCACCGGGTCATGCCGGGCACTCAGAGGGAACTGCCCCGGATAACGGGGAGGAAGGTGGGGATGACGTCAAGTCCTCATGGCCTTTATGCCTAGGGCTACACACGTGCAACAATGGCCGGTACAGAGGGTCGCAATCCCGCGAGGGGGAGCCAATCCCAGAAAACCGGCCTCAGTTCGGATTGGAGTCTGCAACTCGACTCCATGAAGTCGGAATCGCTAGTAATCGCGGATCAGAACGCCGCGGTGAATACGTTCCCGGGCCTTGTACACACCGCCCGTCACACCACGAAAGCCTATTGTACCTTAAGTCGCTGCGTTAACCGCAAGGAAACAGGCGCCCACGGTATGATCGGTGATTGGGGTGAAGTCGTAACAAGGTAGCCGTAGGAGAACCTGCGGCTGGATCACCTCCTTTCTAAGGATGATATTTGGGATCACTTCGGTGGTCTCACATCCAGGTCGTTTCGCCAGCACCTATTTAGTTTTGAAGGACCATGAGCATTGCTCAGGGCTATAGGCATGGGCTCGGAGCTTAACCCACGGGAAAAGTCCTGAGTCTGATGAAAGTCATCAAGACGGGCCTATAGCTCAGTTGGTTAGAGCGCACCCCTGATAAGGGTGAGGTCGGTAGTTCGACTCTACCTAGGCCCACCAAATCAAATGCGGATTTAAGATTTAGGGTTTCGGATTTTATTCCGCAATCTGCAATCGTCAATCCGAAATATAATGGGGCTGTAGCTCAGCTGGGAGAGCACCTGCTTTGCAAGCAGGGGGTCAGCGGTTCGATCCCGCTCAGCTCCACCAAAAAATAAATTCAAAATTTAAAATTCAGCATTCAACAGTTTGAATATTGAATCTTGAATTTTGAATTAAAGGTTTCAGTCACGCAGTGATGCGTTTCTGACCGTTCTTTGACAACTGAATACGCAAGATACAAGAGAAGCTGAGGCAAACTCAAGAAAGAAAAACGCCGAATCTGCCAGAAGCAGATTTGGTGGTTAAGCTACAGAAGGCGTATGGTGGATGCCTTGGCGCCAAGAGGCGATGAAGGACGTGGCAAGCTGCGATAAGCTTCGGGGAGCCGCTAACAGGCTTTGATCCGGAGATTTCCGAATGGGGCAACCCTGCCCGTTGATGACGGGTAATCTGCATCTGAATACATAGGATGCTGAAGCTAACTCAGGGAAGTGAAACATCTCAGTACCTGAAGGAAGAGAAAGAGACATCGATTCCCCTAGTAGTGGCGAGCGAACGGGGAACAGCCCAAACCGAATCCATGTGATAGTCTGCGGACGTTATGGATTTGGGGTTGCAGGAATTTGTCGGAGGGGTCCGCATACCCCTCGGAGAGTTACAAACCTCTGTTGTAGTTGAACGATCTGGAACGATCGGCCATAGACGGTGATAGCCCGGTAAACGAAACGACCAGAGGCTCTCTGGACAGAACTCCTAAGTACCACGGGACACGAGAAACCCTGTGGGAATCCGGGAAGACCACTTCCCAAGGCTAAATACTACTTGGCGACCGATAGTGAACCAGTACCGTGAGGGAAAGGTGAAAAGAACCCCGGGAGGGGAGTGAAAAGAACCTGAAACCGTACGCTTACAAGCAGTGAGAGGGCTATGGACCGCAAGGTCAAAGCCTGATCGCGTGCCTTTTGCATAATGAGCCGGCGAGTTATTAGGAGTGGCAAGGTTAATCTCCATAAAGGAGAGGAGCCGTAGCGAAAGCGAGTCTGAATAGGGCGATTCAGTCACTTCTAATAGACCCGAAGCGGAATGATCTACCCATGGCCAGGGTGAAGCGAAGTTAAACCTTCGTGGAGGCCCGAACTGGTGATTGTTGCAAAAATCTCGGATGAGCTGTGGGTAGGGGTGAAAGGCTAATCAAATTCCGTGATAGCTGGTTCTCCCCGAAATAGCTTGAGGACTAGCCCTGCGAATTAACTGACGGAGGTAGAGCACTGAATGGACTAGGGGCCTTACCCGGTTACCAAACCCAATCAAACTCCGAATACCGTCAAGTCTTACCGCAGGAGTCAGACTACGGGTGCTAAGATTCGTGGTCAAAAGGGAAAGAGCCCAGACCGCCAGCTAAGGTCCCTAAATATATACTAAGTGGGAAAGGTTGTGGGAGCGCACTGACAGCCAGGAGGTTTGCTTAGAAGCAGCAATCCTTTAAAGAAAGCGTAATAGCTCACTGGTCAAGCGAGCCTGCGCCGAAAATATAACGGGGCTTAAGTATATTACCGAAGCTGCGGATTCAGACGTAAGTTTGAGTGGTAGGGGAGCATTCTGTCATAGGTTGAAGGCGGACCGTGAGGACCGCTGGACGAAACAGAAGAGATTCTGCCGGCATAAGTAGCGATAAAACTGATGAAAAATCAGTTCGCCGAAAGCCTAAGGTTTCCTGGGCAATGTTAATCATCCCAGGGTGAGTCGGATCCTAAGTCGAGGCCGAAAGGAATAGACGATGGACAGCAGGTTAATATTCCTGCACTACTGTGGTAGCGTTATCAGCAATGGGGGGACGCAGTAAGGTAGATCTACGGGTTATTGGATTCCCGGTCGCAATTCTAGGAGGATCTCACAGGAAAATCCATGAGGTCATTAACTCTGAGGAAAGCGAGGAAGCGAGCCTTCGGGCAAGCCAACTGATTGATCCTACACTGCCAAGAAAAACCTCTAGCGAGTCACCATAGTATCCGTACCGCAATCCGACACAGGTAGGTAGGAGGAAAACTCTAAGGCGCTTGAGAGAACTCTGGCTAAGGAACTAGGCAAATTAGCCCCGTAACTTCGGGAGAAGGGGCGCCACATTAGGGTGTTAAAGCCCGAAGTGGCCGCAGTGAAATGGCTCTGGCGACTGTTTATCAAAAACACAGGTGTCTGCTAAGCCGTAAGGCGATGTATAGGCACTGATGCCTGCCCGGTGCCGGAAGGTTAACAGGAGGGGTCAGCCGCAAGGC
>Ga0315272_10001307_pt1 | contig 12379 bp, 11 predicted proteins | sample C3_middle_MG_FD_203918 | JGI IMG/M metagenome (GOLD analysis project Ga0315272, IMG submission 203918) | Sediment microbial communities from Yellowstone Lake, YNP, Wyoming, USA - C3_middle | ecosystem: Environmental > Aquatic > Freshwater > Lake > Sediment | place: USA: Wyoming | collected...
CGAATCCGTTAATTGTGCGCGGCCATATCGAGTTTCAAAACGTCTCTTTCGCCTACCAGCCCGGGCGGCCGGTGTTGCGCGGGATCAGTTTTCGCATCGAACCGGGGGAATCCGTCGTGATCGTTGGCCCCAGCGGCGCGGGCAAAACCACCATTCTTCACCTGCTCCCCCGTTTCTTCGATCCCGACAGCGGGGCGGTTCTGCTGGAAGGCGTGGACACCCGGCAATTGCGCCTCAAGGAAATGCGCCGCCACATTGCATTGGTCATGCAGGAACCCATTTTGCTCCCGGGAACCATTGCGGAGAACATCTCGTTTGCCCGTCCCGGCGCCACTGCCGAACAAATTGAGTCCGCGGCTCGCGCAGCGTTTGCAGAGGCCTTCATCCGTCAACTCCCCCAAGGCTACGAGACCAAGGTGGGCGAAGGCGCGGCGCGGTTGAGCACCGGGGAAAAACAACGCATCAACCTGGCCCGGGCCTTCCTCAAGGACGCGCCCATCCTGCTCCTCGACGAACCGACCGGCGCCCTGGACGCCGCCAGCGAGGCGATGGTTCACGCCAGCCTCCAGAGATTGATGCGGGGACGCACCACACTCATCGTCGCCCACCGCGCCACCACCATGCAACTGGCCAGCCGCAGGTTGACCCTGGAAAATGGCCGGTTGAGCGCCGAAGTGCGTCGGGGTTGATTGAAAAAAAACGGCCTGGGTTGACGGCAAATCGATCCGTGAATGAGTTGTCCACAGATGGCGCCGATTTTCGCGGATGAAGACCGGAGAAAGCCGCGGATAATGCAGAGGCCGTTCATAAACTTGACTTTAGATTCCTCGTCTGAATATAAAGTGCTGTATGTTTGACCGATGGTATGCCGCGACGTTGCGGGAGAAGCTGGAGCGACCGTATGTCCACCTCATCTTCGGGGCGCGACAGACGGGCAAGTCCACCTTGTTGCGGTCCTTGCTGCCGCCGGAGACGCTGGTGATGGACCTGGCCGACCCGCAGGAGCGGACGCGGCATCTGGCCGACCCTGGAGTTTTCGCCCAGGAATGCCGTGCGCTGCCCGCGACCCGGAAGGGGCAGTTCGTCTTTGTGGACGAGGCGCAATCCGTGCCATCGATTTTCGACGCGGTGCAGCATCTGTATGACGGGGACAAGAACCGGTGGCGGTTCGTGCTGTGCGGCAGCTCGGCGCGCAAGCTTCGGCGCATGGGGACGAATCTCCTGCCGGGTCGGAGCTTTTATCACCGAATGCTGCCGCTGACGATGGTGGAGCACCCGGCGGAGCCGCCGCCGTTGCCGCATGCGGAATCGCCGCTTCCGTTTGCCTGGAACAAAGGGGCGAAGCATGCGAATCCATTCCCGGCCTCGGATTTGTTGACGCGGCTGACCTTCGGGGAATTGCCGGGCGTGGTGGCCGCGCCGAAGGCAGACCGGGCGGAACTGCTGCGGTCGTTCGCCTTCGTGCATCTGGAGGAGGAAGTGCGGCGCGAGGCCTTGGTGAAGGACTGGGGCGCGTTCGCGCGCTTCATGCGCCTGGCGGCGGCGGAGTCGGGACAGATCGTGAACTTTGCCGCGATCTCGCAGGAGAGCGGCGTGTCCCAGCCGACGGTCAAGAGCCACTACCAGTTGCTGGAGGACATGTTCGTGGGCTTTCGCGTGGAAGCCTTTTCCCGGAGTCCGCGCAAGACCCTGCTCTCGACGCCGAAGTTCCTGTTCTTCGACCTGGGCGTGCGGCACGCCGCCGCCGGAGTGACAGCGACAGCCGACGTGGTGAAGACCAATCCGGGGCCGTTCTTTGAGCAGTGGGTCGGCATCGAGTTGTGGAAGCGGCTGCAATACCTCGGCGAGGGGAAGCTCTATCACATGAGGACCAAGGATGGAGCGGAAGTGGATTTCATCATCGAACGAGGCGGCACGCTGACACCCATCGAGGTGAAGTGGAGCGAGAAGCCGGGCGTGCAGGATGCGCGGCATCTGCTAACCTTCATGGACGAGCACCCCAAGATGGCCAGACAGGCCTACATCGTGTGCCGCTGTCCGCGCCCGATGCAACTGCACGAGAAGGTCACGGCTTTGCCGTGGTTCTGCCTATGACTTTCCTCGACGCCAGCCTCCAGAGATTGATGCGGGGACGCACCACACTCATCGTCGCCCACCGCGCCACCACCATGCAACTGGCCAGCCGCAGGTTGACCCTGGAAAATGGACGGTTGAGCGCCGAAGCGCGTCCGGGTTGATTGAAAAACCGGCCTGGGTTGACGGCAAATCGATCCGTGCGTGAGTTGTCCAGAGATGGCACCGATTTTCGCGGATGAAGACCGGAGAAAGCCGCGGATAATGCAAACACCATTTGTAAACATGACTTTAGATTCCGCGTCTTAATATAAAGTGCTGTATGTTTGACCGATGGCATGCCGCGGGCCCTCATGCAGCGTCCGGTTTCCAGCCAACAACCCTCGTTAAACCCTGTGTATATTCGTTTCTATTTCCAGCCGCTTTTACTCACTTTTCCGCATTACAGAAGAGTTCTGTCTTGCGCCCGAAGGCAGGCTCCGCCGGAGCGTCGCCCTGCCGGGACGCCGCCGTGACCCCCGGTCCCGGGCGTACCCCATTGTAGGCGCGGCGCATTTGAAACCGCTCGATTCAACAACACCCCAGGCCGGTCAGGAGACCCGCGCACGGATTCGGCGGTTTCGCGGTCAGGATTTGGCGTATTTTCTCCGCCGCCTTTTGGTCTTTGGCCAGCATCTACAAATAACCGCCCCCGCCCGCCCCGGCAGTGGTTTGATCCATGCCCATCCACCATTGAATTCCTTAATGGCATTGGGCCTGGGATCCCGACAGCTTTTCGAGCGCATGAATCAGGTCTTCCAGGGGAGGACGCTCGTTAATGTCATGGACATCGATGTAGCGAATGATTCCTGATTTATCGATGATGAATAGGGCGCGTTCCTCGGTTCCATCCCTGCGCAACACTCCGTATGCGCTGCCAACTTTGCCATGCGGCCAGAAATCGGAGAGAACATCGAACCAGAGGGGTCCCATCTCTGTGGTCCAGGCAAAAAGCGTGGGAATATTGTCTGGAGAAATGCCCAGAAGCACCGCATCGTTCTTTTCAAACATCTCCCTGACAAGGTTGTAGCCCGGCCACTGAGCGGAGCAAACCGGCGTAAAAGCAGCCGGCACAAGCGACAAAACCACATTCTTTTTTCCCCGGAACTGCTTCAGCGACATTTCCCCGCCTCGCACCGCCCGCAATGTGAAGTCTGGCGCCCGATCGCCGACCCTTACTTTGAGATGGCTGTCCACAGGCTCGAGCCGGCCTGGATTAAAGATGTTTGTCAGCGCCGAAACGACATCCTGAGCCGGTGCGCCCACCAGGCAACCGCACAGGGCCAGGAAAAGCGCCGGATGCAGAAATGTTTTTTTCATAGCCAAACATAGTTCGTGCTTTTGCAAATGCCAATACCTGACGCTTTCCCGAAGCAGCAGGTTAATCGCTGGATCGTGTCAAAGAGGCTGCCTTGCAAACGGCGTCGTTATCCCCGCAGGTTGGAAAGCTCAAGCCCGTTGTTCGAGCGGTGTGTTGACCGCCCGCCAGAATAATGTTCAGAAACTCCTCCATCGGCTTCGGAATGCCGACACTACGGACGATTATTTCAAATTGGTCGCCGCGTTTCCTGAGCGCGACCAAACTCGGCAGCCTGGCCTGGCCGAACTGCTTGGATATCCCGAGTTTGCGATCGGGAAAAACCGGGAACGGGACCTTGAATTGCTTCTTGAATGTGTTCGCTTCAAACAGAGTATCACCCAGGCCCAGGCCGATGAATTTGAACCGGCCCCCCAACCCCCGCTCCTGTACCAATTGATACAGTTTGTTGATTTGATGCGCCTCCTCCTGGCAGATGTGGCAATACATATCGAAATGATCGATCACGAGGACTTCGCATTCGATGTCCACGAGACTGAAGTCGGCGGCATTGGCCGGAAGACCAAGGTAAGCGCGCTCGGATTCGGCAGTGGGAGCGGCCAATCGCGCCCCCGGCGTTTTGGTTTGGGATTCCGACGGGGCATGCTTTGGAATTTCCGCGCAACCGATCAGGAAGCCGAGCGAAAGGATCACCGTGGGGAGATAAGGTATCCGTTTCATGATGGATGTGAAATCAATGGTCATGGCGTCCTTTGTGAAATGCGGGGGCGCGGCCTTCACCGTGCCCCATCAGGAACGAAACTCAGAACCGCCAGGTGACGCCAAAATCCAGGCTGTCCTCGCTGAGTGTGGAATTCATACTGACTGGCACGGCGCCCATGAAACTTCCGCTTTCGCTCAATGTGTTTGCAAAGGCGTGGGTATAACCGAGATTCATCTCGAACTTTTCGGTGAAGGCGTATCCGATGCCCGCAGTGACGTGATGCTCCACCGATGCCGGAAAGCCGATGAGGCGAAATGTCTCATAATAATAATCCGGGAATGTCATGCCCTGCACATTGTGAGAGCCGGCGCCCCAGCCGCTGCTGGTGCTGACCGGGTTGTTGCCGTAGCTATAGCCCGTCCGCAGGAAGAGTTTTTTGGGCACGACCTCAAGTTGAGATCCGATGCCCGTCACCCATTGGTCCTTCCATCCGAAGTCCTTGTAGCCGGCCGCCCCGCCCCAGTTGTAATATTTGCCGTCCACCTCGACCAACAACCGTTTATCGAAGAAGGTGTGGCTGATGCCCACTCCAACCTGATGTGGCGACTCGAGCTCCAGGTTGTGGGGCGCGCCCATGTAGTTAACGGCGTTGTCAAAATCCGTGCTTTGAGGTGTCGTATAGGTCAAACCCAGGGAAAGCTTTTCAGTGGGGTGATAAATGGCTCCCATCTGGCTGCCCACTCCATAGGCCGGGGAACCGCCGTTCCGGAGGTCCAGGGTGGCGTAATCGATATGCAGCGCGACACCCACGGAAAAATTCGGAGAAACCTGATACGCAATGGACGGGGCAAACTTCATGATCATCAGGCTGGTGAATTCACCCTGGACCAGGGGGTAGGATGGCACGCCCGTGACGGGATCAGGAAAGAATTTGGACTGGTCCAGCGCTGGTCCCCGGTAGTCCACGCCCAACCCGGTGGCGCCATACGCCGCCAGACCAAAACGCCAGCGCCTGGTTTCCTTGTCGATCGGGAGCGAAAGTCCAATGGCCGGAATGGCATACACGTTTTGTTTGCTCTCCGCTTTAAAGGCGCCCATTCCCTGCAAATTCAAATCGGCATCGACATGTGGCATGAAAAGGGTCCCCGAAAAATTCATTTCGGAGTAATCGCACCCCGGCGTGAAACACATCGCCGCAGGATTGGCAAAAACCGCGCTGATCGCATCCTGGGGCGAGGCAATGCCGGTGCCGCCCATGGCCCGCGCGTTCGGACCAATCGCCATGAGGTTGTCGCCGTTGGTTGCCAGCGCGGTCGTGGTCAGAACCGGCAAGGCAGCCAAAATAAGTTTTTTTGTTTTTAAGTTCATGGGGTGTTCTTGCGGTGGAGGATTGTTGTTTTGTTTTATTCCTGTATCCGAAATCGCCGGACGATCCTCGGTTCGCATGCGATGCGCCCGGGCAATGGTCGGTTGTATGGCTTTCGGATGTTCATTTTTTTACAAGATACTGGGCGCTGAGGAATTCCATCAATTTGCTGATCCGGGAATCGGCCAGACTATATAATATTTTCTGATTTTCGCGCCGCTTCTTGAGGATCCCGGACAAGGTGAGAATTTTGAGATGTTGCGAAATATTGGAGAGCTTCACCCCTTTGATGACATAAACCAGGTCGCTGACGCAAAACTCTCCATGGCACAATATGCAGACGATTCGAAAGCGTGTTTTATTGGAAATCAGATCAAAAACCCGCAGCACTTTGTGGCAGACCCGATCGCGCCGGGCAAACTCCGCCTTGAACTGGTCCAGTTTTGAACTCATTAGTTTAGTAAGTCTTAAAGTAATGGAACATATTAACACCGCGTTATGCCTGTCAACACAAGCGCTCGATTGATTAGAAGTTTTCATGTACCCTAATGCGATCAATTCAGTTTGTTTATAGTCCCGCGCTTTGGCGGACAGGACCGGCCTTGCGGCGCCGATTGGAACCGCGTAAAATGGAGCCACCGCACGCGCCCTCATTTCCTGAATCCGGAGAGCCGCCGATCCACACCCAATTGGCACGGATCGTTCTCACGGTTTCCCGCCCGCCTTTATTGCGACCCTGGCGCTGGTGGTTTTGATCATGTCCCGTCGGATTCCCGACCTTTACCTGCGTCTGGGAGGCAGCCACAAACAATAGTATCACACTTTTACCCGCGGGATTTTTGGTCTGAAGGGCTTTTAGAGCCACTCGATGGTCACTTCTTTTTGGAACCGGGTGAGCGTTTCGGCGATCTGGGTCACCAGGCTTCTGCGGATGGAAACGCTGCGGGGCAACTGCGGATTCTGATAGAAGGGATTGACGCTTTCGCCCGCGAGGAACAAAATGGAATCCGCCTCGAGGAGTTTGCGCGCCAGCAGGACGGCGCCATTGCGGTCCACGGGCAATTGGCTGGCGGCGCCGCCGCTGTCCTTGAGCAACTCCAGCGTCCGGGCCATTGTGAGAATGCCTTCCGTGATCATGTCCACCTCCGGCAAATCACCGACTGGGGGAATGTCCTCCCGCGCGGTGCTCTCATCGGTGTGGATGGTCTCGCCCAGATACTCGGCGACGATATTGCCGGTGGTTCCGCCGCAAACCACGCGCCGGCCCTCAAAGCGCAACAACCGCTCCACACAAGCCGCATCCCGGCTTTTGTCGGCGGGCGGGCCGGTGAATACCGCCAGCCTCCGCGGCTTTCTCGCCAGCACACCGACAAAGGTCGCATCATCCCCGATCTCTTTGCCGTAGCGTTGCCGGGTTTCTTTCATCACGGCCTGGACGAGGCGTTCGGCGGAGCTTAGGCCGTTCTGCGCGGCTTTTGCGAGGCAGGCGCCAATTTCGTCCCAGCCCCAACCCGGGTCCATCGTCACACCTTTACCCGCATAGAGCGTGCCGTCGCTCATCAGGCCCAGGAAATCGCCGTGTTCCAGGAGGCCTTCGCATAAGTTGAGCGGCTTGCCGCAGATGGTTTCGCCGCGGGTTTCCAAACGGCGCGGCTTGCGATTCTTCAGCAGGACGGCGGGCGGGCTGTCGAAACTCACGAGGTTATACCGGCCATCCGGGTGGTGAATTTGGAGGATGGCAAAGGTGGCATAGGCGAGGCCGCGCTCGCGGCAGGTCGGCAGGGTGCCCATGACCGTCTCGATCACCTCCTGCAAGGGCGCTCCGGCCTTCAACAGGGTTACGATGATTTCGGTGGTGAGCCGCGCGAGGATGGCCGCCTTGATTCCGCTGCCCAGGCCGTCCGACAGGACCATGATGGTTTTCTGGGAGGAACGGAAGATTTTAACCTGGTCCCCGCACACTTCTTCTCCCTGGCGCGTGAGGCTCAGGGGAAAAACCTCGTAAAAAATGGGGGATTCACTCATGATCCGGGTGGAGCAGGTCCAGCAGGCGCAGCAGGCTCACTTTCGTTTCCGCAGTCGTTTCCCCCAGCAACCCGGCGATCTCCTGGGCCACGCGCATTTGCTTGTCGACGACATTGCGGACTTCCAGGGCGGTGCGGGCGCGCAGGACCTCCAGTTCATTCTGTTGTTTCCACTCGTGTGTCAGATCGACGAAAATGCCGGCCACAACCTTCTCATTGGGGACAGGGAAGATCACCTTGCGAACGTGCAGGTCGAAGCGGGGATAGGAGGCTTCCTGTCCCACGACTTCCTCCTGCAAGGAGTGGGCGCGCTCAAAATCGGAGATGTCGTCCAGGAAGTCAGCGGCCGGTTGACCCAGGAGGCGTTCGCGCCTGGTCTTCAGCATCTGGCACATGGCGGGATTGACCAGGAGGATGCGCATGGTGTCATCCAGGACGAGCAATCCGTTGGGGTCGAAGTCCCAGAGCAACTTCCATAACGCCGCGGAGTTTCCAAAGTCCGCCCCGCGCGCCTGACTGCCGGGCTGCGCGGACGGATCGGACGGTAAATCTTTCATTTCATGGCTCCCATTCCCGTTCCAGGGTTTTCAGGGTGACCGGGATCGCACCCGGAAGCGCGTGGCGGGTTCCTCAACCCAGCCACAGGGCTGTTCGTCAGCCCTTGGCGCGCAATGCCGACTTTATGGGCATGGACTGACATGTCAACCCAGCCGTCGGTGTGTCGAAGGATGGCTCCGCCGGAGCGTCGCCCTGCCGGGACGCCGCCGTGACCCCCGGTCACAGGCGCACCCCACTGCAGGCGCGGCGTATTTGGAACCGTTGGATTCAATGACACCTTAAGCCGGTCGGGAGACCCGCGCTCCGAATAAGCCGGTCGGGAGACCCGCGCTCCGAAGGCGCCAGTTACCTTATATACTCCACTGGCCTTTTTCGGTTTTCTGAAGAATTTTGTTTTGCGCCTGGCAGCGGCAAATCATGGGTTTTGGTATTGACCTGCGCGGCGGGAGGCATAGGTTTTTTGCGCGTCACCCGCTGGAACTTCCCATGAAGACTCCCTCCGTGGCGATGGGGCGCGTCAAGATATGGCTATAACGATTCGCCGGGCCAAACCGGAAGACGCCTTTAAATGGCTGGACCTCGTCAATGGGAGCCTGGGAGGGGGTTTTCCGGATGCGCGGATTTATAACGGGGAATGGATTGCCGCCCAGTTCGATCCGGACACGGGCCAGGAGACATGGGTGGCGGAGTGCGACGCGCGTTTCGAGGCGTCCGTCACACTACTCTCCCCCACGACCGACAACGTCAACCCCGTGCTGAACCTCGGACGCCAGTTAAACCGCGGCGAAAGTTACGAAAATGGCGCCGCTTCCATGCTCTTGAAACAAATGAGCGCCCTGGCCGACGATCGCGGGCATTGGGCCGTGGCGCGGGTGAGGGCCGCGGATTTTGCCGGACAAACCCTGTTTGAAAACGCGGGTTTCGTCTGCGCCGGCTACCAACCGGCCAAGCATGTGGCGCATGGGCGGGAAGGCGTTTTGTTCTATGTGCGGCTGGGGCGTCCGGAGGCGGTGATGCGGCTGCCCATTTCAGACGCGCTGCCCCAGGTGGCCGAATTGGCCGGCTGGGTGCTCTCGCAACTGGGTATCTCCACACCGCTGCAAATACGCGACGGGGCGACGGGTTATCCGCTGCAGGCGGAGATCGACGTTCACGACGCGCTGTATGACGATTTCGAGCTGTGGCGCATGCAGGCGCTGATCACTCCGCTGCCGGGAGACATTTCCAGCGGATTCAACCAGGGCTGCGGGCTGATGCGCATGGAGCCGGCCACGCCGCCGCTGGCGTTGCTCGGCCAGCGCGAGGATCGGATGGTGGCCGGCCTGGCTTATTATTTCGACGAGGACGATCGCTGCCTGCGGATCGTCAATTCGTTTTCCTGCGACGACCTGTCTCTGGGCGCCCTGATGCGGCATGCGGTGGACCTTGCGCGGAGCCGGTTCAACGCGACCTACCTGGAGGCGGACCTGCCGATGACCGCGCCGCGTCTTTTGAAAAGCGCGGAACAACTGGGATTCATTCCCGTGGCCTATCTTCCCGCCTTCAATCTTCAGGGCGGCCGCTGCGCGGACGTTGTGAAGATGGTCAAACTCAACCAGCTTTACTCCCCGGAACCGCACAAACTCACCACGCAGGCGCGGGGCGTCCTCAATATCGTGGACCGGAATTTCGAGGACCAGAAGGCGGGATTGGCGGTGATCTTTTTATTGCGCGGCCTGCCGTTTTTCAGCGGCATGGGCGATGGTGAATTGCGCAAGGTGGCCCGTCTTTTTGCGCAGAGGCTCGTCCGGACCGACGAGGTGGTTTGCCGCAGGGGCGACGCGAGCCAGGAGGCCTTTGTGGTGATGCGCGGGCAGATGAATGTGCATTTGACCGGGGAGGGGCCTCCGGTGGGCTTGATGACCGATGGACAGATTTTTGGCGAACAGGCCTTTCTGGACGGCGCGCCGCGCACGGCCACCATTGTGGCCCGGCAGCCGGGTGTTCTGCTCGTGATCCGTCGCGAGGCCTTCAATGAATTGATCCGGCACGAGCCTCACCTGGGGATGATCATCATGCGCAACATCGCGCTGGAACTCTCCAAAAAACTCAAACGGACCAATGCCCTGCTGGAAGGCATGCGACAGCTCGGCGGTTCCCAACCCGGGTGATTTTCTTTCTCGCCAAAATTAAAACCGAAAGGTAACTGTGGTGTCTCGAAAGCCTTGTGCCGGATGTGCGCGCGCATTGCCGTTGACACGATGCGGGGCCTTCAACGAGTAAAATCCAACATGGATAAACCGCAATTGGCACTTATGAAAATGGGGCCGCCCGCCGTGGGCGCGCCGCTCGACCCTGGATTTCTCCCCATGATTCTGGGGTTGAATAATTTTCGCCAGGCGGTTCGCGACCTGCCGTCCCGGACCCGCGTCATCATCTCGTTGGAGCGCAACGGCGGGATGGTCGGTCGTTACGAATTGGAGACACCGGCCCCGGGATCCGCCAATGACGCGGAGGTCGTCCGGCTCCTCGAGCGTATTGTGAAATTCCTGCTCTGGGCCTGGGGCGGGTGGAGTCTCACATTGTCCGGGCCCGCCGCCTGGTGCGATCCCATTCTGGCGGCCTACCGATCCGGGGGCGAGCGCGGGTTCGATGCGGACTTCATGTCGCGCGCCTATCAAAGGTTTTTTTCCGCCAGCATGGTCGCGGCTCACGAGGCGCCCGCGGCCCGGGAATCCGGCCTTTTGCTGGGGGGCCATCTGGACGGTTGCCGCATCGGTTTCGACCTGGGCGCCAGCGATTACAAGCTGGCGGCTGTGAAAAACGGCGAACTGGTGTTCAGCGCGGAGATTCCATGGAATCCCCGGGACCAGGCCGATCCCCAGTATCATTACAAGCTGCTCAATCAAGGGCTGAAAACCGCGGCGGCGCAACTGCCCCGCGTGGATGCCATTGGCGGCAGTTCCGCCGGGGTGATCATCGACAATCAGATCATGGCGGCGTCCCTGTTCCGCGCGGTGCCGCAGGCCGAATTCGACCGCGGCGTGCGTCCGCTCTTCCTTCAATTGCAAAAGCAATGGAATGTTCCGCTGGAAGTTCTCAATGACGGCGATGTCACGGCCCTGGCCGGGGCCATGTCCCTGGGCAAACACGGCGTGCTCGGTGTGGCCATGGGATCCAGCGAGGCGGCGGGATATCTTGACCGCCGGGGATTTCTCACGGGCCGGCTCACGGAACTGGCCTTCGCGCCGGTGGATTTGAATCCGGCCGCGCCGGTGGATGAATGGTCCGGAGACGCGGGGGTGGGGGCGTCCTATTTTTCTCAACAGGCGGTCAACAGGCTGACCTCCGCGGCGGGTCTCGTTTTTCCCGGGGGCATGGCTTTGCCGGAGCGGCTCAAGGAAGTGCAGGCGCTGATGGAAAAGGGAAATCCGGGGGCGCAAAAGATCTACGAAACCATCGGCGTCCATCTCGGTTACACGATCCCGCTTTACGCGGATTTTTACGATTTCGACAATATTCTGGTGTTGGGCCGCGTCACTTCCGGGGCCGGAGGGGATGTCATCGTCGCCAAGGCCCGCGAGGTGCTGGACCGGGTGTTTCCAGAGCTTAAGGATCGGGTGGCGCTGGTGGTGCCCGATGAACGCAGCCGACGCGTGGGCCAGGCCTTCGCCGCCGCGAGCCTCCCCCCCATCAAACACCAGAATGACCCTCTTAAATCATGAAAATTCATCACGCCACAGCCGATTTATACGCGCCCGACGGCGCGCCCATTTCCGAAGCCCTGGCCCGCGTCACGCATATCGGCGTGGGCGCCCACCAGGACGATCTGGAATTCATGGCCTATCACGGGATCGTTTCGTGCTACCGGCAGGCGGGGTCCCGGTTCGCCGGCGTCACCTGCACCAACGGCGCGGGCAGTTCCCGCATCGGTCCCTATGCGGATTACACGGACGCGCGGATGCAGGTCGTCCGTCGGCGGGAGCAGCGGGATGCGGCGCAAATCGGCGATTACGCGGCCATGCTGCAACTCGATTATCCCAGCGCCGAATTGAAGGACGCCGCGAATCCCGCCTTGAAGAACGATCTCATCGCGATTTTCTCCGCGGCCCGACCCTCGGTGGTTTATACGCATAATCTGGCTGACAAGCACGAAACGCATGTGGCCGTCGCGGCCGCGGTCATCCAGGCCCTGCGCGCGCTTCCCGCCGAACGCCGTCCCGCAAAGGTTTACGGCTGCGAAATCTGGCGCTCGCTCGACTGGCTGCCGGATGCCGACAAGGTCCTGCTCGATTCGAGCGCGCGGGAGAGCCTGGCGG
>Ga0315272_10001308_pt1 | contig 12376 bp, 9 predicted proteins | sample C3_middle_MG_FD_203918 | JGI IMG/M metagenome (GOLD analysis project Ga0315272, IMG submission 203918) | Sediment microbial communities from Yellowstone Lake, YNP, Wyoming, USA - C3_middle | ecosystem: Environmental > Aquatic > Freshwater > Lake > Sediment | place: USA: Wyoming | collected...
TTCAAGCTCTATAATTTATGGTTTATGATCTATGATTTATAATTAATTTAAATTTCCCTCCCTTTCCGTACGGAAATTTGTGCCTCCGCGTCAATCACGACCGTATCACGACGAGTCAAACCATCAGCCAAGATTAAATTAGCAATACTATCTTCAACTTTTTCTTGTAGAACTCGTCGCAAAGGTCGGGCGCCGAATTTTGGATCATAGCCCATCTCCGCAATTTTTCTCAAACCACTTTCATCAACCTCAAAACTAATCCCCTTTGCTTCCAACATTTTACCAATTTTATTCAACATCAAGTGAGCAATCTGCACCACATGCTCCATATTCAAAGGTGTAAAGACAATAACGCCGTCAAAACGATTAATTAACTCCGGTCGCATAACTTTATTTAAATGTTCATTAATCAAAACTTCTTTAATTTCTTCAATGCCAGTGCCGGCCTGAATTTGTTCTTGAATAAAAGGCGCACCCGCATTTGAAGTGGCAATAATAATACTATTAGTAAAATCAATTGTATTTCCCTGACCATCAGTCAAGCGCCCATCGTCCATCACTTGCAAAAATAGATTCAAAATATCGGGATGAGCCTTTTCAACCTCATCAAGCAAAACCAAAGAAAATGGCGCTTTTCGAACCGCTTCGGTCAAATAACCTTTGACACCACTCGCGTCACCAATCATTTTATTAATACTATCGGGATGTTGATATTCACTCATGTCTATTCGGATCATATATTTCTCGGAACCAAAATAAATTTCCGCCACACTTTTAGCGAGTTCAGTTTTACCAACACCAGTCGGGCCAAGAAAAAGAAAATTCGCAATTGGTCGATTGCCTTCACGTAATTGTGTTCGAGCCCGACGCAAACTGGCAGAAATTGCTTTCACTGCCTCAACTTGATTAATCATTCTTTCATGAATCCGATCTTCCAAATTTAATAATTTCTCCCCTTCCGCTTCTGATACATCTGTCACCGGTATGCCAGTTTTTTCACTGACCGCTTGCGCAATATCACCTTTGGTCACCATCGATTGCTCACCCTTTTCACGCATAACCTTGATCGCTACCAATTCAAGCAAGCTTATGGCTTTATCTGGCAAATATTTGTCCTTGATATAACGAGTGGATAGTTTGATTACTTCCTCAATTGCATGATACGAAAAATAAACTTTGTATTTTCCTTCAAAATAACCGATTTTACTTTCGATAATTTGAATTGCCTGATTATCAACCGGTTCTTTAACGTCAACTTTTGCCATCACTTCGCCCAGCGATTTCCCCTCAAGATAATGTGAATAATTCAAGGTTGTTGATGACGCTAAACAATATACTGCGTGTCGTTCAAGTGCCCCGGCTAATACTTGAGATAAATCCAAGCTCCCATCCGAACCAATAGTAATCCCAATTAAATTTTCAATATCCTTGATATAGAGAATAATATTTCCAGCTCGAACTACCTCATCCAAAACTTCAATTAAACGACCTTGAGCTTCGGCTGGAGTCGCGCCACTAATCAAACGCGCAGCATCAATTTCAATCAAACGTTTATCACGCAAAAATTTTGGCACATCTTCTTTGACCATTAGTTGGGCAATGCCACTGATAATTGTATTCTTACCCACGCCAATCTGGCCGACCAAAATAACTCCGCTCGAACCACTTTCAAAATTTTGCCAGATTTTTTCAATTACATCTTCACGTGCGACACAAAATTCCAAACGACCATATTTAGCGGCCGCGGTTAAATCGTAGGCAAAATTATTCAAAAGCGGAGTGGCCACCGAAGTGTAGGCCCTGTCCATATTCCCTGATGGCTTGAAACGCGCCATTTTTCGATATTCGTTATAATTTTCAATTTGTTTTTCATTAATAATAAACCACAAAAGCACATTATTAATCTTGTTTCGATCCACTTCCAAATCATACAAAATATCATCCAACACCTGATTTTTATCAAGACAGGGAATTATTATATTTTTGATCGTCACTTTCTTCTGACCCAACTCGCTTGCCGATATATATGCCTCTACTAAAACTTCTTTAAGATCATTAGAAAAATCTATGCGTTTATTACCATCAAAATTTTCCACTTCTTCACGATCAAGTTTAATAATTTGTTCTTTTATTTTTTCTGTTAACCTCGTAACATCAACATTTAAACGCGTCAACATCGCCGCCACTTGCGGATCAGCTAAACTGGAAAAAAATAAATGAATTGGTGTCACCTGTTTGTGGTTTAATTTCGAAGCAATCATAAAGGTATTCTCAATCACATCAATTGCCTTCTCTTCATAGCCTTCAAAAACATTTACTCTAAACTTTGACTTTGCTGTTCTGAGTTCATCCCAATTATTAGGCGTTGCCATTTGATTTTTTAATTCCTCGTACTTAAACGATCTAATCCGATGTTTTTGTCGGCTTTCTTCGCTCAGGCGATAAACAATAAACATATCCGCAAACAAACTGCACCAGAAAAATAGAATCAAAACGTTCCGTTCCCGCCAAAACGCAAACGCCCCCAAAGTGCTTGAAACTGAAGAAGAAATATAAATCCAATATGCCAAAGATAAAAGACCAGCAAAGCCCATCAAAAAAGCGGCCAAATTAACCAAGAAATTAATCTTTTTTCTGATGTGATCTAGTTCGATCACTGCTCGCCCCATCCGCATACCCCAATAATAAAATCGACCTTGATAAAACTGACCCAAGCCCATGCCCGCACAATTTGAACACGAAAAACCGTATTTATTTTTTCCCGTTCCGTTACAAACTGGACAAGTTATTATTTGTAAATTTTTTTTAGTTTTTTCCATTAGATTAATCCCATTTGAAATATAATTTCATAGCTAATAAAAAACGGCAAAGCAATCCAAGCCGCTATTTGGGTAAAAGTAAAAAATAGCCAAAATGTCATTACGATACCTCGAAAAATAATCTGAAAAAGACGCATAAAAAAACTAATCAGCTTACCTTGCCAATCAGTTTGACCATACATCGGAGTAAAAATATTCTTTATCCACACCATCAAACCTAGCGATTTTTGTTGATTATTCAAAAACCCAATTTCCCGATCAATCACCAAAAAAAGCCCACGGCTAAACCACCAAACTGGGAAAAGGATTATGTTCTTGAATATCTCGCCAACAATCTTGATGCTGTAGAGAAATTGGTTATTATGAATCATCGAATTAAAAATTACAAATCTATTACAAATTTACAAATATTAGCAATTTATCCAATTCGGATAACTAATTTCCCATTTGTAATATTTGGATATCATTTGTAATATTAGGATTATAAATCCACACTTTTTATCTATCTCTATTATAACATATTTTCCCCTCTTGACACAAATCATTATATTTGTTACATTAAAGGTAATTAAATGCCGAATTTTCGGGTTTATTTTTTTTAAGAAAACTTATAAATAATTTAAATAATAGCTATTTTAATTGCAAAATTAGTTAGCTATCTTTAAAAATATGGCTCATAAGAAAGCGGGTGGCTCAACTACCCTGGGACGTGATTCCCACAGTAAAAGACTAGGTGTCAAAATTTCCGATGGTCAATACGCTAAAGCCGGTTCTATCCTTATCCGACAAAGAGGGACTAAGTACAATGCTGGCGAAAACGTTTTGAAAGGCAAAGATGATACCCTTTTCACAAAAGTTGCTGGACACGTAAAGTTCTCAACCAAGAAAGTAATGAAATTCAACAACAAGTTAAAAGCGATCAAGATTGTAAACGTTGTACCGATGGAAGTAAAAAAATAATAACTTCTTTTTATAAAAACCCGCTTCTCAAGAAGCGGGTTTTTATTTTAAACTATTTTCTAATTAATAAGTTTTAGTACATTTACCTTCATGACATGGTTCACTTGATGCGCAACCTGCCTCTCTCTTCAAGTAACAACCGTCAGAAGCTTGTTCGCAAGACCAGCTCATATAAGTGTTAGTACAACCACCTGTTCCTGGGGTGCATTGGTTAGTACATGTTACTCTGTTCCTGGCGTAGGTGCACATTTTCCAGATAGGCATGATTGACCTGCAGCACATTTCACTTCTTGCTTAGTTGTGTAGCCGTAATTACTATTTACACATAACCAACTAGCAGTAGTGCTATTGCAACCGGTTGTTCCGATTACACATTGATTTTGTGAGCCAGGATTTACTGGAGTAACTGGAGGAGCAATACATCGGCCGCTAGAACATACTTTTCCAGTTGAACAGGTTGATTCTTTTTTGATAAAACAACCAGCAGAATCTTTGGTGCAATACCAAGTAGCTGCACTTGTTAAACCAGTTGCTGCGCCGCAACCCATTTGACCGAGTGAACATTGATTATTGCAAGGTGGTTTTGCTACACAATTTCCAGCTGTACATACTTGATTTCTAGCACAAACATTGTAAGATCTAGAATTTGCTCGATTAATAAGCATTCTCATGGTATTTAATTTTAGTCTCACGTCTCTTATTGTTTTGTTAACATTGCTTATTACAGTTTTACTTCCCTCAGAATAATTTTCTGGATTCAAGCTATATACACTAGTTCTAGCATCATCAAATGGAACTAAAGTATTATCGCTTAATATAATAGCGTCCTCCAATGCCTTCTGTCGAACTGAAACATTCAGGCATTTTTCACTATCCTGATGAATTCTCAAATCGGTTGGATCCATAGAATTTAACAACTTGAAATAATGTGCCTCTAATTGCTCCATGGCCATCGTCATTTTTATTTTAGGAATAAAAACGCCGTAAGTTCGAAAAGTCGTATAAACCGATTTTGAGTCTGCTTTAGCAGTTCTTATATCAGTATCAGCTTTAATCTTAGCTGCCAATGCTTGAAGTTGACCAATTTCACTCTCAATCAAGGAAACAAGTGAGCTCTTTTGTTCAGCGTTTAAATTTGATGCATTAACCAACTTCTTCAATTTGTTTAGATCGTTAACTCTGATGTTGATAATTCCAACACCATTTGAAATTACAGTAGCGAGTTTAGACTGTCTCTCGATGTAACCTGGATCTTTTTCCATAACGGCTGAATCAAGAGAAGGATTTGGTACGTTTAATTCATTTGCGTTGTATGGTGTTACAACATTTCCAGCAGAAATTGTATTAGCAACTCCACCTAAAGCATTACCAGTAGTACCTGGGGTTTGCGCCATAGCGACATTGACCGCCAATAACGCAGACAGCATACAAAGACCAATTACATGATCAATTTTTTTGTTCATAGATTTTAATAGTTTATGTTTTGTTTAAGTCAAAACAATTTAAGATTTATATTAATTTTTAATATTATATTACAATCAAATTTCGCTTGATTTTAATTATCAAACTTCGTCAAATAAATTATTATTGTTTTTACTATAACATCTTTCATAGAAATAATCAAAAAAATACAAGTTTATCAAAAGTTCGATTTTTTTAAACATATCCTGTTTTTAAAATCACTCAAAATTTCTAAATTAGGACTTGTAATTTATAATTTAAAAATTAATAACTATATTTTATACTTAATTGGAATTTTCCCATTACCTATTCCCCTACCTCCTCTCTAACTTCATCTTTCCCTGCTGCCATTTCTTTAACCTGTTCCTTGTCGCGATTTAAAAGCAAAGCTTGAAATTCGCCGACGTGGGTTTTTTCTTCTTTTGCGATATCCAAAAGCATTTTTTTAATATTTTTGTCCTGCGCCATTGCCGCCATTTGAATATACAAATTAATCGCATCTAACTCAGCAATTATTCCTACTCTCAGAATTTCCATATCTAAGTCTTTTTTATTAATTTTTTCTAAATTAATTGGAATTTGTGACATCATAATTTTTATTGTTAATAATTATATTTACATTTTACTCTTTAAATAAATATTGTTCAATAATATATAATCTATTCATTTTTAATAAATTTTTATTTTATATTTTTTAATTTTTTATAAAATTTATTTTTGCCTTTCAGCTGAAAAATGTGGTATACTAAAACTTATGAAAAAAATACTAATTACAATCATATTTATCATTAGCTTTGTGTTCACAATGCCTGTTTTTGCTGCCTCAGTGCCCAATTACAACAATATTGGCATGGCTAGTGCGGCTATCAGCACCAAAACTGGAAAACTAATTGCCGGCAAAAATCAAAACATTGTTCTACCCTTAGCCTCTTTAACCAAACTAATGACAGCACTAGTTTTAATTGATTTGAAAATTAATTTAACAAAAAAAGTCACCATCACCAAAGCTGAAGTTGATTACACCACTCCATATATTGCTCAAGGCGATATCACGAGCAAAATTGACCTTGTGGCTGGCGACAAAGTCACTAAAGATAATCTTTGGCACGCCATGCTAATTGCTTCATCAAACGAAGCGGCCGCTGCCCTGGTTGATAATTCTGGCATCAGTAGAAAAGAGTTTGTTAAAAGAATGAATAGTAAAGCCAAAGCACTTGGCTTAACTCATACTAAATTTACCGAGCCATCTGGCATCGACCCGCGTAACATCAGCACGGCCAAAGAAATGGCCATCATTGCTCGCAAAGCTTTTCAAACTCTCGCCATCAGAAAAATAGGCATTATGCCGTCATATAGCTACCGAGAAATTAACAGTGGCCGAAAAATCTACGTCAGCAACCGCAACCCCAGCCTTCTCGCCATGAACCCACTCGGCATGAAAGTTGGCTACCTCACCGAAGCCAAAATCAACTGCGCCACTCGCCTGGTCAAAAATAATCAAGATCGAGTGGTAGTGATTCTTCACGCCCACAGTAATGCAGCGCGGAATGTGGAAATTGCGCGGGTAATGAAGAAATGATTAAAAATGCGAAACACTAAATCTCTCCAACCCCAATCTTCCGTAAATCAAAATTAGAAATTCCCATACCTAAATTTCGCATCATTGTATAGGCAGCTGTTCCGTTTTTCAAATAATTAACGTTACCATTAATATCAATATAATACGCTTCACCGTGAGCTTCAACTTGCAAGAAAATTTTACCGCTAAACTTTTTCGCAAAAGTCTTATCGGTTTTTATTTTATCTAAATTTTTATTAGTAATTCCTACACTTAAATATCGCATTATTCGATATGCTTCATTCCCATTGGCAAGATAATATTTTTTCACATCTCTTGGATTGACATACCAAGCTTCACCGTGACTTTCAATTTGTAATAAGATTCTACCACTTAAGCGCTTGGCTAATTTTTCATCAATTTTTCCTAAAGCTTTCTTCTCAGCCTCAATTGTATTTTTAATTATCAAGTTTAAATCTTTACTCGCATCATATTCAACTCCCAAAACAATTACATCATTAGTAGCGCTGGCAATACTTGGCGTTGTGGTTGCTTTCGGAATAATAATAGCTGGGACGGAAACATTTGATCCACCTCCGCTGGAAGAAGTTCCACCACCGCCGTTTGATCCACTGCCAGTTGAACTTGAACTGACAAAATTCATATTAAATAAAATAGAATTTCCGGCAATAAAATTTTGTGAATACTTTACCACTGTTACACCACCAACTTCTGAATTATTTCCAGCCAATTGATATTTAAAAATTAATTCACCAGAATATTCGGTAACTACTAAACGTTTTTTTACCAGACTATCATAACCATAAATTCCGCCATCTTCTACCAAAGTTTCGCCAACCAAAGTAGCGCCAGAATAAACTAAAATTTTTGTTCCATTTGGTAAATTGTTACCATCCAATTTCGCGACACCGTAAAAACTCATTGGAAAAGTCGGAAAAGCTGAAACCGAACCACCACTTCCACTTCCGCCACCACCACTAATCATTGCATTACAAAAATTAACCGCAAAAGCCGGAAAACCAGAAATTCCAACTAAAACAATTATCATTAAAATTATTTTTTTCATATTTTTCATATTTTTCATACTTAGTTAGTTAACGAACCACCACGAACATAAGAGACTCCTGGTAAGCGTGTATAAACCGTTTGTGTATCAAAACCTTTAATCCCGCGAATCATTGCTGTATTGTGAGTATAATTAACATTTGAACTCAGACTTTCTAAAGTAGCCTGTAGCGATCCACCAGAGCCGACACCGCCAACTCGTGCTTTAATCCTATACTCTGCTGTTTCACCCGGTTTGACAATCAAATCTTGATTTGAGCCATATGTATTCGCAAAATTAATTGTAAATACACCCGAACCCATTGTTACTATATTATTAGAATCATTTTTGGCTGCCACTTCCCCGTTTTGTCCACCAACTCTTTCAACCAAAAAGGTATCCAAAAAAATTCCAGTTGAACTGGCAACTGTAAAAATTGCTGTTGACAATTTAATTCCCAAAGGCGACATATCATAATCCAAATTTGAGGATATCGGTGCTGTTACTTGAAAACTAAAAATATCTTTACCAATACCGTTTGATAAAAAGTTATTTGGATACCCACTGGTGATATTTGAAATCACCGCGCCCATAATTGTCGAGGTATTAGTTGGTGTTGATGAAGCCACACCAGTATCAGACATTTCCTGGCCAGTAACAACACCCATAGTCTTAACTTGATAATCAGAGCTTGAAGCAATATCTAATTTAATTGTTCTTTCTGCTATAGCCGTTGCATCAAAAATATTTGCTGTCGAATAATTAATTCCTTTCAAAACAGCACTTACATAAACATATTTTAACGCCATGGTCGAGACATTAATATTAACACCCTCAAAAACAGCTTTTTTATTTTCATCTAAACTTGCTGAACCAATTTTAATTGTCATCTCCCTGTCGCTATACAAATTAAGATAAGCGATTTCATTTCTAGTAGCCGTACCAAGATTATTCAAAAGAGTAAAATCTTTAACCTGAACATTTTCATTTTGAGCAGTTAATTTTATCGCCCCAACCAAAACCTCTGAGCCAGCTAACACGTTTTTATTATCAAGACCCATCATATTTGAATCAAAGGCCATCGTATATTTACCTGTCTCAACCGTACTATTATTGCTCTCTACTGTGTATTCATCCCCTTCGGTCGAATTATATGAAACATCAGACATTGTTACCGCAGACCAAAACGGTTGAAAATATGAAAATAACTTGCTGCTCGAACCTAAAGTTAAGTGATATTTTTGTCCATTACTTGCGCTCGCAGGAACTTTTCCTAATATTTTAAAATTATTAATTGAATTTGCCAACACATTCACCCCGCTAAATGATAATTCACGAACAAGCTTACTTCCTTGACTACTATTACTTGAGTAATAAGTATCATGAGTATCAGTATTTATTAAATAAATCCCTTCAAGATTGTCCGTACTAATCGCTTTATCCATATAAAGATTAAACACAACCTGAGTCACATATACACTTTGTTCTCCAGTTTTGATATCAACATTTGCGAGCTCAATTACTTGTCCAGGAAGTACTGTCTTTGCACCTGAATTTAATACATTAACCGTAAGAGGCTTACACATATGGATCGGGTCAGTGTTCTGCTCACCACCATATAATGCTGGGGAACTTAAAAAAACCCCATAAGCCTTTGTTTCCAAAAAATCATTCATCGTCTCCACTTGTGAAAAAACTTTATTATCCCAAGTACCGCTAATTTTTACATCGTTACGATTTTTAGAGCCAAAATTAAAATCCAAAACATCGCTAATTCCACTAGCCGCTGAATTTAAAATATTACTTATGTTATCAGTATCTTTATTTGCAATTACGTTTTGTTTTAAAGCATAAGCTGGATTTGCCACCCCAATCACATTCCAATCAGCCTTCAAATTTCGTTTGAACAAAGCTGAGTTTAAATTAAGATCCTTTTGATAATTCAAAGTTAAAATTTGCTTTACACCAGTTTTATTATTTATAAAATATCCATACAACGGTGTAAATTCGGCTTGACCTAAATCAGCCATAGTTGACCAACCAGAAACATTATTTGAATCAAGCATGAAAATATCAAAATTATTCAAATTTTCGGTTGCGGAAAATTGATGACTCGAAACAATTCTTGGCGTAGAAACCACATTCCAGCCTGGGCTCAAAGTAATATCATGGAAATAACGATTACCAGTAACATTAACCCAAACTTTTCCACTGATAAAAGTAAATTCATTTCCTTGCATATCATAAAATTTCACCACACTATCATGGCCGGCTTGCTTCCAAGTCCCAATCTGACATTTTCCTTGTCGACACATTAAAGCTCGACCATCAAGTTCAACAATTTCTTTCAATGAATTAGTTTCCGCATATTGAATCGCTAAATTTTCTGTTCCAACTTTATTTCCGTTTACATCAAGATAGTCAACATAATTTTCACCACTCTTAATTTGTCGATAATATTTATTATCACTTAAATTAAAAATCCAACGCACATCATAATCATTACCATCATAGTCAACATCAACCACACTCTGAGAAAACATATTATCACCACTTGCTGAACTAGAAATTTTCCAAGGCCAAACGGCAGGATTAGAAATAATATCACTCTGACTATAAAATGATTTGATTTGCCCGATTGAAGTATAAAGATTATGTGGCGCTACTTGTCCACTGTCAGTTTTTCTCACAAAAAAATTAGCCGCATTTTTTAAATAGTCCATATCATTTAAATCATACTTATCTTCGCTAATTCCATTCAATGCACTTTGACTGCCACCAGCATGTGCGTAAACCGAATTAAAGGCACCGCCAATTTGTGTAAAATATGGCCGAGCTGATCGGATTGGTCCGATTTCTGTACTTGGATTAACGTTTGAATCAGATTTGTATATCGTCATCAGACGGGTAATTCCCCCTTCAACGGGAAATTCAAAGACTGCATCAGCTTCATTTAATCCAGAAGCCGGTTGTGCTTCCTTTTGATTATCGATCATCGCGCTCATGTTCAAATTAACAATCGATCCGGACGCCAAGACACTCGTCCCAATTGAAAGTGAGAAAAGAAATAATCCTAAAACACTAAAAAATTTCACTTTTACTATATTCATAATTTTATACATTAAAAATATCCCAACCCTCCAGTTGCGATATTATACTTATTTTTATGCTTATATACTAGCACAAAACACCTAAAAAACAGATAAAGATGAGATAAAGACGAGATAAAGAAATATAATGCGATATTTAATCTAAAATTAGCGATAATTTAAAGATTATCAATATTTTTAAAACATTTTTTCACTTATCATGTCAAGCCAATTTTTTATTTTTCCAATAATTTTTTAAATTCAGATAGAAGTTATCCACAGCACAAATAACTGATTACAAATTACAAATCTTTTACCCGCAACGCTTCTCTTGCGAGGCGGGCGGGTAAAAGATTTGTAATTTGTAAACAAAAAAACCGCCCAAGAAAATTCTCAGACGGTCTTTTTATATGATTCTATTTTTTCTTTTCGCTTTCCTTCTTCTTATTTCGATTCAAAGAAACTTCCGTCACCATTCTCGACTCCCCTTTTTCAGCGCCAAATTCGACGTCAACTGATTCTTTCAAAATATGATGACCGATGATAGTGCCTCGTTTGCCATCAACGTTTACTTTCGTTCCGATCGGTGGCATTTTCTTAGCATTTTCTTCGTAACCTTTTTGTTCATAGGACAAGCAACACATCAAACGCCCACAAATTCCGGAAATTCGGTCAGAGCCACGATGAGAACATTGTTGTAGTTCCGCCATTTCCGAAGTGATTGAAGTTAATTGTTTCAAGTGACCTTTGCAACAAAGCGTTTTGCCACAATGTCCGACGTCACCCATGATACGCGCCTCATCGCGAATACCAATTTGTTGCAAACGAATTGTTTTGCCGAAGTGACGAGTTAAATCTTTCACTAATTCACGAAAATCAACTCGACCATCAGCAATGAAAGCAAAAGTAATTCTTGAGCCATCGTATGAAAAATGCGCATCGATGATTTTCATTGGCATTGTGTGCCGGTCTTTCAAATCACGACAATAATCAATCGCCTCTCGCTTTTCGTCCAAAGAAACCTCACGACTCAAATCGTCCGCATTTGCCAAACGTAAAATCGGTTTGATTATTCTTCTTTCGTCATCAGCAACTTCACTCCCTTCGGCGACAAATTCCCTTTCGTCAACTTCCGCAAAACCAAGTACATCACCCAACTCGGTTCCGAGCTCAGTTTTCACAATCACTTTATTTCCTTGTTTCAAATCCAAATCACTCAAAAGGAAATAATAGACCTTGTCCCACGAAACAAATTGTATTTCAGCTACTTTCATTAATATTTTAAATTAACTTAACTTAACTTAAATTAAACCAAACTAAAACGTACAAACTTAACAATTTTTGCATCACCCAAAACATCCTTCACTTTCTTTTTGTCGTCTTTGATATATTCTTGTTCCATCAAACAAATTTCTGAACAATA
>Ga0315272_10001309_pt1 | contig 12368 bp, 14 predicted proteins | sample C3_middle_MG_FD_203918 | JGI IMG/M metagenome (GOLD analysis project Ga0315272, IMG submission 203918) | Sediment microbial communities from Yellowstone Lake, YNP, Wyoming, USA - C3_middle | ecosystem: Environmental > Aquatic > Freshwater > Lake > Sediment | place: USA: Wyoming | collected...
TCCATAGGCTGGGTCCCCCGGGAGCGGAACGCCCGCGCCGACTACTACTCAAAGAAGGCGTACTGCGACTTCCTCAAGACACATCCCGAGGTCAGGCGGCTGTACGCCGGGCGGCTGGCCACGGAGAAGCAAGTAACGCTTTTGAAGAGGCTCGGCGTAGAAGACGCCGAGTGTCTTCCGCGGAGGGAGGCTTCGAGGCTTATTGAGAGGCTTCTCAGCCGCCGCGGCTAAGTCCTTACGTCGAGTCCCAGCGCCTGGGCTCTGCGTATTATCTTCACCACCTCATCCCACGACTTAGTCCGGTAGGCGTAGTAGCGGCCGACCCGCTCTGCGCCTTCGACTCTCAACAACTCCTGTGCGTAGAGACCTAAGACCACCACGTAGTAGCCGTCCGGCGTCTTGCGTCGGGAGGTCCATACCGCGTTGAGAGGAGGACGCATGAATCCACATCTAGACTTCTTGAAAAACGTTCTTGAAGCGACGACTGGGCTTGAAGTTAGACTTTCTTAATGAGCTACTCTACCTATGACTATGCCTAATAATAATAATATAGACAAAATTTTAAATTGATACTATTGTATTTATTGTTAATGTAATTGGGATACCCTTTTTGTGTTTTAGTATATCATTTCAGTATTATCTATAGATGCATGGATTTGGATAACACACACCTACTGAAAAGTTAATGATTCCTCCATATTAGGTCTGGTCGGCACTTATTGGCGTGTTAGCCGGGGCAAGCTAACACTGCGGAATCCCCCGCAGCTTCCCCGCCGTTAACGGTGTTAAAAGGTGGGTGTCACAGCGAAATATTTGAAAAGTTTCAATGCAGGTTCTTTTATGTTGCTACAACTCGGAATAAATTAGGATAAGTTGCTCCAAGATATAATTACATATGATATTTAAGGTATTATAGCTATATTGATAATTATTGTAGCATAGGCTATTGGCTCTGTCATGGGACGTGCTGTAAATAGATTGATTAAGCGCACCGGTCTCGAGAAAGCTTTTGAAAGAACTGACGTGGGTAAGGCCTTTAGGTCTGCCAGTGTCGACTTGTCTAACCTCATCGGGATGACGATCACCGCCTTTATCGTGGTGATAGGCATCGTGGTTGCGCTTCATTAACTGCGGATAAGTGGCGAGGCTGGCATATTGGTGGCGCAGATCGCCGAGTATCTGCCGAGGCTTATCGGCGGCGTCATCTTGCTGACTGCCGGCCTTATCTTGGTGGCTCTCCTCACCGACTACATCGGCAAGCTCCTCATCGGTCTGTTCCCAAAGCAGTTTGTGGAGATCGGCGAGATGCTTAGGAATCTTCTTCTCATCGGCCTCATCGCCTTGGTGGTGTCTATTGCGCTTGGTTTGATGCTCTTCACCGGCCCGCTGGTGTATCCGCTCATCCTCGGCACTGTGATTGTGGGGGCTGGCATATTCATCGGCCACACAGTGGTTAGGAACATAGTGGAGGACCACCCCGAGTTCGCCAGCACGGCGCCTTACGCCAAGTTTCTGCTGTATCTAATCTTCTCTTCTTGTTGGTTGGGCTCGGCGCCATATTTGCCAACTTCCCCAACACCGCTCAAGTGGTGCAGAACGTAGCGTGGGGCGTCGCCATTGCGGTGGGCATCCTCCTGGCGCCGGTGATATACACATTCGCCAAAAAGATGGCTAAGGAGCTAAAGGAGTGGGCTTTTTCTTGCCAAGGTCTCATAATCTTTATATAGTTTTATATACTGGGCACTATGCACATTGAGGTTAAGGACCCTTCCTTAGTGGAGCGGCTTAGGAGGCTTCTGCCGCGGCCTGACGCGCCGTTTGATGAGGTGCTTATAAAGCTTCTGGAGCAACCCTGTAAGTTGAGGATTAGGGAGATCGTGGAGGAGGTGGCGTCGCAGTGGGAGGAGCGTATGACGCGGATTATTGAAGAGGCAACGGCGCGGGCCCTGGGCGACGTAGATAGAAAAATTTCACACGCCGTGGAGAAGGCCGTAAAGGAGGCGCTTCGCCGCATGCCGGTAGGTGCTGTGGAGGGCGGCGGCTGGGAGGCCGTAATTAGGGAGGCCTTGAAGAGGCCAGATGGCTGTCTGACCTTTGCCGAGATTAGGCAGTACTACGGTAAAAATCTCAACAGCGTAATGTTGAGAAAGCGGGGTTTTATCCAGCGGGAGCGGGGGCTTTGGTGCTGGCCCAAGAGTTGATAAGCGTTGAGAGGGCGGCGTGAGTTTAGTGCATCGTCGCCGAGTCTTCGTAAGTAGCGTCTAGGCCTGTGTCCCGTGGCTTGAGTCCTCGGTGTCTACGGTTTGGACAGATAGCATGTCCCATTTCGTCTGTTGCTGATATAATAGAGGCTGTTTATAATGCCTTAGGTTTTGAAAATTTGGGGAGTGGGTTAACGAAAACGGTGCCGTCTATAGCCTCAAGGTCGTCTTGTAAGTGCCACAGGGGTGGCGTCGTGTCTGCCAATGGCGCGGTTAGTATCTCGCCGCTTATCGACGTCGTTGGACATAAACCTCGCCGAGAGAGATCGCACAGCTGGGTCTTGGTACACGACAGCCCCTAAAGGGCTGGGATGGCGTCATGTAGTGACTAGAAGGCGTCTGGTGTTGCGTGTTCCGAGGACGGTGGAGCTAGGAGTTGAGGAGTCTTCTCACGACTGACGGTATTACCCTCAGCGTTGTAATTGTTGCGTGAGGCGTTACCGTGGATAGGTCTATTTGCATCCTCTGGGCGTGTGTTGCCGCTTCTTTTTCCCAGTGGCCGTAGAAGACGGTGTAGAGGCCGAACCGGCGGGGGTAGTAGACGTCGAAGATTGGGTTGTCTCCTATCATGACGTGTGCGTTTTGGAAGTATTGAGGACAAGTTTTTGGGCATCTAAATCTGTCTGAGGTCCTCACGTCGTCTACGAGTCTGTCTAGGCCGAGGTGTTGTATGACCGGCATTTGGTAGTACGCCAGGCCGTTGGTGGCTATCTCCACGCGGTATCCCATGGCCTTCAGTTCGGCTAGAGCCTCGGCGGCTCCTTCGTTTAGTCTGAAGGTGTTGAGGTGTCTTTTCAACGTCTGGATGACGTCTGGCACTTCGTCGACGCCGAGCTCCGCTGCGGTTTCTTCAAGTATTTTCTGCCAGTCGAAGGCCCCTAGGTCTAGCGCCCGTAGAAGCTCTAGGTTCCTCTGCCTAGCCCTCCTCCAGACCTCCGCCGGCGTTGTGCCTGCACGTTTTGCTATGTATGTGCAGATCTCGGCGAATACGGGATTCCAGGCGTCGAGGGGGATGAGGGTTCCGTCTAGATCTATTAAAACAGTCGCCATACGGCCTCTGTTATAAGCGCCAGTAGAGTCACGCCAAACGCCGCGAGGGTCCCGTCTCGGTACTTCTTCCACCGCCCCCTCAGCGCGATGAGAGAGAGGTAGATCAACGAGAGACTTGTGGCGGCGGCGCCTAGCGCTAAGAATAGAAGGCCTTGAGAGAAGGCGGCGTATGTCAGCGCTAGGCCGAACACGACGGAGGCCAGGGTGACTGCGGCGCCTAGCGCAGCGGCTTTCTGCGGCCCAACTATCACGGCTAGTGTTTTTACGCCCGCCCTCATGTCGCCTTCGTAGTCCATCGCAACTTTCACAAACTCGCGGCCTAGGTTCGCCACTAGGGAGGATAGAAAAAGCAATATCAGAACGACAGAGGCGCCGCCTGCGGCGGCCATGCCGTAGATGTACGTCATAGAGGTGAGGAAGGCCACCACGAAGTTTCCCACCACAGGCACTCGTTTGAGTCTGGCGTTGTACCACACGCCGAGAGCCGCCGCCAATGCGTATATGGCCAGGGGCGCGGGGCCTAGGAGGGCTGCAACCGCCGCGCCTGACGCCAACGAGCCGTAGGCAACCACGCGCGCCGTGTTTATACCCACAGCCCCCGTGACCAGAGGGGCGTCAGGCCTGTTTATCTTGTCCTCCTCTAGGTTGGCCAAGTCGTTGTGGGCGAATAAGCCGGCCTCGGCGAGGAAGGTGGAGACCGCCAAAAGCATCGACGCAACGGGGTCGCGGCCTCCTGCCACTAGGTAGGAGGCGGTTGACGCAAGCGCCGCCAATACGCCGTGTTCGCCTCTTATCAGCCGCCATAGGGACACGGCAGGTTTACGCCACTTCTTTAAATAGACTGCGGGGGCTAAGAATTTTTAAAAACGTCTTTCTTCACGTCTTCGTGCCTAGACACCAGAACTACTCATTAGGCGACGAAGAAATAATGAAGCTGGTATTTAGGGAGTATGGAGTAAAGATTACGCCGGAGCAGATAGCCAGAGCGTACGCCCCCGAGCAGAGGATGTCTTGGAAGAAGAGCGTGGAGGTGGCTAGGTTCATCAAAGGCATGACTCTTAAACAGGCCAAGGCCTGGCTGGAGGACGTGGTTAAGCTTAAGAGACCTATCCCAGTCAAGACGTTTAAGAAGAAGCAGGCCCACCACGCCGTCCCCTGGAGCGGGTGGCCTGTGGCTAAGTGGCCTGTCAAGGTTGCCAAGAGGTACCTCGAGGCGTTGGAGAACTTGGAGAACAACGCCAAGTTCCGAGGCCTCGACACGGAACGCGTCGTCATCATCCACGCCGCCGCACATAAGGGGATTAAAATCCCCAACATAATGCAGAGAGCCTTTGGCCGCGCCACTAGATTCGACGAACAGACGGTAAACTTGGAGCTCGTCGCGGTGGAGTTACCTAAGGAGGTTGTGCCGAAGCGCTACAAGCTGAACCTAGTAAAACGTTGACGTAGAAGCTCCGGCGGCTTTAACCATAAAAATACAGAACATCAACGATTTGGGTGATGGAAATTCCTTTAAGGTGAGCGGTGACCGCTTCACCCCTTGCTGATGGGGCATGTAGGGCTATCACGTTTGTATATGGATGCGCCACATCTCGGAATTTGACGTAGTGTTTCTTGTCTGTGTAGTGTATCGGCACCGCTATCTTCGGCCTCAGCAGAGCGATGGCATCTGCCGTCTTCTCTGGCGTCATCACCGAGCCGCCGCCGATGGGCACCACGACTATAACGTCGATATTATTAACAACGCGCTCTTATTATTAAGCAAGACCGTTGATGTAGCTAAAGTGGCACAGAGCTGGGCGTTATTGTTTTAGGCTATAGAGTGTAGACAAAGATAAGTGATAAGTTATATAATATATAACTTAAGAAGTTAAAAATTTAACTGTCCAACACCTTGTTTTAGAGCTCATACCTTGGCTTATCTTTCGAGATATAAATACCGAATAGGTAGGCTAGCTCTGGCCTCCTCCCCGCTTTAGGGCGGGAATTCTGAGTCGTGTGTTCATATAAGGTTGATGACTCTCTTATCGCTGGACATCGAGATGGTGGGTTTTAGAAAGATTTAAATATGGTGTTGATGGTGGTGGCGATGTCTGCCGCCCAGAGGAGGTTGCCTGTGTATAAGAAGATCTTAGAGGAGAACAAGAAGAAGTGGATGATTAAAGAGTTTCTTGAGTATAGGCTGAGTAAGTATGGATACATCGACTCCGAGATTTTGAAGACTCCCCTGGGCACGCGCATCGTGATATACGCGGAGAGACCTTCTAGGATTATCGGGAGAAAGGGCGCCATCGTGAAGGAGATTAGTAACATCCTCGCTAACAAGCTCGGCGTGGAGAACCCACAGATCGACGTGATTGACGTCTCTAAGATAGAGGCACCTGAGATGTTTCCTAAGGTCGTGGCGTACCGTATAGCCAACGCCATGGCCAAGGGCGTGAGGTTTAGACGTGTCATGTTTGTTGCCATTAGGCAGTTAATGGAGGCCGGGGCCAAGGGTTTTGAGATCGTGGTGAGCGGCAAGCTGTCCACTGAGAGAGCCAAGTTCGAGAAGCAGACCTATGGGAAGCTCTACAAGATCGGCTACGACGCCAAGAATAGAGTTAGGCGGGCAGTGGTTCATGTGCTTTTGAAGCCCGGTATATACGGCATAGAGGTGCGGATCGCGCCGACCACCATGCGGTACAGTGATGAGTACAAGATCAAGCCTCCCACCAAGCCCGAGGCAACCGCCCAGGCGCAACAATAAACCTTAAAAACTGCGGGTTTACACGCACCACATGTCTGCTGAAAAGAAGCTAAAGGCAACGGTGTTGAGAGAGATGAAGCCTGAAGAGAGACGTCAACTACTTCAACAGCTCAGGGCGGAGCTTGTTAAGCTGGAGACGCAACGTGCAAGAGGCTTCGTGGAGAAGCCCGGCAGGATTAAACAAGTAAAGAGGGCAATTGCCAGGATTTTAACCATTGAAAGAGAGGAGTCGAAAAAGTAGCCTTGCGTGTAAGTTGTCTAGACCTTTTGGGGGCAGAGGTTTCTACGTATAGATGTCCATACCGCGCAAGAGGCGTCGTAGTCGGCGAGACTTACAACACCTTCCTGGTGTTGACAAAGAACAAAGTTATAACTATTCCAAAGTCAATTTGTTATTTTTATGTATATGATTTAAATGTCTTGGTTAATGGTATTTATCTAGTTGGATATCGAGACAAAAGACTCTTCGGCTGCGGCTTTAAGATTTCTTAATCTGGTTCAAAAGATTCAGCAATGTGTCGAAGTCTCCAGGCACTGAGACGACGACGCCGGGGGCTACTCCCTCCAGCGCCCTTATTAACTCCAGCGCCTTTTGAGGGTTCACGGCCGTTTGTTTAAGTCTTTCTATTAACGCGGAGTTGTTGTTTGTCTTTACCATGACGTAGGGGTAGACCACTGGTGGGAGTCCTTCTAGTTGTCTTACGTCTGTGAGATGTAGTGCTAGATAAAAGTCGGCTCCGAGAGTTTCTATTCGTCTCTTGTAGTCTCTTTTTAGGCTCAACAATGCCCCCACCTTAAGGCCTATCTTCTTTGCCTCGGCCACCGCCTCTTCCGTGGACACGTCGCCTACCGGCCTGCCCTCCGTTGGAGGATCTCCCTGCAGCACCACTACCTCTCTTATGTCAAGTAGGTACGCCCCGCCGAGTAGAGACTTCAGACCTGTCTTGTTCACGTCGAGAAGACGGATATGCACAATGGGCTCAAGTCCCATTTGCTTGGCAAGGACGCCGACGGCTAGGGCGTGCGCCGTAGGTTTGCCTCCAGGCGCCTCGGGTATATCTATCTTGTTTACTAAAGGCTTAAGCGTCGCTAGCTTCTTTAGGAGTCTTTCTCTGTCTGTAACGGGAGTTACTTCTGCTATTACCTCCATCAAGGCAGAGTCAGGGGTGTGAAGAGGCGTCCTCTGCCTTCATAGAACTTAGATAGCGTCTCGTAGAACACGAGACGGAGTGATTGCACCATGGAGAACAACCCCTCGGCGGCCGCTATTAGAGAGTGTCCAAACACTGCGAAGAGTATTCCGGCGGGTCCGAGCGAAATTGCGACGTTGTTTACTAACTTTGTCAACACGCCGTGGATCAATACCAAGATTACTAGACGGGCGAAACTCGGTATGTTTGCCAACGCGCCAAGTGAGCCCTCGACGAGGCCCATTATGAACTCCTCAGTGACTGGAGGCGCCTCTTCGTGGTGTTTATATTTAGCCCTCAGCGCGAAGGCCCCCACCGCGCTCCAGATAAACGCCGCCACAAAGATGTACATCCACGGGAGTTGGAGAAGAGGCTCTAGGAAGCCTAGGTTTAGCGCGTTTTTTACTAACGAGAAGAACACCATGCCCAGAGAGAAGAAGAGCACCACCTGAGGCAGTACAACTCCAACCGCTACGTCGGGCTCTCCTTTAAACAACGTATTTACGAATTTGGAAAGAAAGGCAAGTAGGATGAGGAGGAAACCTAGTATAAACGCCGCTTTGATTGCGGCCAGAACCCCATCTGTAGTTACCAACTCGTGCTCACCGAATAGGTGTAGTATGGGTGGTATCGGCGTCTTTATGCCGAGTTCTTTAAATCCGAAGCCGAAGGCTTCTTGGTAGATGAAGGCGCCGAAGAACATAGATACGAGTCCTGTTAATGTCCAGATAATTCCCCACTCTCTATACTTCCCTCCGTAGAGCTTCTTCAGGAGGAGTATGCCCAGTAGAAACAGGAGGAAGCCGTGGCCTAGGTCGCCGTACATCCAGCCGAAGAATATGGGGAAGAGAAGCGCCACAAGCGGCACTGGGCTAATCTCATTAGGCCTAGGCACGCCGTACATATACACAATCTTAGTAAACTGCCTAACAGGTGTGGGGTATCTCTCCAACGTCGGTCTCCTCTCCACAGGCACCGCCTCGAAATACTTATAACGCGTCTTCTTAACCACATCTAACTTGCCTAGATTACGCCTTATGAACTCCACAAGGGCTTCGTCCACCTTCTTCGCGTCTTTTTCCAATACGTAAAATATGACAGATGCCATGTCTTTATGTTCTTCCCATTTCTTATCGCCATATATAGAATATTCATGATATAGTTTTTCGATTGCTTCTAGTTCTTTTTTGAGTTTTTGAAGAGATGCCTCTAGTGATTTTATGGCGTTTTCAACAAGTTCTCTGCCGGTCTTTATATCTGATAGGTACTCTTGTGGAATCTCCACTCCCCTCACCTCGCCCTTAACCAACGCCACCTTAATTCCGTTGATGTCCTCTATTGTGTGAGGAACAGTTATAGGAGTCTCTGGGTCTGCCACCAGTTTATACCCCTCGGGAAGCTTCAGCTCTTTTCTATCGGAGAAAGCGTCAAGAACTTTTTTAATCTTGGAGAGATGCGTCAGCTGTTCTTCAAGCCTCTTAATCTCTTTTTCATATGATTCAAAGACGCGTCCTATCTCTATACCTTCATCAATTGCAGACTTATTAAAGGTCTCAGCCACTGCGGTCGCCGCTACCTTAAGCGTGTAGGCGTAGTTTATAAGATCTTTATGTTTCTCCACAACAGCTTTCAACTCCTCTTCGGCTCTTCTCAGTCTTTCTTCTAACGCGCTGGGGGGCTCCATATCGGCGACCTCTTGGAGAGAGAAAATACGCGTCCCGAGTTTCTCCAACGCGTTCTTTAACTGCTGTGCGCTTCTCCGTTCTACCGCGACAATTAGGGCGTTGCCTTGTTGCGCCGCTGTGCCGCCGTGGGATTTAACAAGTTCAACAGCTTCTTTCACAGCCCTACCTGGCAAAGCCACGAAGACCTCTAACGCCTCAGTCTTTGGAAACGCAGTTGTTTTCACCCCCACAACTTCTCTCGAGACTGCTAACTTTCCCCGTAGTTCCTCTATTAGGCGGGTGTAGTAGGAGACCTCTCTGTAGACAGCCTCTAGCTTCTCCAGCACCGAATCTATCTGCGACTCTAACGTGTTTAGTGGTAGCGCCACCTGTTGCGGCTCTACGTACAGCAGTAGCTGATTCAGGAACTCGTCTATCTTCTTAGCCTTCTGGAGAGACACTGGGTCGCGCGGCTTAGGGAGTTTTTCTGGTCTCTCCTCAAACATTGCCGCCCCCGTCTTGCCGACGAAATAAATCACTTCAGGTAGCAAATCCACCTGAGACGCTACTCTAAACTCTACAACGCGCTCAAGGGGCACAAAGGCAATAATTACAGTGCTTTAAAATATTGCGTATACGTATTCAATACGTAGACATCGCGCAAGTCATAGAATTGTTGCCAAAATTTTAAAAAACAGAGAGATCTCCCTGCTATGGCCGAATTTGCGATATTTGGGGTAATCGTGGGGATTTTAGGCATTCTATATGCAGTATACCTCGCCAAATGGGTTTTGAGACAGGACCCCGGAAACGAGAAGATGCGGTTTATCTCGCAAGCCATAGCGACAGGCGCCAGGGCGTATCTCTTCAGGCAGTATAAGACGCTTGGAGTGCTCTTGATAGTCTTGGCAGTACTTATACTGCTAGCTATAGACCTGCCGCGGCGCACCTATGGGCTTACTACTGTCGGCTTCGTCGTCGGCGCGCTGGGCTCAATGTTGGCGGGTTACCTCGGCATGTACGTCACGACTAGATCCGCCTCGCGCGTCGCCCAAGCCGCCGCCACGGGCGGCATGGGGAAGGCGTTGGCGGTCTCCTGGCGTGCCGGCGCCGTCATGGGGCTGTCTCTCGCCAGCATCGCCCTGCTCCTGATTTCGGGGTTCTACTTGGCGTTTAAGGCCGTGACGCACGACTGGGCTGTGCCCCTCGTGGCGTTGGGTTTCGGCGCGAGCTTAGTTACTCTGTTTATGAGAGTCGGCGGCGGCATTTACACCAAGGCGGCGGATCTAGGCGCGGATTTGGTGGGCAAGGTGGAGGCCGGCATTCCTGAAGACGATCCGAGGAACCCAGGCGTCATTGCCGATAACGTGGGAGACAACGTGGGCGATGTGGCGGGCATGGCGGCGGACGTCTACGAGTCTTACATCGTGACCGTCACTGCCGCTATATTCTTGGCGGCCATCCTCGGGCTTCCAGCGCAGTATATAGAAATGATTATACTCTTCGCAACTCTAGCCCTGGTTGCCACCTTCGTTGGCGTGAATCTGCTAAAGACGTCAGGTGTGAAGCACCCGCTTTCATCTATCAGCATGGCCATCTACGCCACTATTGCACTCTCTGTGGCGCTGTTTTTCATCGGGTCTTTCCTGTTGGGTCTTGAGGCTTGGAGGGCCTTGGCCCTCGCGGCGGCTACGTCTCTCGGCGCCTTGGTTGCTCCAGTTATAGTGAAGATAACCGACTACTACACCTCTTACAACTACGGCCCGGTAAGGAGGATCGCCGAGCAGGCGAAGATAAGCCCCGCCACGGTGATCATCACGGGCTACGGGGTCGGCCTCATGAGCGCCATACCCGTCATAGCCGTGATAGCCGCCGTGCTCGGCGTGTCATATGCCATAGGCTTCTACGCCGTCCCCGTGACGGCGTTTGGGGATTACTCTAAGTACTTAGCCGGGATCTTCGGCACCGCCATGGCCAGCGTTGGGCTGTTGGTAGTCGCCGGCATCATCATTACCGCCGACTCTTACGGCCCCGTCAGCGATAACGCCAACGGCGTCGTCGAGATGGCCGGCCTGCCTGACAACGTGCGGGAGGTGACAGACGTACTGGACTCCGTGGGCAACACCACCAAGGCAACTACGAAGGGCTACGCAATTGCGAGCGCGGCGCTGGCGGCGCTCGTCCTCTTCATAGCTCTAATATTTGAAATCGTAAACGCCGCCGCCGCGATCAAGGGCATGAACATGTTGAATATACTGGACAACAGCCTCAAGGCGCTTCAGGTAATTAACCCGAACGTTTTGATCGGCGCCTTTATCGGCGTCTCCTTGGTCTACTTCTTCACCAGCCGCACCCTAGAGGCAGTGGGCAGAACCGCTATGGAGATAGTTGAGGAGATCCGCCGCCAGTTCAGAGAGAAGCCGGGCATTTTGGAGTGGAAGGAGCAACCCGACTACGCCCGCGTCGTTGACATCGCGACCAGGAGGGCGCTCGGCGAGTTCCTCGTGCCAGGCCTCGCGGCAATTATAGTGCCCCTCTTGACGGGCCTTCTGCTGGGCTGGAACGCCTTGGCCGGCTTGATCATGGGCGCTATAGTGGCCGGCGTTCCCAGAGCGTTGCTTATGGCCAACGCGGGCGGCGCCTGGGACAACGCAAAGAAATATGTGGAGCTTCAAGGCCTTAAGAAGACCGACATACACAAAGCCGCAGTCATAGGCGACACCGTGGGCGACCCGTTTAAAGACACAAGCGGCCCCTCGCTTAACCCGTTGATAAAGGTGCTCAACACCTTGTCTGTCGTCTTTGCATATGCCATAGTACTTACAAACATAGCGCTTGGAATTTATCCATTTGGGCTACTCCCACTAGCGTAATCTAAATAAACCTTTTTCTCTCTAAAGCCTACAAGAGCTATCCACGGCATCTCAGGTGACTACATGTCGTGCTGGATAATGCGCGTCGCCTTTCTGGGATTGTGGGCGGCTTTGAGAGGAGTTAAAAACTCTGTATAAGGGAGCGGCATGGGGCTTCTTCTGAATGTGGATTATAGCGACCCCCTGGCCCCGCGCACGTGTGTGGAGGGTCCTACGTATTGTAGGTAGCGACGTGGTTGGTGAAGTGGAGGCGATTGACGCCTATTATATACACTACCGTGTGCCTATATTAGGGGGGAGGGTCTCCAGCCCTCTCTGGAGAAGATTTGTACAGATCTACGTCAATTCCCCGTACTACGACAAAATTGCGTCGCTTTGTAGGCTTAGACACGGCCCCTCTCTACGCGCCGCCGTAAGCCTTCTGAGGACTTTCGTGGATTATTTAAGGTCTTTAGAATGGTTTGGAAGGGCGTGGTTTGGGATGGGGCGGCAGGATGCTTGGGTCGAGGCACTGCGCCACTTGAGACGCCACTTTGGAGACCCCTCGAACATCGAGATGCTGTACGATATTTCGAAAACTT
>Ga0315272_10001310_pt1 | contig 12367 bp, 8 predicted proteins | sample C3_middle_MG_FD_203918 | JGI IMG/M metagenome (GOLD analysis project Ga0315272, IMG submission 203918) | Sediment microbial communities from Yellowstone Lake, YNP, Wyoming, USA - C3_middle | ecosystem: Environmental > Aquatic > Freshwater > Lake > Sediment | place: USA: Wyoming | collected...
GTATGCCGCAAAGCGTCTCTGCTGTGGGCCTGGCGCGGAAGTTGTGCCCACAAAACAATTCTACCACAAATTGTTGTTTTTATAACACAGTAGTACTAAGCGTGCATGGGCAAAAGAGTCGCCACAGTCGCATGCGATAGAAGCGGTTCAAAACAGTGAGAAGTGATCGTGACGGCTTAGCTCTCACAACGTCGTTGCTGGCGATCATAAGGAGCCTGCCAATCGGTTGGGGCGCACGGCGAGAGCTCAAACAGACGCCCGGATGCACCCGGACGTTCTCTCGTGGTCACGCTCCCTGGGCCTGCTTGCCGGTCTTGCTCTGGCCGGGGCCACACTGCTGCAGGATCTGGACGACAATGTCACCCCATACATCAGGAATCTGGAGAATCGTGAAATCGTGACCAATGGGAGGTCTGCGCCCAAATCGGCTGCCCGCCTGATCGTTCTCCCAAGCAAGTATTCGGCGCGGGAGCGCTAGGCGAGTGGGAAGATAACAGTGGGGACAAGCAGGACCGCCCCGACGCCGTACGAATCACGAGCAATCGTTAACGATACACTGCTGGCACCGCAAAAAATTATGAGCAAGCTTACCCGTGTCGTCCACCCAATCTACAACCTCCTCCCCACGGAAATCGAGGGATTCGATTCTCTGGCGGAACTCGCCTTGGACATGCATTGGTCGTGGAATCATGCCACCGACGAAGTCTGGCGGCAGCTTGATCCCGGACTGTGGGAGATCACGCATAACCCCTGGGTCGTTCTGCAAACCGTCTCGCGCGACCAGATCGAGCGCGTGTTGGCCGATCCCGTCTTCCGGAAAAGCGTGGATGGCCTGGTCGAGGCCGGTCGCCAATCGGCGAAGATGCCCGCGTGGTTTCAGCGGAATCATTCGCAATCGCCACTGACCTGCGTCGCGTATTTCAGCATGGAATTCATGTTGAGTGAAGCTCTGCCCATCTACTCGGGCGGACTTGGGAATGTGGCGGGCGATCAACTCAAAGCCGCCAGCGATCTGGGCGTGCCGGTGGTTGGCGTGGGCCTCCTCTACCAGCAGGGCTATTTTCGTCAGGTGATCGACAAGAGCGGAGAACAACAGGCCATCTTCCCATATAACGATCCCGGACAGTTGCCGATCTCGCCGCTACGCCAACCGAACGGGGAGTGGCTGCGGTTGGAGATTATGTTGCCTGGATACTCGGTCTGGCTGCGCGCCTGGCAGGTCCAGGTCGGCAGGGTAAAGCTGTACCTGCTGGACAGCAACGACGCAGCGAACTTCCCCGCTCATCGGGGGATTACCAGTGAGCTCTATGGGGGCGGGCCGGAATTGCGCCTCAAGCAGGAACTGCTCCTCGGGATCGGCGGCTGGCGGCTGCTCCGCGCGCTCGGCGTCCAACCGGAGCTCTGCCACCTGAATGAAGGGCACGCGTCGTTCGCCGTCCTGGAACGCGCCCGCGACTTCATGGAAGAGACAGGGCAGCCTTTCGAAGTGGCACTGGCGGTCACACGAGCGGGTAATCTCTTTACCACCCACACAGCGGTGGCCGCCGGTTTTGACCGTTTTGCGCCCGCCCTCATCGAACAATACCTGGGTGGCTATGCCGAGAAGAAACTCGGCATTGCACTTCACGATTTGCTTGCCCTCGGCCGCCAAAACCCGAGCGATTCGTCGGAGCCTTTCAACATGGCCTATCTGGCTATCCGCGGAAGCGGGGCTGCGAATGGGGTTAGCCGCTTGCACGGAAAGGTGAGCCGGCGCCTCTTTCTGCCTCTGTTCCCGCGTTGGCCGGAAGACGAAGTCCCGATCGGACACGTGACCAACGGAGTCCACATGCCCACCTGGGATTCGGCTCCCGCCGACGATCTTTGGACGGCGAGCTGTGGAAAGGATCGCTGGATGGGGACGACGGTAACCCTGGAACAGGACATTCGCCGGGTCTCAGACGCCTCACTCTGGCAATTTCGGACGGCGGCCAGCAAGTCCCTGGTGGAATACGCTCGCGAACGCTTGTCTCTGGACTTGGCCGCCGCCGGCTTGCCGCCCGAGTCGGTAGACGGTGCGAAGCGTCTCTTCGATCCCAATGCCCTCACGCTCGGCTTCGCACGCCGCTTCGCGACCTACAAGAGACCGAACCTTTTGCTGCATGACCCTCAACGGCTGCTTCGTCTCCTGACTGATTCCCGGCGCCCGGTACAACTCATCATCGCCGGCAAGGCGCATCCGGCGGACCAGGCGGGGCAGGCCTTGATTCGGGACTGGATGCATTTCATCCGGCAGCCCGAAGCGCGTCCTCACGCAATCTTCCTCAGTGACTACGACATGCTCTTGACCGAGCACCTGGTGCAAGGCGTGGACGTCTGGATCAACACGCCACGGCGGCCTTGGGAGGCGAGCGGAACGAGCGGCATGAAAGTGCTCGTCAATGGAGGAATCAATCTATCGGAGTTGGATGGCTGGTGGGCGGAGGCCTACACGCCTGAAGTGGGTTGGGCGCTGGGTGACGGCCAGGAACATAACGACGATCCGGCCTGGGATGCTGCCGAAGCCGAAGCTCTCTACGACCTGCTCGAACGGGAAGTGATTCCCGAGTTCTATGCCCGCGACGGGCAGGGTATCCCCACGGCCTGGGTGGCACGGATGCGGGCCAGCATGGCGAGTTTGACCCCGCGCTTTTCCGCCGACCGTGCGGTGCGTGAATATACGGAGCAACACTACCTGCCGGGTGCCGCAACCTACCGTGAGCGTGCTGCTGATAAGGGTGCGGCGGGCAGCAGAATGGTCAGTTGGCAGCACGCCCTGGAAAAGGCCGCGATCCGCTTCGGTGAGATGAAGGTAGCGACCAATGAGGAGCAGCACGTGTTTGAGGTTCAGGTTTATCTTACTGATCTCGATCCGAATGCCGCGCGAGTAGAGCTCTTTGCCAAGGGCGTCAACGGCGACGTTCCCGTGCGGCAGGAAATGGAGCGCGTTCGCCAGTTGGCAGGTGCGGCCGGCGGCTACGCTTATCGCGCACAGGTGCCCTCGACACGTCCGGCGACCGACTACACGGCGCGAGTGATACCGCGTTGTGACGGCGTTGCCGTTCCGCTGGAAGCCGCTCGAATCCTGTGGCAGCGGTGATTTCAAAGAAGGGGACCTATGACCCGTCAACGTATCCCGTTAGGCAGAATTCTGGGAATCCCAATTGGTTTGGATTATTCCTGGTTCCTGATTTTTGGGTTACTCACCTGGACGCTGGCAAGCGGTTACTATCCCGCCGAGTTTAAGACTTGGCCGCCGCCGCTGTACTGGATTGTCGGCGCCGCGACCGCGATCATGCTGTTTGTGAGCGTGCTGCTCCACGAACTGGGCCACTCCGTGGTCGCTTTGCGGTTCAAGGTGCCGGTACGCAGCATCACATTGTTCATCTTTGGCGGAGTGGCCGAGATCGGCACGGAGCCGCCTAGCGCCAAAGCAGAATTCTCCATCGCGATTGCGGGGCCAATCGTGAGCCTCGGGCTGGCCATGTTCTTCTCCGTGGCACAACTGGCTGTTGCCGGCGTCCAGCCTCTGTATGGTCTGGCGAAATACCTGGCCTACATCAACTTCGCGCTGGTCCTTTTTAATCTGATCCCCGGTTTCCCGCTGGACGGCGGCCGCGTCTTCCGTGCCGTTGTCTGGGCAGTCACGAAGGATATGCGCCGCGCCACGTTAGTCGCGGCCAACGCGGGTCGATTCTTTGGGCTCCTGTTCATCTTCACCGGCGTCTGGAGAATGTTCCACGGAGATCTCGGCGGTGGGCTCTGGATCGCTTTCATTGGATGGTTTCTTGACAACGCTGCTTCCGCGCAGGTGAGCCAAGTGATGTTCCGGGGTTTGTTGGCTGGTCATACAGCCTCGCAAGCCATGAGCACTGATGTTGCCACCGTCTCCGCGGACCTGACTCTGCAAAAGCTGGTGGAAGAGCACATTCTTGGCAGCGGGCGGCGCTGTATGTTGGTTACGCGCGAGGCAGACACCCTCGGCATGATCACTCTGCACCGTGTCAAGGAAGTGCCACGGGATGACTGGGCGGCCACAAGCGTGGCGCAGGCCATGCTCCCACTTGAGCAGTTGAAACGCACAAGCCCGGACACCCCTCTATGGACCGCTCTCGAACAAATGGACCGTGACGGAGTCAACCAGTTGCCCGTCACGCGCGATAGCCACGTCCTCGGAATGCTGAGCCGGGAAAGTGTCATTACTTTCTTGCGCACGCTGCAGGAACTGGGGGCCTGATTGATTCTGACGATCAATGGCGGCTCGTCGAGCATCCGCTTCGCAGTTTACGAAGTGGGCGAAACGCCGCGCCTGCGGCTTGACGGGAAGATCGATCACATTGGTTTGGGCGGTACGAATCTGATCGTCAACGATCCGGCTGGCAAATCGCAGATCCCCCGCCGCATTGCCGCCGCCGACCATAGCACAGCGGTAGGTTTTCTTCTGGACTGGTTTGATTCGCAGCCGATCTTTAGGTCGGTCAAAGCTGTAGGGCACCGCGTCGTACATGGCATGAAGCACTCCGAACCGGAACGCGTCACGCGCAGGCTGCTGGTGGAATTGCACCGCATCACGCCATACGACCCCGATCACCTGCCGCGCGAGATAGGGCTGATTGAGGCCTTCATGCAGAGGCATCCAAGGCTGCCGCAGGTGGCGTGCTTTGACACCGCGTTTCATCGCACCATGCCGCGGGTCGCCCGGCTACTGGCCATCCCGCGCCGCTATGCGAAGAAGGGCGTTGAGCGCTACGGCTTTCACGGCATCTCCTACTCGTACCTGATGGAGGAACTGCAGCGCCTCGACCTTGCCGCCGCGAAAGGCCGTGTAATCCTCGCGCATCTCGGCAATGGCGCGAGCTTGGCCGCCGTTCGCCGCGGCAAAAGCATCGACACCAGCATGGGTTTCACACCCACCGCGGGTTTGGTGATGAGCACTCGCTCGGGCGACTTGGACCCTGGCCTGGTTTACTACCTGGCGCGCACTGAGGCGATGACAGCGCCGCAGTTTCAGCAGATGGTGAACCACGAGTCCGGGCTGCTCGGAGTTTCCGGAACCAGTCCCGACCTGCGCGATTTGTGCGCGAGTGAGGCCACCGATGTCCGCGCCGCGGAGGCCGTGGAGCTGTTCTGCTACCAGGTAAGAAAATGGATCGGCTCATTCGCCGCCGCACTGGGTGGCCTGGACACGCTCGTATTTACGGCGGGCATTGGCGAGAATGCGCCTCTCATCCGCAAGCGGATCTGTCACGGTCTCGGCTTTCTCGGCGTTGAGTTAGACCAGAAACGCAATGCGAAGAATGCACCGCTGATTTCGCCGGACTCCGGGCGCGTTAAGGTGCGGGTCATCCACACCGACGAAGAGATCATGATCGCGAGGTCCGTCGCCCGCGTCCTCAAACTCGACCAAACTCGGAAACGTAAGCCATGAAAACTAATACTCTCTCTCCCGAACTGCTGCACAACATCGACGCCTATTGGCGCGCCGCCAACTACCTTTCGGTCGGCCAGATTTACCTCTACGACAATCCACTCCTGAAGCGGCCGCTCACGCTCGCAGATGTAAAGCACATGCTGCTCGGCCACTGGGGTACGACGCCAGGGCAGAACTTCATCTACGCGCACTTGAACCGCGTCATCAAGAAGTTCGATCTCGATATGATCTACGTCTCCGGCCCCGGACACGGTGGCCCGGCAGTCGTGGGTAACACATACCTCGAAGGTACTTACAGCGAGATCTATCCCAACATCAGCCAGGATGAGACCGGGCTTCGGAAGCTCTTTTTGCAGTTTTCTTTTCCAGGAGGAATCCCCAGCCACGCGTCGCCGGAATGCCCCGGCTCGATCCACGAGGGCGGCGAGCTGGGCTATTCGCTCAGCCATTCGTTTGGGGCGGTGTTCGACAATCCCGATCTCGTCGTCGCTTGCGTTGTCGGAGATGGCGAGGCGGAAACCGGACCGCTGGCCACGGCTTGGCACTCCAACAAGTTTCTCGATCCGGCCACCGACGGCGCGGTGCTGCCGATCCTGCATCTCAACGGCTACAAGATCTCCAACCCGACCCTGCTCGCCCGCATCACCCGCGAAGAATTGGAACAGTTGCTGCGCGGCTACGGATGGACGCCCTATTTCGTCGAGGGTCACGAGCCTGAGCTGATGCACGAAGCCATGGCCGCGACGCTCGACACCGTGATCGAACAGATCAAACGGATCCAGCAGGACGCGCGAGTGCACGGCAACATCGCGCGTCCGCGCTGGCCGATGATCGTTCTCAATTCACCCAAGGGGTGGACAGGGCCGAAGATCGTAGACGGCTTGCAGGTGGAAGGTACATTTCGTTCACACCAGGTGCCGCTCTCCGATCCCGCCACTCATCCCGAACACTTGAAGCTTTTGGAGGACTGGCTGAGGAGTTACCGGCCGGAGGAACTCTTCGATGAGCAGGGGCGCCTGAAACCGGAACTGGCGGAACTTGCGCCCAAAGGCGAACGGCGCATGGGCGCGAATCCCCACGCGAACGGTGGCATTCTGCTCCGCGACCTGCGGATGCCGGATTTCCGCGACTACGCGGAAGACGTGCCCACACCGGGCGCGCGCGGCATCGGCGACGTGCATGTGCTAGGGCCGTTCCTGCGCGACGTCGCGAAGTTAAACAGCGAGCAGCGCAATTTCCGGGTCTTCGGCCCTGACGAGACACTCTCGAACGGACTGGAAGCCCTCTTCCAAGTGACCCAAAGACAATGGGACGCCGCGACCGTGCCGAACGACGAGTTTCTCGCGCCTGCCGGACGCGTGATGGAGATGCTCAGCGAGCATCAATGCGAAGGCTGGCTCGAGGGTTACCTGCTCACCGGGCGGCACGGACTCTTCAACTGCTACGAGGCGTTCATCCACATCGTCGACTCGATGTTCAACCAGCACGCCAAGTGGCTGAAGGTCACATCGGGTCTGCCGTGGCGCCGCAAGATCGCATCGCTAAACTACCTGCTGGCTTCTCACGTCTGGCGCCAGGATCACAACGGCTTCACACACCAGGATCCCGGTTTCATCGACCACGTAGTGAACAAGAAGGCCGAGATCGTGCGCGTCTATCTTCCGCCGGATGCAAACTGCCTGCTGTCGGTGATGGACCACTGCTTGCGCAGCCGCCACTATGTCAACGTCGTGATCGCCGGCAAACACCCGTCGCCGCAGTGGCTGACGATGGACGCGGCCGTAAAGCACTGCACCGAGGGTATTGGCATCTGGCAGTGGGCCAGCAACGACCAGGGGGTTGCGCCGGACGTGGTGATGGCCTGCTGCGGCGACGTACCTACTCTCGAGACGCTCGCTGCTGTCTCGATCTTGCACGAACATCTGCCCGACCTCAAAGTCCGCGTGGTGAACGTTGTGGACCTCATGAGGCTGCAGCCGCAAACAGAGCACCCGCACGGGCTGAGTGACACGGATTTCGACGATCTGTTCACGAAGAACAAGCCAGTCATCTTCGCCTTTCACGCCTACCCCACGTTGATCCACCAGCTCACCTATCGCCGCACGAACCACGACAACATCCACGTTCGCGGCTACAAGGAAGAGGGCACCATCACCACTCCTTTCGACATGACGGTGCTGAACGATCTGGACCGCTTCCATCTGGTGATAGACGTGATCGACCGCGTACCGAAAACCGGCGACAGAGGCGTCTACCTAAAACAGCAGCTCAAGGACAAGCTGATCGACCACAAACAGTACATCGACAAGAACGGCGAGGACCTGCCTGAGATTCGCAATTGGAAATGGAGCAACTCTCAATGAACCTGCAAGACCTTATAAACACTGCGAGAGCGATGGTCGCCGGCGACAAGGGCCTGCTGGCCATGGACGAAAGCATGCCAACCTGCAACAAACGGTTCGCGAAGTTGGGGATTCCTCTAACCGTGGACGCCCGGCGCGCCTATCGGGAGATGATTGTCACAACGCCAGGTCTTGGTGAGTCCATCAGTGGCGCGATCCTCTTCGACGAAACGATCCACCAGCAGAAGAAAGATGGTACGCCCTTCGTGAAAATCCTGACCCAGGCGGGCATCATTCCCGGCATCAAGGTGGACACTGGCGCCAAGGACATGGCGGCTCATCCCGGGGAGAAAATCACCGAAGGCCTGGACGGATTGCGCGACCGCCTCAAGGAGTATTTCCAATTGGGCGCCCGCTTTGCCAAGTGGCGCGCGGTGATTACCATCGGCGACGGCATTCCCAGCCGGGGCTGCATCGAGGCCAACGCGCAAGGGCTGGCGCGTTATGCCGCGTTGTGCCAGGAAGCCGGCCTGGTGCCTGTCGTCGAGCCGGAAGTGCTCATGGACGGCGATCATACCCTGTCGCGGTGCTTCGAGGTAACGGAGGACGTCCTGCATACGGTTTTCCGCCAGCTCTACACGCAACGGGTAATGCTGGAAGGTATCATCCTGAAGCCCAACATGGTGGTTCCGGGATTGGCCTGCCCCAAGCAGGAATCGGTAGACGAAGTGGCCGACGCCACCGTGAAATGTCTTTTGCGGGCTGTCCCCGCTGCCGTTCCCGGGGTTGCATTCTTGTCCGGCGGCCAATCCGCTGAACTGGCCTCGGCCCGTTTGAATGCCATGAATGTCAGGTTCAAGTCGCGACTGCCTTGGGCGCTGGCGTTCTCCTTTGCCCGGGCCATCCAGCAACCAGCTTTAGAGATTTGGCGAGGCGAGGAGGCCCACGTGTTGGCGGCCCAGAAGGCGCTCTATCATCGTGCCAACTGCAACCGGGCTGCGCGCCGTGGCGAATACGATGCCGCGCTGGAAGGTACATCGGCAAGCAGCCCGCGACTTGTGAAACCTACGGCGTAGCAACGACGTTGAGAATATCCGTTATGAAGACGGATGCCGGACGGTCTCAACCAAACCGGGGCCGTGAAACGGCTGGGCCCAACGAGGTTGAGGAAGAAGTAGATAGGGGAACGACGGGAGTCTGACAAACCTATGACCAATGAACTACCACAACAACAGCGTGTAATCGGCATGGTTGGTTTAGGCGTGATGGGACGCAATTTGCTGCTGAACATGGCGGACCATGGATTCCCGGCGGCGGGCTATGACAAGGATGTCAGCAAGGTCGAAGCGCTCCAGAAGGAATCGGCGGGCAGCGAGGCACGTGGCACGGCCAACATCAAGGATTTCATCGGAGTGCTCCGCAAGCCGCGCGCGGTCATGCTGCTGGTGCCCGCCGGCCCGCCCGTGGATTCAGTGATCGGCGATCTGTTGCCACTCCTCGAAAGGGGCGATCTCATCATCGACGCCGGCAACTCGTATTTCAAAGACACCAACCTGCGTGCCGGCAAACTGGCCGCAAGCGGCATTCAGTTTCTTGGGGTGGGCGTGTCAGGAGGCGAGGAGGGCGCTCGCAACGGCCCAAGCATCATGCCTGGCGGGCCTGTCGAGGCGTACGAACAAGTCCGCCCGCTTCTCGAAGCAGTGGCTGCCAAGGTCAAAGGAGATCCATGCGTGACTTACCTCGGGCCTGGATCGGCCGGGCATTTCGTCAAGATGGTCCACAACGGCATCGAGTACGCGGTGATGCAACTTCTGGCCGAGACATACGACCTGATGAAGCGCGGCCTTGGCTTGAGCGACGATCAACTGCGCGAGGTATACGACGCATGGAATCAAGGGGAACTCAACGGCTACCTGATCGAGATCACCAGTCGCATCTTCAGCAAGGTCGACGAAACCACTGGCAAGCGTATGATCGATGAAATCCTGGATGTTGCCAGACAGAAAGGCACTGGCATGTGGACGTCGCAAAGTGCGATGGAACTGCAAGTGCCCATCCCCACAATCGATCTCGCGGTTGCGATGCGGGATTTGTCCGTGTTTGAAAAGCAGCGCGAGACGGCCGGCGAGATCTTCAAGCGGCCCATCCCGCTGTTTGCCGGCGACCGCGAAGCCTTCCTCGATCAACTCGGCCACGCGCTCCACGCCGCGATGATCGTCGTCTACGCGCAGGGCATGGCAGTCCTGGCAGCAGCGTCGGACAAGTATGAGTATCACCTCGATCTCGAGGCCGTGGCACGAATCTGGCGGGGCGGTTGCATCATCCGCGCGGCGTTGCTGGAGGACATCCGGATGGCCTATCGCAACCAGCCCGGACTGCCGAATCTGCTCCTGGCCCCGGAGCTGGCGAAAAAGGTAATGGCCAACGAGCGGGATCTGCGCCGCATTGTGTGCGCGGCAGTCGAGATGGGTCTCCCCACGCCCTGCTTTATGACGGCACTGGGCTACTTTGACGGCTACCGTAGCGCCTGGCTGCCGGCCAACCTGATCCAGGCCCAACGCGATTACTTCGGCGCGCACAGCTACGAGCGCATCGACGTCAAAGGCACGTTCCACACGGACTGGACGAAGGGTTGAGGGCGATGAAAACAACCGATCAACTCGAACCGAACATATTCGTTATCTTCGGCGGAGCGGGCGACCTGACCTGGCGAAAGTTGATGCCGGCGCTGTTTGACCTTTCCCAGAGCCACAGTATCCCCGCTCATTTTTCGATCATCGCGGTGGACCGCGTCGAACTCAGCGATGAGGCCTTGCGCAAACGCCTGCATGAGGGAGTCAAGAGGTTTGCCCGCAGCGGGAAAGCCGCGGTCAAGGAGTGGAACGAGTTCTCCCGGCACATCCGCTACTTGCAGGGCGACTTTAAAGGCAACGCGACCTACCAGGAACTCAGCGATCTGTGCGAAAAGACGGAGAAGGAATGGGGCTCCAAAGCTCAGCGCATTTTCTACATGGCTACGCCGCCTTCTCTGTTTGGCGTGATCCCTTGCTTCCTCGCCCACGCCGGACTGTCCGCCGACCGGGAGCGGGCGCGAATCGTCATCGAGAAACCGATCGGGTATGATCTGGAATCGGCACGGAAGCTGAATAGCACGCTCGCCAGCGGCTTTGAGGAATCTCAAATCTTCCGCATCGACCACTACCTCGGTAAAGAAACGGTACAGAACATCCTGGCGTTCCGATTTGCAAATCCGATGTTCGAGCCGATCTGGAACCGGCGCTATGTGGACTACGTGACCGTCACCGTCGCCGAAGCGGTGGGCGTAGAACATCGCGGCGGCTACTACGACGGGGCTGGTGCGTTGCGAGACATGGTGCAGAACCACCTGCTGCAATTGCTGTGCCTGGTGGCCATGGAACCGATGGTCTCCTTCGATGCCGACGAGATTCGCAATAAGAAAGTGGATGTGCTGCACGCGGTTCGACCAATTGCGCATGACGAGGTGCATCACTCTACGGTCCGCGGGCAGTATGGGACGGGTTGGATCGGCGGCACTAAAGTGTGCGCCTATCGCGAAGAGGCCGGCGTGCCGCCCGATTCACGGACCGAGACATTTGCGGCGTTGCGGCTGTTCGTGGACAACTGGCGCTGGCAGGGCGTGCCCTTCTACCTTCGCACCGGCAAGTGCCTTCCCTGTCAGGCTACGGAAGTCGCCATCCAGTTCCGCGCGGTTCCACACCAATCGTTTCCCATCGAGGCGACTCTTGACTGGCAACCGTCACGCCTGATCATATCGATTCAGCCTGAGGAAGGCATTGTGCTGCGCTTTCAGGCAAAGCATCCCGGGCCAAAGATGGTTTTGCAACCGGTTGATATGAAGTTTAGCTATCGCGACAGCTTCGCCACGCCATCTCCCGAAGCCTATGTGACGTTGCTTTCGGACGTCATCAACAACGATGCCACGTTGTTTATGCGCGCCGACCAGGTGGAGGCAGCGTGGCGGCTATTGATGCCGGTGCTCGATGTGTGGAGTGCCAGCCCTCCGAACGATTTCCCCAACTACGCCGGCGGCACCTGGGGGCCGGACGCCACACAAGGTCTCCTGGTTCAGCAGGGGCACAGTTGGCCGGCGCCCGTTGAATTGGCCGGACCCCCGAAAGAAGAGTGCTCGTGAATCGGCATAGCCGAGGCAGGCGTAATGTGCCACACAAGAACGCCTCTTGCCCTGCCGCCTCATCCAGCGCATACGCGTGAAGCCCAGGAGGTAAGGCGTCCGGGATTTGCCCTTGGCATTCCGGCGTTGTTTGGGCTAAGTGACATTCGTATCCGGGTCCGGAATGGGGCGGGGTTTCGGTCATGCGACCCCACCCTGAAGGTGCTCCGGCGGCATGTCTCCCTTCTATCCGCGGGGCTTCCCACAGTGGGGGCAACTCTGCTGTGCTTCCAGGTATTTAGCCCAAGTTCGTCACGAGAGCGCCCGAGGTTGGGTTAAGTCGTTCAGAATCAGTTCAGGCTACCGCCGAGTCTCCACTACATTTGCGGGTGAATTCGAAGCGTTCCGGGAGGCTGAGGCCGA
>Ga0315272_10001311_pt1 | contig 12365 bp, 12 predicted proteins | sample C3_middle_MG_FD_203918 | JGI IMG/M metagenome (GOLD analysis project Ga0315272, IMG submission 203918) | Sediment microbial communities from Yellowstone Lake, YNP, Wyoming, USA - C3_middle | ecosystem: Environmental > Aquatic > Freshwater > Lake > Sediment | place: USA: Wyoming | collected...
CAACCACCTCGAGGCCTGGTTGGCCGAGGAAAAAATCATTCGCGCCGTGATGGATGCCGGCGCGGGACCGGGCGTTGCCCGGCCCGCGCAGATCGCCGGCAGAACCGGGCTGGAGGTGATGCAGGCGATGCTGCGCGGTGAATTGCCTTACGCGCCGATTGCGCAAACCCTGGACTTCACGCTGGTGGAGGTCGGGCACGGTCGCGCCGTGTTTCAAGGCACGCCCGGCGCAGCCCATCTCAATCCCATGGGCACGGTGCATGGCGGCTGGTTTGCCACCCTGCTCGACTCGGCGCTGGGCTGCGCCGTGCACACACGCATGGCAGCGGGCCAGGCCTATACAACGGCCGAGCTGAGCGTGAACCTCGTGCGTGCCCTGACGCCCAAGGTGACCCGGGTGCGGGCTGAAGGCGATGTCATTCACTGCGGGCGGCAACTGGCCACGGCGCAGGCGCGTCTGGTCGGCGCGGATGGAACGCTTTACGCCCATGCCACCACCACCTGCCTGGTGTTCGATTTGCCGCCAGCTTGACCGGCGTCTGCGATGACCACGTCCACCGAAGCCATGCCCGCCAGCGCCTACGCGTCGCTGGGTAGCGGCGCCTACCGCGCCAGCCTGCTCACACGCGGCCCCTGGCACCCCGAGCACCAGCACGCCGGCCCACCCATCGCACTGGTGTGCCGCGCCATCGAGCGCGCCGCCGCTGAGCACGGACTCACCCATATCGCGCGCTTGACCGCCAACTTGCTCAGGCCCGTGCCGATAGGCGAACTCAGCATAGCGGTCGCCACCGATTACGCAGGAAGAAACGCGGGTCATTTCTCGGCGCAGCTGACCAGCAGCGGGAAGGAAGTCGCACGCTTCACGGCGCTGGCGCAGCGCGAAAGCGACTTGCAACTCCCCGACGGGCTGGCGGGTCACCCGTTGCCGAAGGCACCCCAAGGCCCGGATGAGTCGCCGCTAGGCATCTTCCCCTTTGCCAGCAAGCATGTGGGTTACGCCGATCTGGTGGAGACCCGCGTTGCGCGTGGCCGTTTGTTCGATGGTCCCTGTGCCGTCTGGTTCCGATTGCGCCACCCGCTGCTGGAGGGTGAGTTGCCCAGTGTTTACCAGCGCGTTGCGGTCGCGGCCGATTCCGGCAACGGCATCAGCGCGATTCTTGATTTCAAAACCTACAGCTTCGTCAATTCGGACCTGACCATCAACCTGTTGCGCAAGCCGCGCGGCCAGTGGATCTGCCTGGACGCGCGCACCCAGCTGGGCCCGGACGGCACGGGGCTGGCTGAATCAGCGCTCTTCGATGTTGACGGTCTGGTCGGACGGGCCACGCAAAGCCTCTCGGTCAGCCGGCACCAGCAGGCCGCACCGGTTGCCAAGACTGTTCAAGGCGGCTGAAAACCGTCGCGCAGCGCCCGTTTGAGCACCTTGCCGATAGGGCTGCGCGGCAATTCATGCAGAAACTGCAAGCTGCCAAGCCGCTGGGTCTTGCCCAACTGGCGGTTGCTCCATTCGAGCAGCGCTTCTTGCGTCACTGTTTGCCCCGGCTTGAGCACCACAAACGCGGCCGGGGTCTCACCCCACTGCGTGGAGGGCACGCCCACCACGGCGGCCTCAAACACGCACGGGTGGCGCCGCAAGACGTCTTCCAGGTCGCTCGGGTAAACGTTGAATCCGCCCGAAATCAGCATGTCTTTCTTGCGATCGAAAAGCGTCAGAAACCCATCGGCGTCGAAGCGGCCGATGTCGCCCATGCGTATGAAGCGCTTGCCCTGCGGGTCGAACCATTCGACTTCGCGGGTTTTGTCGGGTTGACCGTGGTAGCCCATCATCATGCCGCCCGAGTGGCCGACCACTTCGCCCGCCTCGCCGACGCCCACCTCCAGCCCATGGTCGTCAATCAAGCGGATGTCGTGACCTTCTGCCGGTTGCCCCACGGTATGCAATTTGTCCGGGTGGGCATGGGCCTCCAGGATGCAGGTGCCGCCACCCTCGGTCATGCCGTAAAACTCCACCAGGGCACCCGGCCAGCGTTTCACAACATCCGCCTTGAGGGCCGCGCCGAAGGGTGCGCTGGTAGAAAACTTCACCACGTAACTGGATAAGTCGAAACGCTCAAATTCCGGGTGAGCCATCAGCCGCTGGTACTGCACCGGCACCAGCATGGTGTGGGTCACGCGGTGTTTTTGCGCCAGTACCAGATAGCCCAAGGCATCAAATTTCGGCATCAGGACCACGCTGCCGCCGAAACTGAGCGTGGGGAAAAAAACCACCAGCGTTGTGTTGGAGTACAGCGGCGTCGATAGCAGCGTGACCGTGCCGTCGTCGTAGTGGTAGGCGCTGCCGCGACGCACATGGGTCCAGCGCATGCCGTGCGATTGCACGATGCCCTTGGGTTCACCGGTGGTGCCGGAGGAATAGATGATGTTGAAGGGCCAGTCCGACTGAACCGCCACCGGCGCCGGTGGCTCGCCCGCCTCACCCAGCCAGGGCTCCAGCAAGCGCTCGCTGCTGGCGTGGTCCAAGGCGATGCGCGCCGCGCCAGTCGGGTGCGCTGGCCCCATGGACGCGGCGCCGTGCGCATCGACAAAGACCAGTTTGGCGTGTGCGTCCTGCACCATGCGCCGCAAACTGTCCAGGCCTGAGCCCGGGGCCAGCGGCGCTACCGCCACGCCGGCGCGCAAGGCGCCCAGGAAGACCGCGACGTATTCAATCGACATGTCGGCACAAATGGCGATGGTGTCGCCTGGCTGGAAGCCATCGCGCTGTAGCGCATAGGCGGTGCGGTCCAGTAAGCTGTCAAGCGCGGCGTAGTCAAGCGTGCGCTCACCTTGCACCAGAGCGCGCTGCCGGGGTGCGCGCAGTGCATGCGCCCGAATCAGATCGGTGATGGTGCCAAATTCGGTGTCAATGAGATCGGTCATGGGAAAAGTATGAAAATTTGCGGGACAGACCGCAGCTACGCGAAGCGAGCCAGCTCTGTCCCCAACTGATTGTCAGCTGTTGGATGTTCGCAAGCGCTGTCCTCAACTGATTAGATGCCGTCATCCTAGTACTCAGACACAGAGGTATCGGAACAAAATGAAAGTGATGGATTCGCGCTCAGGCCTAGGCGCAAACCGCAGACATAGCGGTGGCTATGGCGAGGATTTGCAACGACGGCATGGGTGCGAAGGCGCGCTTGCATGTTTCGATATTTCTGTGTCTGAGTACTAGCTGGTGTTTGCGAGCGCAGGGTCAACCATGGCCGCCAGGTAGGCCCGAGAAAATTCCGGCGGCATGCGACGCACGCGTGCGCTGCTCGGCTCGATGCAGACCAGCTCCCAGCGGCCGCGCAGTAGGGTGGCCTGGTCCCGGTTGCGGACCAATTGAAAGCGGCGCTCCATGGTCAATTTGCCGTCGCTGGAAATCAGCCAGGTGGCCAGCGTGAGCTCGTCATGCAGAACGGAAGGCAGCAAATAGTCATATTCGCCACGACGAATCGCCATCGCCCGGTCAAGGCGCTGGTAATCCGCCAGGCTCAGGCCGAGTGCTTCGGAATGCGCCCAGCCGATCTTCTCGCACCATTGGACATAGACCGCATTGTTGGTGTGATTGAGACCGTCAATGTCATCGGCCTGCGGCACGACCGGCAAGGTGAAGGGGTGCGGATAGTCCCAGATCATAGGCGTGGTTTCAATAGCGAAAGGTGATCATCTTATCCGCCCCATGGCGCCCGGACGCGACCGCCGTCATGCGCTACGTCCGAGCCGGGCCGTCGCAAAAATAGATATTCATGGCCGTGCGCGCACGCTGGAGAAACCGCTGTTATTGCGGCAGAACATGAATCTCGATCGTCGAGTGCACAACTTCTTCGTGAATGGCCAGGCGCGAGCGGATGTCATCGGGCGTCAAATTCACGTCACGGGTCACCACCGTCAGCGCGCAGGAGTAAACCCGTTTGCCAACCCGCCAGACGTGCAAGTCGGTGATTCTGGTGGGGTCTGCGCTGGCGCTGCGCTCCACCACCTCGCGGATCTCTGCGACGACCGGATGGTCCATCTCCCGGTCCAGCAAAACCTTGGCGGTTTCGACAATCAAGCCCTTGGCCCAAACAGCCACGAGCAGCGCGCCCAGGACGCCCATAACGGGGTCCAGCCAGGACCAGCCATAGAACCAGCCACCGATCAAGGCGACGATGGCCAGCACCGAGGTCGCTGCATCAGCAATCACATGCACATAAGCCGATTTCAGGTTCAGGTCGTGGTGGTGTTGGTGCGCTTCGTCGTGCCCGTGGTCGTGCGCATGACCGTGGTGATGTGCCTGGCCCAACAGCAGGGCGCAGACAATGTTGACTGCCAGACCCAGCACGGCCACGATGATGGCCTCTTTGTATTGAATCGGTTGCGGTGAAAGCAGGCGCTCGAAGGAAGCAACAACCATCATGGCGGCCACACCCAGCAGGAAGATGGCACTGGCAAAGCCACCCAAAACCTCAATCTTCCAGGTGCCGAACGCAAAGCGCGGGTCACGCGCGTAACGGCGCGCCGTGGCATAGGCCAAGGCACTCAGTCCGATGGCGACGGCATGGGAACTCATGTGCCAGCCATCGGCCAACAGCGCCATGGAATTGAACCACCAGCCAGCGATGATTTCGACCAGCATCATGGCGGCGGTAATCCACATGACGGCGCGCGTGCTGCGCTCTGCCGCTTCGCTGTTCCCGTCAAAGACGTGGTCATGTATCCAGGCAGTCAAGTTCTCAGTTTGCATACAGGCTTTCAAGTTCTTAATGTTCTTCAGATCAGAAGCCCAGCCTGGCGCCGGCGCCCAGCAAGGTGGCTATACCCAAAACCGCAAAAACGGCCGCGGCAATCGAATGTACAAGCTTCATCGGAATCTTGGCCGCCAGCTTGTCACCCACAAATACCGCAGGCACGTCGGCGATCAACATGCCCAGCGTGGTTCCAATCACCACCAGCAGGGCATTGGGGTAGTGCGCCGCCATGGCCACCGTCGCAATTTGGGTTTTGTCTCCCATCTCGGCGAGGAAAAACGTGACCAGCGTAGCACCGAACACCCCGAACCTCTTGGCAACCTGGGTTTCTTCCTCCTCGATCTTGTCGGGAATCATGGTCCAGACGGCCATGCCGATGAAGGAGGCACCCAGGACCCAGCGCATAAGCTCCGGTGTCACGGCCGATGTGATCCACGCGCCCAAGGCGCCAGCCAATCCGTGATTGACGATGGTGGCGCAAAGAATGCCGAAAATGATGGGGACGGGCTTCTTAAAGCGTGCCGCCAACAGGAAGGCCAGGAGTTGAGTTTTGTCGCCGATTTCGGCCAATGCCACAACACCGGCTGAAACGAGTAGTGCTTCCATCATGATTTCCAAGGCCGAACAGAACAATGGCCACACCACCTTCCGGCCAGTCCGAAGGCAATGTGGTCAAAAGTCTTGCCAAGTTAGAAACCGCTTGCACCATGATCGACCGATCAAGTATGTTGACGCAAGCCCTACCACCGCAGCGGTAAGCGACTACTCCCTAGTGACGTCTTGCATTTTAACAGCGCGCGAAATTTACACCACCGCTGTTCAACGTCAGCTATCTGAAAATCAAGCCATCATAGCGGTTGAGGATGAGGCGACCCGTGCGCGACCGATGCTGGCATGCATGGCTGTCAGGCGGCCGGTTGACGACTTAAATTGCGAGGAATGGGGGTAAAAAGTGATTTTTTTAGAAATAACCCTAAATTACCCCTTAATTCTGCCGTTAAGAAAGATACGAATAAGGAGGAAAGCCTCAGACCTGATCTGCCGCCCACACCAAATGCAACTGCCATCCATTGATAGAACCCCAAATTCTCGGCCCTCTGGCGTCGAAATGGCGTCAGTGTCGGCGGGCAGGGTCATGCCTGTGGCGCCGGTCAATCCCTCCGCGCTTGCCACCCAGAGCGTTGAGAACGTGCCAGGTGTCGTCAACCTGGTGAACCAGGCCAACAAACCCAGCACGGGAGAGGCTGTTTTTGTCAGCGTGTCGGACCCGGCCCAACGTGGCTCCGAGGCGGCCACGGCACCCAAAGACTGGACCATTCACCGGCCCGTGCCGGAAAAAGTAGAGGAGCCGCCACCGGTGCCGATGTCTAAATTCCTGCTCGACCAGATCAAATCATTGTGGCTGGCCAGTGCCACGGCGGTTCAGGTTCAGCAGCAGGTCAGAAACCAGCTCGACACCTCACATCCAAGTCCCGATGCCATACCGGGCCAGTTGGCAAAGCAAGTGCTAACTTATTCACCCAGCAAGATCAACAAGACCGAGCGTACTTGACCGGGCTGACCCCGACGTCACGGATTGGCGATGCCGCTCGCCACATGACCGGCGGGCACATGGCGCGAGGCTGAATCGACGTGGCCGGTTTGATCGTCAAAGAAGAAATCGGGTTCGAATTCGCGCAGGAACTCGCCTTTGGGCAGGCCGCCCAAAAACATGGCTTCATCGACTTCAATGTTCCAGTTCATGAGTGTGCGAATCGCCCGTTCATGTGCCGGCGCGCTGCGCGCGGTCACCAGTGCAGTGCGTATGCGCATGCTGGGCGTGCCGTTTTGCTGCAAGCGCTGCAGCGCCGCCAGCAGCGGCTTGAACGGTCCGGCCAGCATCGGCTGCTGCGCTTTGTCTTGCTCGTGTTTTTTAAAAGCGCTCAAGCCCTGGGCCTGGTAGATGCGCTCGGCCTCGTCGCTGAACAGCACCGCATCACCGTCAAAAGCGATGCGCACTTCAAGCGGATGGGCGGCGCTGGCGTGGGTTGATTGCGGATAGACCTGGGCGGCTGGCACGTTGGCTTGCAGCGCGGCCCGCACATCGCTCAGATGGGCCGACAAAAACAGGTTGGCGTGCAACGGTTTGAGGTAACGCCAGGGCGGCTGCCCGCGCGTAAAGCTGCCGCGCTCTATGGCCAGGCCGTAATGCTGAGCCGAACGGAACACCCGCATGCCCGAGACCGGGTCGTTGCGCGAGAGAATGACCACTTCAACCGGCTGGCTGTCTATCCCGTTTGCCACCCGTCCCGCGGCAAGCGCAGGGCCAGCGCCAGGGGGGTGCGCTACCGTCTGGTTGAAGGCCAGCAACTTCTTGACCAGCGAAAACGCGACACCCGGTTTGGCCGGGACGTCGAGCCGCGCCAGTTGCAACGCCATGTAAGCGCGGTCATCGCCCTGTTCGAAGACTTGGTTCTCCTCTTCAAAGTCAAACAGCGCGCGCGACGAAATCGCCACCACCAGCTTGCCATCGAGCGAGGTGCTCATGATTGCAAAAAAATCCGGTAGACCGGGTTGCTGGTTTCTTCCACGCACGGGTAGCCCAGGGTTGCCAGGAATTTTGCAAAAGCCTTGTCGTCCGTTTCCGGTACCTGCAGGCCGACCAGAATGCGGCCGTAGTCGGCGCCCTGGTTGCGGTAATGAAACAAGGAAATGTTCCAGCCCGGGCGCAGCAGGCTCAAGAACTTGAGCAGGGCGCCGGGCCGCTCGGGGAAAACAAAGCGCAACAGCCGCTCGTCCTGCGCCAGCTTGGAGTGGCCGCCGACCATGTGGCGAACGTGCTCCTTGGCCAGTTCGTTGTGCGTTAAATCCAGCGCCTCAAAGCCGTGCTTGCTGAAGTTGGCCGCGATCTTGGTCGATTCGCCATGGCCCTGCGTCGTCAGGCCGACAAACACATGGGCACAGTTTGCCGCACTGATGCGGTAGTTGAATTCGGTCACGTTGCGCGCGCCACCCGGCAAATTGCCTATCGCCAAACAAAAGCGCCGAAAGCTGCCCCTCTCTTCGGGGATGGTCACCGCAAACAGTGCCTCGCGCTCCTCACCCACCTCGGCGCGCTCGGCGACAAAGCGCAGGCGGTCAAAGTTCATGTTGGCGCCGCACAGAATGGCGGCATAGGTCTCGCCCTTGGTCTTGTGCGTGGCGACATACTGTTTGACGGCCGCCACCGCCAACGCGCCGGCCGGCTCCACAATGCTGCGGGTATCGACAAACACATCCTTGATGGCAGCGCACACCGCGTCGGTATCGACGATGACGAATTCGTCCACCAGTTGGCGCGCGATGCGAAAAGTTTCCTCGCCCACCAGCTTGACGGCAGTGCCGTCGGAAAACAAGCCAACGTCGGTCAGGGTGACACGTTTGTGGGCGGCGATCGATTGCGCCATGGCGTCGGAGTCGTTCATCTGCACGCCAATCACCTTGATCTCGGGGCGCACCGCTTTGATGTAATTGGCCACGCCCGCGATCAGGCCGCCACCGCCAACGGCCACGAACACTGCGTCCAGCCGTCCCTGGTGCTGGCGCAGGATTTCCATCGCAATCGTGCCCTGGCCGGCAATCACGTCGGGATCGTCAAACGGGTGCACGAAGGTGAGGCCTTCCTTCTTCTCCAGCGCCGCAGCAAAGGTATAGGCATCGGAATAGCTGTCGCCGTGCAGCACCACCTCGGCGCCGAAGCTGCGCACGGCGTCTATTTTGACTTGGGGTGTGGTGGTCGGCATCACGACGACGGCGCGCGCGCCCAGGCGTTGTGCGCTCAACGCCACGCCCTGGGCGTGGTTGCCGGCGGAGGCGCAAATCACGCCTTTTTTCAATTGCTCGGGTGTCAGGTGCGCCATTTTGTTGTAGGCGCCGCGCAGCTTGAAACTGTGCACCGGCTGCTGGTCTTCGCGCTTGAGCAGCACGCTGTTGTGCAGCCGTCGGCTCAGGGCTTTGGCATTCTCCAGCGCAGACTCGGTCGCCACGTCGTAAACACGGGCAGTCAGGATTTTTTTCAGGTAATCGGCAGGTTTGAGGTGTGGGGTTTTCATAGGCACTCAATGATAAGCGCCCGCCACAGGCGACAATCATCCCCTTCAAAACAAAGGACGGGCAGCATCATGGAATGCACGGTAAGCTGGACGGGCGCCCTGGGCACGCGCTCAGGCATGGGTTTTGTCGCCGAGACCGGCAGCGGCCACACCCTGGCGATGGACGGCGCACCGGACGCCGCCCAGCCTGAAAGCGGTGGCCTGAACCTGGCGGCGCGCCCGCTGGAATTGCTGCTGGCGGGCACGGGCGGCTGCACCGCCTACGACGTGGTACTGATTTTGAAGCGCGGTCGCCACGATGTGCGCGGCTGCACGGTCAAGCTTGAGGCCGACCGCGCCGAGGTCGAACCCAGGGTGTTCACCCGCATCAACATGCACTTCACCGTGACGGGCAAAGGCATCCCGGGCGCCGCGGTGCAGCGCGCCATCGCCATGAGCCACGAGAAATATTGCTCGGCCAGCATCATGCTGGGCAAAACCGCAGAGATAAGCACCAGCTTTGAGGTGCTGGAGATTTAACCCCTAAACCCGGTAAGCCACCGTCGTCATCACTTTTGCGGCGGCTTTCATGAGGCCTTTGACGACCTGCGGCAGCTCGATGGCACCGGCTTTCAAGGCGTCCAGCGCGTGGCGCGCTTCGTCTTCTTTCATTTGCACCACGACGGCGCGCGAGGCGTGGTCGTTGGCGGGCAGCAGATCAAGGTGGCTTTGCAAATGCGCCTCGACCTGGTTTTCAGTCTCCAGCACAAACCCCAGGCTGACCTGATCGCCCAAACGCCCGGCCAGCAGGCCCAGGCCGAAGGCGGCGCCGTACCACAGCGGGTTGAGCAGCGAAGGCTGTGCGTCGAGCTCTGCCAGGCGCTGGCGCGTCCAGGCCAGGTGGTCGGTTTCCTCCAGGCTGGCGCGGTCGAACTGGGCCGCCAGGATCTCGTTATGGGTAGCCAGCGCCTGTGCCGTGTAGAGCGCCTGGGCGCAAATTTCACCGACATGGTTGACCCGCATGAGCGCGCCCGCCTGGGCTTTCTCAGCGTCCGACAGTTGCGTGACTTCGCCGCTCAAGGTCGGGCAGGCACGCGAGGCGTGGGGCGCGACAAAGAGCGTGCGCAGGGCGCTGTCGGCAGTGATAAAGATTTTGTCGGTCCAGTTTTTTGACATAACGACTTCTTGCAAATTGATTCACAGTGTATCGGTGCGGTCGCCGCTTGCAAAGCCCACAGCGGGCCAAGGTTCGCCCTTGTAAAAACCGATGACCTTGAACAGCTCACCCATTTCATGCTCCATGATCAGCTTTTGCGCCTGCACCCGCGTTGGCAAGCTGGCTTGCTCAAGCTTTGCCAGCAAGCCGCAGTTGAGCAAAAACCGCGCCTGCGTGCAGTAGCCCAGCACGCCCAGCTCGGCCGCTTGGGCGGCCAGCGCAATGGCCGTGAAATTGACGTGCGCGGTGATGTCTTTGAGACCCACGTCGGCCAGGGGATCGGTGTCGGACTGGTGCTGCTGGTGGCACATCACGGTGCCCATGTGGCGCTGTGGATGGTAGTACTCGTGCTCGGGAAAACCGTAGTCAATGAAGAAGGCGGCGCCCCGCTGGAGCTTGTCGGCCAGCGTGCGGATGAAGGCCTCACCCTGGCCGTGAATCTCAGTCAGGTAGTCGTGCCCGCCTTCAATTTCGAACGGTGGCCGCAACTCGGTGGGGCGGTCTTGCCAGACAAACTGTGGTCCAGGCTGGGACTCGGCCAGCGCCGGCGCACCGGCCGGGTCCAAAGCCACGCCACGTTCATGCCAGACAGCGCGGGTGCGCGACAGCAGCTTGACCGGCATGGCGTCCAGCACTTCGTTGCCCAGCACCACGCCTTGCAGGCTGGCGGGCAGCTCGTTGACCCAAGACACGGTACCCGCGAATTTCTGCAATTTTTCCTGCTGGCGCAAACGCAGGCTGCCCGACAGATCGACGATGGAGTAGCGCTCTAACGTGATGCCAGCTGCGGCCAGGCTCTCCAGCACCTGCAGTGCCAGTGCGCCCGAGCCCGCGCCAAACTCCCAGACCTCGCTGGTTTGCGTGACCTGCAAGGCTTGTGCGACCTGCACGGCCAGGGTCTGGCCAAACAAAGGCGTCATCTCGGGGGCGGTCACAAAGTCACTGCCCGCCACGCGCTCGCCCGAGCGCATGGTGTAGGGCAGGGTGCCGAATTTGGCACTGTCGCTGGCGTAGTAGCCCAGGCCCGGCGTGTACAGCGCCAGCGCCATGAATTCGTCAAAGCCAATCCAGCCGCCATGCGCCGCAATGGCTTGCGCAATATGCTGTTGAAGGGCGTTCGTTAAACTGTAGGGTATTGTCATCACAGCCTGAATTGTCCTCGAATGTCTTTACCCCCTGCGACCCGCACGGTTCTGGTCACCGGCGCTGCCAAACGGCTGGGGCGTGAAATCGCCCTGACGCTGGCCAAAGACGGCTGGCGCGTGGCGGTGCATTACCGCAGCTCGATCGACGACGCCCAGAAAACAGTGGCCGATTGCGTCAAATTGGCCGGTGCTGGCGCGGCTTTTTGTGCCGACCTCGGCGATGAAGCGGCAGTGCGCGACTTGCTGCCCGCCGTGGTACGTCACTTTGGCCAGGTGGACGCCGTGGTCAACAACGCCTCCACCTTCGAGCACGACAGCGCCACCAGCTTCAGCTTTGCCGCCATGGACAAACACATGCACAGCAACACCGGTGCGGCGATTATTCTGGCGCAGGCGTTGCATGCGCACGTGCTGGCGCGCGCCGACGCGGGCAATGTGCAAGTGTTTGCGCCGCAAGGCGTGGTGGTCAATCTGCTGGACCAGAAACTGTGGAACCAAAACCCGGATTTCTTCAGCTACACATTGTCCAAAGCGGCGCTGGAGGCGGCCACCACCCTGCTGGCCATGGGCTTGAGCCCGCAGCTTCGCGTCGTCGGCGTTGCGCCCGGTCTCACACTGACCAGCCATTTGCTGAGCCCGGAAAAATTCGAAGCGCTGCACCGGCTCGCGCCGCTGGGCCGTTCCTCAACCCCGGCCGATGTGGCCGCCACCGTGAAATTTGCGATTGACAACCCGGCCATCACCGGCACCACGCTGCTGGTCGATGGCGGTCAGCACCTGATGAAATTCGAGCGCGATTTTTCCCTGCTCTGATGCCTTGCCGCCAACCCGACTGTTGATCATGCCCCACACCTTTGGCAACCAGACCCTGACGCTCACCGGCCTGCGTTTCAACGCCAGCCTGGGTATTCTGGAGCGTGAGAAATCGGCGCCGCAACCGATTCAGGTGGACGCCGAACTCAACCTCGGCAAGCAGCCGCTACTGCCGTTTGATGACGATATCAAGCGCGTGCTGGACTACCGCCAGGTGCGCAAGATCATCATCGATGAATGCACGCTGGAGCATGTGAACCTGCTTGAAACCCTGATCGGCAAACTCGCCAACCGCTTGCTGCAACTGCCCGGCGTGTTGGGGGTGCGGGTTCAAATTACCAAGCTGGAAATTTTCGACGACTGCGAAGTGGCGATTCGGGTGGAGACG
>Ga0315272_10001313_pt1 | contig 12360 bp, 13 predicted proteins | sample C3_middle_MG_FD_203918 | JGI IMG/M metagenome (GOLD analysis project Ga0315272, IMG submission 203918) | Sediment microbial communities from Yellowstone Lake, YNP, Wyoming, USA - C3_middle | ecosystem: Environmental > Aquatic > Freshwater > Lake > Sediment | place: USA: Wyoming | collected...
TGCAGGAGAGAATCGCCTGCTTCATTTGACCGCCACCCCCTCCCGGATCTGTTTGATTCGGGCAATGGTTTCCGGCTTGTCCGGGAACGAGATCGCATCCGGCCCGCACGTCTTTGAACATGCCCGGCAAAACACGACGCAATTCGTGGGATTGGCCACAACCAGCTTACGATCACCCTCGCGACGTTCGAAAACGCGATGGGGACAAAACGTGTCGCACTCCATGCAGAACGTGCACTTGTCGTAATCGATCGTGGGAAACCAGGGGATTTCGTTCCGAGGCACTCCCATGAACGTCGTCTCAGCCATCTTCTTTCACCCCCATCTCATGCAGCGCGGTGGAGACTTTCTGGATAGCCTCGTCCGTAGTCAGGTCCCGGATATCCAGTGGGGTCATGTCGCGTTTCACGTCCATCCCTTTTTCGGCGAAAGCGTCGCGGAACATCTTGTATTGCATGTTGGGAGCGCACGCCCCGATGACCAGCGGACGCTTCGCCTGGAGGAAATCGGCGAGGAACCGGTCGCCATCCTCCTCGCAGAGTTGAGGGTGAATTATGCCGAACTCTACCGGCAGTTCCACGCGCGCCCGGTTGATGAAATCCCAGATGTCCATCTTCTCGAACCCTGGGCACTTTCCAGTGCACACGCACATAAGGAACCCTGGAAGTTGCTCAGCCATTTAGTTGCCTCCTGCGGCCACAAGCAGCTGCTTGATCTCTTCAACCGACGGGACACGCCCGGCCGCTTTTACCTGCCCATTGATGACCAGACCCGGCGTCATCAGGATGTGAAACTTGATGATGTCCTCGATCTCGGTCACTTTTTCGATCTCCGCCTCGATGCCGAGTTCCTGAACAGCCTTTTGAGCGTTAGCCGTCAGGTCACGGCAGCGAGAACAGCCAGTTCCCAGAATCTGAATCTTTGACACAGTTTTTCCTTTCGGCAAATCCTCGCCGCCTGCGGCGGGCTTTGTGGCGCGCACAAATGCGCTCATGATCTTTCCGTCCGCCTGATCGGCAACCGACATTGCTTCCGCTCCGGCCGCGGACAGGAACTCGCGAACGTCCGCAGCCCGGAAAACCCTTGTCGGCTCGATGTCGACGTCAACAAAACCGGCTGCCGCCAACTCAGACTTGTACTTGGATTCGAGCATCGCTCCGGCGACGCAGCCCGCCCACAACTCCGGATTGTTGCGCAGGGCTGCGGGAATCTCAGCGCACAGAACAACGTCGGAAACGGCGAACCGGCCGCCTGGCTTCAGAACACGGAACGCCTCCCTGAGCACCCGGCTCTTGTCGACCGAGAGATTGATCACGCAATTGGATATCACGACGTCGGCCGAGCCGTCCGGCAGCGGGATATTCTCGATTTCGCCCTTGAGGAACTCTACGTTTTCCACGCCTGCTTTCGTCTGGTTCTCACGGGCCAGCGCGAGCATTTCGTCGGTCATGTCGAGACCGTACACCTTGCCGGTCGGTCCTACTCGCTGGGCTGAGAGAAAGACGTCGATTCCTCCACCCGACCCGAGGTCGAGCACCGTCTCGCCCGGTCTTAGTTGAGCAAGCGCGGTAGGGTTCCCGCAGCCCAGCGAAGCCGTGATCGCCGCGCTTGGAATCCCCGCCGTGTCGCTTTCGATATAAATCTCGTGAGACATGCGAGCCGTCTGCGCGAGACCCGTGGGCAGCTTTGGCCCGCAGCAGCACCCGCCGCCTCCCTCGAAGACGCGAAGGGCGGCTTCACCGTATTTCTGCTTTACCGTTTCCTTAAGATTCAATGTGATTCTCCTGTGACGATGTTTCACCCGTTTTAGCCAATTCACTAGCCAGGCACGAGTTGGCCAACTTCGCCCGTGAACGGGGAATAGCCTTCGCACTGAGCATTCTTAGTGCCCCGAGCAGCGGGCCCAGTAACACTCCGGGGAACCCCAGAACGGTCTCGCCCGGTGTCAGATCCGTAGCCTCGCGGCATCCGTAACAGCCCAGGCTGAAATTCAAGCGCTGTTCTATGTGGGGAATGACAGTCGCATCCACACACGTCGCCTGAAGAACGGCCGTGCTTCCAGTTCGACGTGCGCCTCCATGGGCGTTCAGATCGGCCAGCAGCAGCCACATCAGCACTTCCGTCGAGCCTTCCACCACGACCACGTCCGGAGCGCGCGGCGCGAGGCGCAACGGACACAGCGCTATGCTTTCGATACTGGCGTCGGCGAGCCGGGGCATGGTGGCGAACATACGCTCGCCAACGGGGGCTTCCGCGACAATCCCGAATCCCACCAGTCCTTTCCCGTTCGCCAGTTGTGGTGGCAACGGACGGAAACCGAACGCCGCCGCCGCGGCAGGGCATGACAGACCGGCCGGTTCCAACAGAACCGATTCGCCATGCCGCGCCTTCATCAAAGCCTGGCAATACCGGTGGCCGCGCACCGATTCAAACGCGGCAAATGCATCCTTTTCCTGGCCGGGAGGCAGCAGGAAGACGGCAACCGGATCGGTTCCATCCCCGAGCAGGTCTCGAAGCAAAGCTCCATCCAAAGCCATCCGGGGCATGGCCACGCCTGCTTCCTGCCTTCCAGACTGCGTTTGCGACAAGTTCATCTCCTTCACTCCAGGCCTCACACGAACACTTAGAAGATGTAGGTGAGGCAATATGGCCGCCGATCACAGCGAAGATCACGCCTGTGATGCGGTAGGCCCAAACCGCGAACCGGCCCAGGACGCTGAACAGTGGCAAGCGGGCAGGGGCTGGTTGAGGTTAGAAAGCCCAGCCAAAGCGCGGAGCCGAGAGCCATCCCCAAGCCGTCCATCACAGTTGGGCGAGGTAATCTCGCACCTCTTTGTCGACGTACGCCTGGAACTGGGCCTTGTCGCCGACGAGTTCCCAAACGTCGTTCAAGACCTTGTACGAGTGTTGCTTGCCGTTTGCGACGCGGACCAGAACCAAGGATTTCGTGAAGAGCTGGTAGTCCTTTACGAAATGCCGGTTCTCCGGCAATTGAATGTTCACCACCTGCCACTCGAGCCGGCCGCTATCGAGGTCACCCTTGAAGTGCTCCCGGATGGTTTCATTGGAATAAGCCTCTATCGTTCGACAAGTCGTGCATCGCACCGTGACGTGAAAGTAGTAGGCAATGATCCTGGACGGAGCGGCCGAAGGCGTCTGCGTGGCTTTAGTGGTTGCCCGCGCAGCATTGCTTTTGTCATTGTGGGCGATCAAGTAGCCTGTACTCGCCACGACAAGGATTAGCAGGAAAAGGATTATTGATCTTCTTGCACTCATGCATCACACCTCGTACGCCAACATCCGCCGAACGCCTCGCGCTCGGAGCTGGCGGCGGTATCCGCCGCAACTAAGCAGACTATAATACGGTCTGTAACTCTGTTTTGTGCGCAGGTCAATCTCATGTTCATGGGGTGTTTATCGTGATGAGAGTTCATGTTCTAGGGTAGGTTCACGAGCTCCCACTGCTCCTTCGCATTGGTTTCGACGACTTCGCCGACGCAGTCGAAGAACCGCAGCACGCACGGCATCTTCAAGCGGTAATAAACCTGGAGGCCCCGCTTGTCGTCCAAGATGATTCCCGCTGATTTGAGCACCGACAAGTGCTTTGAAACAGTGGACATATCCGCCCCGATCATCTCGGTCAACTCGCAGACACAGTGTTCCTTTTGGGCGAGCTGCTCAACGATCAGGAGCCGGGAGGGGTGGGCTAAGGCTTTAAAAACATTGGCACGGGTCATCAGGCGTGCCATCGTCTGTGCGTTCATCACCTCTCAAGCCTAGCACTATTTTGCCAAGTAGCCAAGCAATAAAATCAGCACGGATCCAATGATTCAAAATGTGGGCGTGATCGTGCAGGCGCCCCCGTGCCGGCCTTCGGTTTGTCAGGGCAAGTTCACTTCTCCCGCAAAGCCAATTCTGTATACCCAGCGAATCGCTTGAAGGTGAGTGGTAAAAGCGGTCCAGGCTAGACGAGGAACTGCTTTTGAAGTCAGTGGGAGCTTCGACCGCCCGGACAGCCGAGATCGCCAGCCCGCTAATCCAAAGTGCACAAAGCGGAGGCGGAAGAATTGTCGCTTGGAATCATAGGCTTGCGACATTGCCCCCTGCTCTTTGACGCACTCGCTCGCCATACAGGCGAAAGCAATACGACATCGCTCTGATGCAGTACCAGATGCCGGAAATGGATGGATTCGCGACGACTCGCAAGCCCCGGAAACACGAGTCCGGCAAAGGCTACGTGCCCATCAACGCTCTAACCGGCCCGCAATAGCGGTCGACCGCGAAAAGTGCCTTGCCATGGGTTTGAAGGGATACGTGTCAGCTCGTCTCAGAAAACGGAAGAACGCACGGCAAACCCTACCCGCAGCAGCTGCTCTGCTGTTGGATTGGCGGACATTTCACCGAACCGAACGAGCAAAACACACAACAATCGCCCGGATTGGGGCGCAACAGCGCCTTGCAGTTGCTGCACCCGTAGTAGAACTGGCAAGCGTCCGTAGGCATGGTTTCTTGCTTGGCGAAGCCGCAATGGGGGCAGGTCAACACTGATTCACGAAGGATGATGCTCATCGCGGCCTCACTAACTTCTAGCACAACGCGGAGGCTGCAGAGAGAGATCCGAGAATGGAGCAGGCGCCAGTGGAGGATATGATCGAGCTAGACGTCTAAAACCCTGTGAATCTTAACGAAGCGCACGTCTTTTTCGGTTTAGGAAATTGCGACTCCATCTCAAAATCGCGGATTTGAGTACTGCGCGACACCGTCGCAGTTATCGTCCACCGTCCCCCACCTGTGCCGACAACGCCACAACTGCAGCAACAGCCGTCTCAAAGTCAGCGTGCTCACCGTACACCATGTCGCGCTGGAACTCTGGATAGCGGCGGGCAAAGCCAGGATCGGCGGCCAGGCCAGCAACGGCCCGCAAAGTTTCAGCGACAGGGTTTGCACGATACGCGGGGAACTGATGGCCATAAGCCGCGGCATCCGCGAGCATGATCTCTCGCGCCAACAACGCAACCTCGACGAGCTCGTAATGCGCCCTGACCAAGTACAGGTCGTACACGTGGCGCACGAGCGTCGGGTCGCGCGGTCCACCGGCATCGGCGAGTTCGGTGCCTGCCCGTCTGGTCAAGGCCACGAACTTCTCCGCGATCGTCTCCACCAGCGCCACGCAAGGGATCGCCGCGACCTCTGGCGAACGCTGGAAGGCTTCCGCCAGAAACGAGATTACGGGCCGTTCAACGGCCGGCCGACGCAACGGCCAGACAGCGGTCTCAATTTGAATCTCCGGCCGCAGGGTCCCCTCTCCCGCGATGATCGGAGCGTAGGGCAATCGATACAACGTGTAGCGGCTTTCATTGCCGGACTCACGGTGCGCCTGGTTTTCCGGGTCGAACTCAAACCCGGCTTTGAGCAAAGCTTGGGTGAGGAGATCGCGCAGGTGCCGCAGCGCCGGGCGGGTGAGCGGTTCATCCGAAACGATTTTCAGGTCGATGTCTTCCGACATGCGCCGGATCAGCCTATGCGCCCGGCTCAAGGCCGTCCCGCCTCTGAACACCAACCGGAACGGCGCCGCATCGACCGCGGCACTCGCCGCAAGCGCCTTGACGACGTACCAGTCTTTCTCGACTAGACCGGGCTTGGCAGAGCGAAATGCCTCTGGACTTCGAGCAAGTCCTGCAGAGATGGCTTATCGCTCAAGCACCAGCTCCAGATTGCCGTCGCGCAGCCGCCGCGAAAATCGTCCCTGGATCCGCACGACCGGATTGACCGGCACCTGGGTTGAACGGCCTTCGTTGTAGGCCTGCTCCGCCACGCTGGGTTGCCAGCTCACGCCGAGCTTGGTCAGCGCCTGCCGTGCAGCTCCCAGAAATCCGTTCGCGCTATAGAGGATCGGCTCGCCCGACAGCCGCGAGACGACGGCGCGGCCGTAGACGCCGTAGCCGAGCTTCACCAGGCGCTTTTCGCGCACCAAGCCGCGCAACGCCCGCAGCACCTGATCCTCGCCCCCAAGATCGGCGAATTCCCGCGTCAGGAATACGTCTTCCCCCCGGCGCCGGGCAATCCGCCCTTCGATCCTTTCGCGCAATGTTTTCCGTTGACGCATAGCCTTATCCGGCCTGCAAAGACCCGACATCCAGTGTATACAAAAACACGACATAATGGAAGCACAACAGCTGTGGTTTCAATGACCCAGCGGAAAGTGTATCGGGCACCTTTCGATTGTGCTTCCCCGCCCTCGTGCCGTCTCGTTTGGAGCTAAGTTCAATTCAAACTGGCGGCGTAGATTGCCCTAGGACGCGTCGGAGCTGCTGGGGTAATGGTCTAGTATCCCTTGATTGGGCGGCTTTAGGCTCTGCGCATAGATCACAGCAGTCAGGTTGATCACTGGCTCACGCTGCGCATTTTGACGTTCAATTCTCAGGTCTTTGAGGCAGATACAGCGAGCTCGAGTCGTCGGGCCGGACGTGCACATAGCGGCTGGTGGTGGTGAGCGAGCTATGGCCGAGGGTAGCCTGGAGCACATGCAGCGGGGTCCCGTTGTCGAGTGCCTGGCTCGCATGGGCGTGGCGCATCCAGTGCGGAGATACCTTCTTGCCGAGGCCGGCGGCGCGCGCGGCCCGGGCGACGATCAGGTTGATCATGGAGAGATCGAGCGGACGCGCCACGCGGCGTTTCAGCGCCGACTCCGTGCCGACGAGTGCCCTTCTCCGGCTGGCGAAGACCGGGTCATCGGACGTTGCCCCGCCGCGCACTTCCAGCAGATCGCTCCACAGCGCCGCCGGCACGAGCACCGCCCGGCTCTTCCCGCCCTTCCCGAAGACCGTTATTTGACCCGCCTCGGGGCGCGATTGCAGGTCGCACCAGCGCAGACCGGCCGCCTCGGCCCGCCGCACCCCGCAGGTATAGAGCACCTCGAGCAGCACGCGGTCGCGGCCCGCCGGGGCGTGGTCGATCAGGCTCCACACCTCTTCCGGAGTCAAAATCCGCTGCGCCAGTTCATCAGGTTCGGGGAGCGAGTGCACCGCGGCGCCCACGTTGTAGCGCAGGTAGCCGGTCTCCTGGGCGAAACTGAGCAGGCTCTTTACGGCCAGCAGCGCGAGGTTGACGGTCGGGGCGGCCGGGGGCTTGCGCCCGCTCCCGTCCCCGGCGAGCAGCCGCTCCTTGTATTTGAGGAGATCGGAGACGGTGAGCCGGGCTAGCGGCTTCCCAACGGAAGCCTGAAACTTGCGCAGCGCTCCGGCATAGACCCGCCGCGTGCCGGCGCTCGCCTTGGCGCTGAGCCAGATCGCGATCAGCTCGGCGTCGTCGGAGGCGCCCGAGTGCCAGGCCTCGGCCCCGGAACTCGCGGCGGGCGGGGCGACTTCCCTGCCCTCGACGAGCGCGACCGCATGCAAAACGTCGTCCATGTCTGAAACCCATTTTGCAGCGAAGACCAGGCGAAGTCAACAATTCGAGAAAATCTATCTTTTCTCGAATTAAGCTCCGTTTCTGGCCAAACAACGCTCCGCCCGCCCCCTGCCAGTTTGAGGCCACTTCTTCAAAACAGCACTGCTCCGAGAGGACTCCAGCTACTTTGATCCCGCGCCTTTCTGAGCTACTCGAACCGACACAGTCCTTTCGAACAATTCCAGCGTCATCGGCCAGATCGCGGCCCTCCAATCAGGTGTGGGCATCCGTTCCTCCCTACGGCAGGACCGCCTGCGCGCGGTCAACGAACAGGCCGGTGCCTTCCTTGTCAATAGTGGCGGGGCACTCGGGCCACATCGCGCGCACCAGTTTGAGCCAGCCGTCCAGTTTTTCACGGAACCTTCGAGGCCGAGCATAGTCAGCACTTCCGAGTTGGCTGACAAGGCCGAAATCGCCGAAGAGAGGCACGCGCTCTTTTCCTCGTGATGTGAAGCAGCGGTAGGAAAGCCACATGAACAAATCGAGCGCGGCGGGACTGGACGAGAGTGCCTTGGCTGCCTCCAGATCGGTCGGAATCGAGTGATCGAGAATCTCGCGATAGAACTCATCGCTTAGAACGATCATGTTCTGGCAATCCCCGGGCAGTAGCCTCTGTTCGGGGTCTCTCGAATACCAGATCCGCGCTTCGCTCATAAAGTTGAAGCGACCACGGTGGAAGACGGCGGCATGTTCCCGTTGGGTGTCGGTTCCAAAGAAGATGGTCGCCCCGAAGATGCGTTGAAAGGACCCAATGAGTCTCCGATATTGAGAACCGCCCTGCTGCATGCCGAAGGTGTCCAACATCTCCGCAGCGCTGCCGAAGGTAATCCGTGTTGTCTGCTGACGAATCGCAAGTGTCGCCAGAAAGATCGGTACGAGCCGGTCTTGACCCCACGGCAGACCGTAGCTCGGGTGCCCCGTGACCTGAAGTACGAACTGGCCATTGCGCCGTTCGTGCAGTAGGCAACCCGGAGCCGGGCGCTTTACCGGTAAACCGCATAAGACGAAGGGTCGCGATGAGAATCCGAGGTTTTGTCGTTCGCTTTCGCGGTTCGCCCGAACCAGTTGGATGGTCTCAGCCTGGCGCAGTTTCCGTTTCGAGACGATGAACTCAGGATGGCTCCGCTCGAGAACATGGCCGGCCTGTCGAAAGCCTGCCCCGGTCGACAGGTTCGAGCTGTGATGACAAGAATGGTCCTTCGACGTTGCCTGCACAGTTCTACCCTTTGGAACAGGTAGGCGCCAGGAAGGGGGCCGGGAGCCGTTGTGACATAGTTTCTACCGATCGCGGAACCCGATCCCGCACCGCTGTATCGGAATCCGGTCCGTAAGTGATTGCAGACGCGGTGGATCGGCCGTGACGGCTGACCTCAGGTTCTAGTTCATGGTCGCCGCGCAATTTCGGGCGCAACCCCGAGGTGTGCCAAAAACTGTGCAATAAACTGATCGTTCGGCCATTTGCAGTGAGCGGAAGCAAATGCCCCGAATTCGTGTAAATTCTAGACAACAACCAACGTCATGAGGAGCATGAGCGCAGGTCACGTTGTTGGGGTGCAAGAGGTCCCGAGTTCAAATCTCGGCGGCCCGACCATTCAGAATAGTGGACTTGTTCAAGTCCCTAACCCCCTCTCCTCAGGTGCCATGAAGGTGCGCGAAGCGATTTGCGCTTCGTCTCTTCCACTGCCTTCGCTTTCTGGGGCATCAATTCATCCATCTTCTCTGCCGTCTCTCGAGTTCTCTTCGGAGCGCGGTTGTACGTCTGCAATGGTATTGCATTCTCTGGCAATGGGAATAAAGAGGCGAAGGCGAGCGGGCCGATCACCGTGCGTCACGCCCTGGGCGCACACGCGGCCGAGGTTGAATGGTGGGAAGGGTGGCACACCCCATCCATGGCGATCCAGTTGCGTCTCCGCGGAACAAGACCATTGGGGGATGGAGTGGTTCTGGTTGTTGCGTCCTGAGTTCGGAAGCTCGGATTGGTCAGGCTCGGCCTGGAGCGGCCAGGAGCGCCTGAACTCTCGCCTTCAGCGCCTGCCCGTCGAAGGGCTTGGGCAGGAATGGCAGATTGGCATTCCTGCTGGTGATTTCGCCGGTGTCCGCACCGGACATCATCAACAGCTTAATCTCCGGCCGCTCTTTGATCAGGTGGCCGCAAAGTTCGGCGCCATCCAACCGGGGCATCTGCAGATCCGTGATGACCAGATCTATTGGGCCGGGGTGTTTGCGTGAAAGTTCAAGGGCCTCATAGCCGTCGGAAGCGGAAAGAACGGAGTACCCCTCGTTCCGCATCATAAGCGTCACGAAACGACGGAACACGAGGGCATCGTCCGCAACAAGGATGACAGGAGGGGTGACGGCCCGAGGCGGGAAGCCCGCAGAAGGGATGGGGGACCTCTGCGACGTGACGGTTTGATTAGTCATGGTACTCGTACGAACGGACGTCCAACTGTTCTTTATGTGCGCGAGGCCGATCCGGCATTCGGACTTCCGGGCAGGCGCTTTCGGATTGCTGTGTTCGCTGGACCGGAACTTCCTTGTCCCCGTAGTCGAGCGCCCATTCGGTCGGAAATCTACATCTGCGAGAAGCCTGGTCCGGATGTTGCTCGGGTGACAGCACCGTGCCTCCACAGCCGACTCTGGACTTGTGTAGCAATCGAAGGCCCGACTGCGGAACTCTCGGGATTGTCCGATTTCGCACGGTCGAAGCAACGGGAATTCAGACCGGAGGGATGGGATCCCTCATCTTGGCAAGCTTCGGGTGCCTGCCTGTTCGTGCAATCAAGACGGTGAGATCTGAACCTGCTGAAAAGAAATGGATTGTGCAGTCGGTGCGTCTTCTTCCGCGTTGCCAGGAGGTGGTCAGCGCCCTATCATTGACTCGGCGTAGCGCGCGCCAGTAGCTGCCGGACGCCTCACGAACCTGGTTCCTGGCACACAGCGCCAGAGCAGTGAGCCGGAAATCATGTTGGACCAGCCAACGATGCCGTTGACGGGAATTCTTTCCTGGTCGGACGAGGGGATTTCGGTAATTCCTTCCTTCCCCCGCAGACAAGGGACAATCGCTCTCCTTCCCTTCGCCCTGGATTCCTCAACCCAGTCCTTCGGCGACGCGCGAGTTCTTAGCTGCCTTCGGCTCAAGGCTTATAGTGGACACGTAGCCCCTGCCGCATCCCGGCATGAAAGGACGAAGGCGCCGCCGCGCATAGGCCTATGAATTTGGATCCTACCCAACGCTTTTCCTCGCGGGTTGAGGATTACGCTCTCTACCGCCCGTCCTATCCAGGCGGCGTCGCGGGTCTTTTGGCGCGCGAGTGCGGCCTGACCGCGAGCTCCCGTATCGCCGACATCGGTTCGGGTACCGGGTTGCTCGCCAGGTTGTTCCTGGACTTCGGCTGCGAGGTGTGGGGGGTGGAACCGAACCGCGAGATGCGTCGCTCTGGTGAGCGGCTGCTTATGGATCGGGACCGTTTTCACAGCGTGGACGGTTGCGCGGAGGCCACCACGCTCCCCGGCCGCAGTGTCGACTTCGTCACCGCCGGCCAAGCCTTTCACTGGTTCGATCCTGAGCGGGCCCGCGCCGAGTTCCGCCGCATCCTCCGACCGGCCGGTTGGGTCGTGCTGGTTTGGAACGAGCGACTGCGCGTCCCCGGCTTCATGACCGGCTACGAAGATCTGGTCGCGCGCTACGGGCCGGAACACTCGCGGGTAGAAGCGCATGAGCTGACTCGATTTTTCGGCGGAGCGGAGAGGCGTCTGGAGAAGTTGCCAAACCAGCAACAATTCGATCTCGAAGGACTGCGCGGCCGATTCCTGTCTTCCTCTTACGCCCCTACGCCCGGCACGCCGGGCTACGGACCCTTGATCGAGGAACTTGGCTGCCTCTTTAGCGAGCACCAAGTGGACGGCCGGGTCACTCTGCTCTATGAGACCGAGGTCTACTTCGGCACGTTGCGCGATTAAGCCGAAGCTTCGTCTTTATATTTCAGCCGGATTTGCGCGAAAAGCATTGCCTTGCTCATCCGCGCCTCTGCCCACCCCGAGTCAAAGCGTCATACCCGTTGAGAAGACTTCACAACAGCAGAGTGCGTTGGAATGACTACGTTCAACTCCTTGTCACAGAGGGGAGGCGGCAAGCCGGGTGTCGATTTCCGCCTTCGCGGAGTCGGCCGAGTCACACAGCCACGAATGGGAGCTGTTGGGGAGATAGGCGATCAGGTCCTCGAAGGGCCACTCCCGGGCCGGGGAGATGGCGCAGTAGCCGAGCGTGTCGGTGAGCCGCCAGCTCACTTTGACGATGTTGTCGATGCTGCGTTCATTAGCTACGGGCTCGTCGTGATGGGCCGCAATGGCGTCTGCAAGACTGGATGGGAAATTCCAATCCCGGGCGAGATATGCGCCCGCCGCGCAGTGGTCAATATCGAACAGATCACGCTCCGTCTGGAGGAGATCGAAGCCGAAGTCCTTGTATACATCAAGCATCCGGGAGTACTCGTCGAAATACTCGGACATCAGCCCCAGAACGCCCAGATTGTGCAGCAGGCCGACGGTATAGGCGAAATCGCTGTCCAGACGCAAGATGCGCGCGAACTCCTCAGCGATGATTGCCGTAACCACGCTGTGTACCCAGATTGCTCGAAGGGCCAAGGCGTGCGCCGACGCCCGCACCATATTATTGACCACGACGAAGGTCGCCATGGTCTTGAGCCGGTTCATGCCAAGCATCGCGACTGCCTGAGGGAGGCTGGTAACTCTGCACCGCGCGCCGAATAGAGCGGAGTTTGCGAAGCTGAGCACTTCGGCCGAAAACGACGGATCCAGACCGACCAGCGCTCCGACTTCGCGCGAGCCGACATGTTCCTGGCTGGCGAGGGCCAGAACGCGATAGACCACGGCCGGAAACGGCGGCACAAG
>Ga0315272_10001314_pt1 | contig 12358 bp, 11 predicted proteins | sample C3_middle_MG_FD_203918 | JGI IMG/M metagenome (GOLD analysis project Ga0315272, IMG submission 203918) | Sediment microbial communities from Yellowstone Lake, YNP, Wyoming, USA - C3_middle | ecosystem: Environmental > Aquatic > Freshwater > Lake > Sediment | place: USA: Wyoming | collected...
TATGCTCCGGTTACCGAAACGGCCTTGGAGCCAGCCCAGCCAAAATTGCTGTTATTCCAATATTGCAGAGGAGACTGGCCGGATGCAAATATTCCGCTGGCCGTGGCGGCAACATTGCCCTTGCTGACGATGCTGCAATCGGCCCGCCTTATTTCTTGGAGCGCTACAATAGTAAGGTTCCAATCGGGACCGTTTGCCGAGGAAACATACGCGAAAAACCGCCCATCCGGGCTCCATGCCCACGCCCGTCGTTTGGACGCTGAAGTCCCGAATTGTTTGTTGATTCCCCCGCCGGTAAGCAAATCCCCATTTTTTGAGGCCGTGAATGTAACGCCAAATTGCACTGTAGATGTATCCGCTGCTGGATCTGCAGAAATGAATTGCTGAAACCATACCGGCGTTTGCCAGCTTCCCGTCTCGACACACATAACAAAATCCCCCCAAATTTTAGTAAAACTCGCCCCTTCGTTAATCCAACTTTCCACGCTCTTTCTGTTTCGGTTTATGGTTCACCAAGTTTCAAAATTCGACCATTCTTTACAAGTCTGGTGACTTAGGCTTATTTTTCAATACTAGCGAATTTCACACAGCGCTGCCTAACTTTTTCTCGCACCATCTGTGGTCACCACTTGACCACATTCACCAAGGCCGGACCCCGCTGCACGGTCCGCTGGTATTCCACCGCCGGTTCGCCAAAAACAATCGCATATCCCAGCGTATGATTTTCGGGAATGCCTAACTTGCCGACCACCTCAGGGCAGACCGCCAAGGCCATCATGCAGATGCCGTCCCAGACCGTGCCGACCCCGTGGGCATGGGCGATCAGCTGGAAGGTGGTCAGGGCGATGTGGGTATCCTGCACCGGACAGGGGGCCTCGGTCGGGGCGCTGGTGATGAGCAGATGCGGCGCTCCCCGAAACAAAATATCCGTGCCCTTCTCCTGCCAGGCGTTGACCGTCCAGCTTAGGTACTTGCCTGCCAACCCTTCCGGCAGATTCCCGGCGTCCTTCGCTTTGGCGAGGCGGTCCATCAGATGCTCCCGCAGCCTGTTCATCACCGCACGCTCCCGAACAACGGTGAAAAGAACCGACCGGGCGTTGACCCCGGTGGGCGCATGACAGGAAACCTCCAGCAGATGGTCGATCAGCTCCGGAGCCAGATCCTTGTCGCGGTAGCGGCGCACCGCCCTTCGGCCCTTGATCAGGGTCGCCAGGTGTGCCGGGTTCGGCAGGTTGCCTTTCAACTCGGTGCTCGCGTCTGGGTCCTTGCCAAGGATCGAAACCGCTGCGGTAGGACAGACGGCCAGGCAGTGTTGACACTGAAAACACCCTGCTTCATTGGTCATTTCCGGATAAGCATCCATGGCGATCACGCCCGCCGGACACTCAAGCACACATTCACCGCACTGGATGCAACGTTCCTCATCGATGCGAAAGTCAAGCATGGTGGGACTCCTCTCGTAGTCGGGACTTTTCCGGCACTGGCATGAACACATTTTAGAACATAACAACTTCTTAGCGCATTTTCCCACTGACTGCCAAGACAATTCACTCGGACTATCGGGAGGTTATTCCCACATCTCCGCCCGCAAGCCACAGCAAGCCGAAATCCCTGCGAGCAGAAAGAAGGCTTCTCCTGAAAAGTCGTGGAAAGGATGCTTGACAAGCCCCGCCTTCCTGCTATCTTTGAGGCAATCATATCCATTGTCAATATTTCCCCGGAGACCGGAGATTCATGAAAAATACCGTAACCTTCCTGCCCGACAACGTCACCATCGAGGTGGATAACGGCGAAAACCTGTTGAGCGCTGCGGCCAAGGCCGGGGTCTTTATCCAGGCTTCCTGCGGCGGCGACGGGGTCTGCGGCAAGTGCAAGGTTAAGATCGAACAGGGCGAAGTTGCCGCCAACAAGGCCATGCAGCTCAAAGATGCAGAGCACGCGGAAGGCTTCCGTCTGGCCTGTCAGTCTTCGGTCATTCAGGATTTGGTGGTCTTCGTCCCCGCCGCTACCAGCAAGGACGGCAAGGCCCTCAAAGCCAAACCCAAGACCACCCGCTCCATCTCCGCCCGCTCGCTGGACCACCTTATCGGCACCTGGCAGGTGGCGCCGCCGGTGGAAAAACGCTTCCTCATCCTGGAGCCGCCGACGCTGGAAGACAATGTTCCCGATCTCCAGCGGTTGATGCGGGGTATCAAGAAAAAATGCCACGACTGCTCCGAGCCCACCTACGACCATCCGGAACTACTCATGGAGCTGCCCGTCATCCTGCGGGAGTCCAACTGGCAGGTGACGGCGATCATGCTCCGCGGCAAGCGGGCCGAAGAGCCGGACCGGATCATCGCCCTGGAGTCGGGCGACACCACGGGCAACCTCTACGGCCTGGCCGTAGACATCGGCACCACCACGGTGTGCGGGGTATTGATCGACCTCAACTCCGGCGAAGTGATCGCCGAGGCCTCGGCCTACAACGACCAGATCGGCTGCGGCGAGGACGTTATCTCCCGGATCATCTACTCCCAACGGCCCGGCGGGCTCAAGGGGCTGCAAGAGAAGGTGGTCCGCACCATCAACTCGGTGATCGAAACCGTCTGCAAAAAGGTGATGATCAGCCCCAGCAACATCAGCTACATCATGGCTGCGGGCAACACCATTATGAGCCACCTGCTTCTGGGCTTAAACCCAAAATACCTGCGCGAGTCGCCCTATGTGCCGACTTGCAGCCATTTCCCACTGACTCGCGCCGCCGCACTGGGCATCCATGCCCACCCCTCGGTGCGCCTCTTCCTCTACCCCTCGGTGGCGAGCTACGTGGGCGGCGACATCATCGCCGGGGTCCACGCCTGCCAGATGTACAAGAGCCCGTTGCTCACCTTGTTCATCGACATCGGCACCAACGGTGAGATCGTGGTGGGCAACGAGGAATGGATGGTCTGCGCCGCCTGTTCCGCAGGCCCGGCCTTTGAGGGCGGCGGGATCAAACACGGGATGCGGGCCAATGCCGGGGCCATCGAGAATTTCCACATCCACCCTGAGACGCTCGAGCCGATGATCATCACCATCGACCGGATCAAGCCCTGCGGCATCTGCGGCTCCGGGCTCATCGCCATCGTGGCCGAATTGCTGGAGGCCGGGGTCATAGACCAGCAGGGCAAATTCAACCGCACCCTTGACCATCCCCGCATCCGGGAAGGGATAGACGGCTACGAGTACGTGCTGGCCTGGTCCAAGGACACCCTCATGGGTGAGGACATCGCCATCACCGAGGTGGACATGGACAACCTTACCCGGGCCAAGGGTGCCATGTACGCGGGCTACGTCACCCTGTTGGAATCCGTCGGCATGACCTTCGGTGATCTGGACCGGGTAATCATGGCGGGCAATTTCGGGGCCTACATCGATTTGGAGCAAGCGATCTGCATCGGTCTGCTGCCGGACATCGACCGCGACAAGTTCTACTATCTGGGCAACGCCTCCATGCTCGGTTGCCAGATCAGCCTCACCGACCATGTCCGCTTTAGAGAACGGATGATGGTCAGCTCGCTGATGACCAACCTGGAGCTTTCGGAGAGCGCCCAGTTCATGAACCACTACATGGCCTCGCTCTTTCTGCCCCACACCGACATGGCGCTTTTCCCCACGGTACGGGACAAGCTGCCGCGGTAATAATGATGACGCAAGCATGCACCCTTCGACAGGCTCAGGGTGAGCGGGTTTTTATCATGTATTGAAAGCGGACCACCGTTCGTGCTGAGCCTGTCGAAGCAACTATTTCAAGCAAATTCCGAATTGTTACGAGTTCATCGCTAACCATGGAAGACATTGAACCCGACTTGGCGGTCTGCCTGATCCACAACCCAACCAATCCCGAAGGGCTTTTCCCTTTTCTGGACACGCTCCTGGCCCATGCCGATCAGGTGGCTCTGGAGATCATCGTGGTGGCCAGCCAGCCGGAACATCCCGCCCTGGTCCGGCTGGAACGGGCTTTCCCAGAGATCACCATTCTGGAAAACAGCGGCGCCGATCATCCGGCCAAGGCCCGCAACCACGCCTGCCGCCTGGCCGCAGCCCGCTATTTCTCCTTCTGGGATGAAACCCTCCGCCCGCAGCCCGGCTGCCTGGCCACCCTGATCCGCTTTCTTGATGAAACCCCGGAAGCGGGCATTGCCGCACCCCGGATCGTTGACACCCAGGGCATGGTCCAGCCTTCGGTGCGCTCCGCCCCTTCGCTGGCCACGATTCTCTGCCTGCACACTCCCCTGGGGCGACTGCTCGCAACCGCGCCGCTGATCCTCAAACAGCATTTACTTTTGGAGCAGGATCATCTGTATTCCTTCGAGGCCCAATGGCTTTTGGACACCTGCCTGGTGATCCGTCGGGAGGTGGCGGAAGACATCGGCTTGCCGGACGAAGGCTTTGCCGCCCACTACGCCGATGCTGATTATTGCCTGCGGGCGCGACAGGCTGGCTGGCATCTCCACTATCTGGCCGAGGCCGTGGCAATCCGGAGCGAGCCGGAAACACCCCCTGCATCGACCCGATCCTTTGCCGACAACACCCCGCGCCTGGTGGGCGACTGCACCCGCCTGCTTTTAAAAAAATGGCTGCGCCCCGCACAGTTGGTTGATTAGCTCTCCTGAAGAGCTGTTGAAAACTTGTTCACTTTTTGTTGATTGATTGTTGAACTTCTGTTGATTCCATCCTTGCTTTTCCCATAACCCCTTCGCAATCGTGGCATTCTGCCCACTTGTCGCCCTGTTGGCAACTTGCCTGCCTCCCTGTTGATTTCTCACACGTTTCACGTGAAACCCTCCGAAATAATCCGCGACAAACTGCCACGCTGCGCAAAAATTATCCGTATGCTACTGTACACATGGATACATTTTACTCAGATTCCCCATGCCCCGAAAAACTCGCCGGTGGCCAGTCATGAAGTTAATCGCGTCAACTCAATGGAATACCCCCCTGCCGTAAACAATGGCATGATTCGTGATATACTGATTGCTACGTTGGATTTTGCTTACCCTTTTTCCCATATTGGAATCTTTCACCACAGGAGAATGAACCATGAAAAACAACACGATGTTACGGATCAGCACCATCCTGGCAGGCTCCCTGCTCTGCGCCACAATGGCTTGGGCCGCCACCGACTACAGCGCCATGACCAACGAAGAACTGGCCGCCAAGCGCGGCTCCCTGCAACAGGCAACAATGGAAGAGCGCAACGCCTTCCAAAACGAATGGCAGAACCGGGTGCAAAAAATGAGCCCTGAGGAAAAACAGAAATTCATGAGCAAGGGGGAAAATGCCCAAGGACAGGGCATGCGTTCAGAAAAACAAGAGCGAAACCAAGACCGCATGCAGCAGCGTCAGGAACAGGGTTCTGGCATGGGTAGTGGGAATATGGGCTCCGGCGGCTCGGGCATGGGCGGGGGAAGCATGGGTTCCGGTATGGGCGGAGGAATGGGCCGAGGCGGCATGGGAGGCGGTGGTCGGCGTTAATACCCTTTCCAAAACCATTTTTCAACACACCATGGCCAGGCAGCCTGCGCGCTACCTGGCCATGGTTCATTCAACCCGTGTGGATCCTCTTCAATGAACATACGAAAAATCGCCTCCCTCACAGCCCTGGTCTCCTTTGTCCTGGAGATGCTGACCAGCGTCATTCTCTACATCGTCCCCCAGGGGCGGGTGGCCTACTGGTCGGACTGGCGACTGTGGGGCTTGAGCAAAACCCAGTGGGGCAGCCTGCATGTGAATCTGGGCGTTCTTTTCCTGCTCGCCATCTGCCTGCATATCTACTACAACTGGAGCCCCATCGTCGCCTATCTGAAGAACAAAGCCGCTGAACTGCGAATCTTCACCGCGGACTTCACCGTCGCCCTCCTCTTCTGCCTGGTTTTTGCCCTAGGCACTTATTTCGAGCTACCCCCATTTTCCACCATCATTAAAATCGGCGACCAAATAAAAGAGACCGCTGCCCAAAAGTATGGTGAGCCGCCTTACGGCCATGCCGAACTTTCCTCGCTTGCCACCTTCAGCAAGAAGGTGGAACTGAATCTCGACGCCAGCCTGACCCGCTTGGCGACAGCCAAAATCCGCGTCACCGATCCGTCCCAGTCCATCGCAGAGATCGCCCGGATGAACAACCTGACTCCGAAAGCGGTGTATGAGGCCATGCTGCCTCCGAACCAATCGGGACAAGCCAAGAGTTTCCCTGCCAACCCGCCCGGCGGTTTCGGCAAGAGACCGTTGACGGATATCTGCCAGGAATACCAACTCGACAGCGCCGCGGTCATCCAAGGGCTTGCCGCCCGTAAGATCACAGCCGCCCCAACCATGACCATCAAGGAGATCGCCGCCACCAACAATACCTCGCCCATGGATATCTTTGAAACGCTCAGGCAGGTGGCAAACCAAGATTGAATCAGTCCTGTCGCCTAGGTATATCCACCGATTTCCGCGCCGATAGGATACTTTTTACACCACTTCGCCCTGTTGCCTGTTGACATCCATGGTGTAAAACGCTATTTTCCCACGTTACCATGCCCCCTTAACATGCGGGAAAACCGCCGCTTCCGTCAGGAGCGGTAAAAAATATAGATGATGAACCTACAGCACGGGAGAAAACAATGAAGGTAGCAGCCATTGCGGAAAGCATCAACATCATGGGTAAAAGAAGCGGCACCGCCATGAAGGAGCGGAACCAAGCCCCTGTTCAGGAGATGGCCAAGGAAGAGTCCGCCGCCGGCGCCTCCTACCTGGATCTCAACATCGGCCCGGCCCGCAAAGATGGAATCGAGCTGATGCCTTGGATTGTGCAGACCGTGGAAGCGGCAAGCTCCGTGCCCCTTTGCCTGGACACCACCAACACCGACGCCATGGCCGCTGGGTTTAAGGTTGTTAAAAACCGCGAAGCCGCGATCATGAACTCCATCTCCGCTCAGCCCGAACGGATGGAAAAGCTCATCCCCGTTGCCGCCGAAGCAGGCTGCAACGTTATTGCCCTGCTCTGGGGTCCGGACGGTATGCCCCGCGACTCCAACGAGCGCTGCGCCATGGCTGTGGATCTGATGATGGCCCTGGCCGAGGCTGGCATCCCCAATGAAAAAATGCTCTTCGATCCGATCGGCACCCCCATCACCCTGGGCGCCGACCAGCTCGCCTCAGGGCTTGAGTTCATGAGCATGCTGCAGGAGATCGCCCCTGGCGCCGGCTCCACCGTAGGTCTGTCCAACGTTAGCAACGGCGTGGCCGAGCACCTGCGCAAATACCTGGACCGCACCTACCTCATCATGCTGATGAAGTACGGGATCACCACCGCCATCGTCAACGCCTACGATACCGAGCTGATGGCGATCTGCAAAGGCGAGCGCCAGAGCCTGGTGGACATGGTCCACAACATGATGGACGGCAACGATCCCGATCCCGCAGGCCTCACCGGCACCGCCATTGAGCACTATAAAACCTATAAGGTGCTGAGCGGCCAGAACGTATTCAGTGAGTCCTGGCTGACTCTGTAAAAAAGCGGTAGTATATAAAGGCCGCTTTCTCGAATTCGGGACGGCCTTTTCTAAAAAGAGGGGGCTGCGGCCTCCTCTTTTTTTGTTTTGGGGTATGGAAGTTATGGCAGACATTCCCTCGCACCACATGATCTACGGCAGCCTCGCCGATTATGTCACCGGCGAACCACTGGTGGATACCGACGACGAGCGCTACCGCCAAAAACTGGCCCGGCTGCTTGTGGAAGAAAGGGGTTTTGCCAAGAGCGAGCTGACCATGCGCCGCAGGATTGAAACCCTGTTCGCCCACCAGTTCGTGGCCTCAAAGATCGACATCGTGGTGAGCATCGAGGGCCGGCGGGTGATGGTCCTCCGTTACGGCCCCGGCTCGCTGGTGACCAGGGAACGCCCGGCCATCGCGGCGGCCAGGGTGCTGGAGGAAGATCAGATGATCCCCCTTGTGGTGGTGACCAACGGCGAGGACGCCGAGTTGCTAGATGCGCGAACCGGCAAGGTGCTTGCCACCGGGCTTGAGGCCATCCCCAGCAGGGAGAAAATTTTCTCCCTGCTGCCCAGCCTTAATTTTACTCCTGTTGCCCCGGAACGTCGGGAGCCGGAGTTGCGGATACTGAATGCCTTTGATGTGGAATCCTGCTGCGCAGGCGGCCCCTGCGCTTTGCCGGGCGCGAAAGAAGGTTGATATTTCCACACGTTATCACACGGAGACAGCACCATGACACAGCACCCTTGGAGCAAGACAAGCTGGCAGCAGTTCACCGCCCTGCAACAGCCAAACTGGCCGGATAAAAATGAGTTCAGCGAAACGGTGCAGACCATCTCCAAACTGCCACCTCTAGTTTTTGCCGGAGAAATCCGCACCCTGAAAAAACAGTTGGCCCTGGCCGCCGAGGGCAATGCCTTTCTGCTCCAGGGCGGCGACTGTGCCGAGGAATTTTCCATGTGCACCGCCCCCTCCATCCGGGAGCTGCTCAAGGTTATCCTCCAGATGGCGGTAATTATGAGCTATGCGGGCGGCAAGCCGGTGATCAAGGTAGGCCGTATGGCCGGACAGTATGCCAAGCCGCGCTCCGCCGACACCGAGATGGTAAACGGCGTCGAGCTGTCCAGCTACCGGGGTGACATGGTCAACGGGATTGATCCGACCCCCGAGGCCCGGCGGCCCGACCCGCAGCGCATGCTTAAGGGCTACCATCTGGCCTGCGCCACCATGAACATCCTGCGCGCTTTCACCATGGGCGGCTACGCCTCATTGGAGCGAGTGCATTCCTGGAACAATGAGTTCGTGGGCCGCTCCCCACAAGGGCAGCTCTACGAAAAACTGGCCCGCCAGATCGACCAGGCCATCAACTTCATGCGCATCGTGGGCATCGATACCGATATCCCCCAGCTCAACCAAGCCAGCTTCTTCACCTCCCACGAGGCGCTGCTTCTGGGCTACGAGCAGGCCCTGACCCGCCAGGATTCAACCTCCGGCGACTGGTACGACTGTTCGGCCCACATGCTTTGGATCGGCGAGCGCACCCGCCAGATCGACGGAGCCCATGTGGAATTTTTTCGGGGAGTGCATAACCCCATCGGGGTCAAGATCGGTCCCAACCACAAAATTGACGACGTGAAAAAACTCGTCAGTATTCTCAATCCGGACAACGAACCGGGACGGTTGACCCTGATCACCCGCTTCGGCGCGAAAAAGATCGGCGACGGTCTGCCGAATCTGGCCCGGGAGATGAAAAAAGAAGGCTTCAAGCTGGTCTGGAGCTGCGACCCCATGCACGGCAACACCTACACCGCAGAGACCGGCCACAAAACCCGGAATTTTGACGAGATCATGAGCGAGATCCGCTCGTTTTTCGAGATCCACTGGGCAGAGGGCACCGTGCCCGGCGGCATCCATTTTGAAATGACCGGGGAAAACGTCACCGAATGCACCGGCGGCTCCCGAAAAATCCTTGACCACCATCTGGCCGAGAACTACCTGACCAACTGCGACCCGCGCCTCAACGCGGAACAAAGCCTGGAGCTGGCCTTCCAGATCGCCGAATTGATGCGGGAAAAATAAACGCTTCTTCCCGTAAACAAAAAAAGCCCGACGCATTCTCCATGCGCCGGGCTTTTTGTTTTAAAACATCCCAGAAATCTACAGCCCGGGCGGCCCCAGTAAAATCATGTCGGCAATGGTTTTCTTAACCTTAGGCATTTGGCTCTGCCCATCCCCGAGCAACGCCTGTTCCAGGGCCACCAGCTCCCGAAACAGGGTAGCCCGTTCCACAGCCGGTGCGGCCTGCCGTTCCCCCACGATCTCCTGACAGCGGAAACAGCCGGGGAATTTTTGCATCTTGCCGTTGGGAAAGGTAAGGCTGGACGGCACCCCATGCATCCGACAGATCATGAGCCGATGGTGGTAGAGACCGCACCGACCCTCTTCGTTGAGCGGGCACATGATCTGGGGTCGTTCATCCCTGGCCAGCGCCTTCTCGCAGGCTGCGGCATACTCGGCGGCCCGATTTTCCATCCCCTTGCGCCGCGCCGAATCAAGCTCCATGAGCCCTTGCCAGAGATAACCCCATTCCACGTAAGTATGGTGCTGAAAATAGGAGTCGCAACAGTTGTCCGGGCAGCCGTCGCAGGTGAAATCCAACTGACAGGCGACGATGTCGTAGGCCTTTTCCATGCGGTCGTACAGATCGGCAATTTTGGCGGCAAGTTCCGGTTGCAGAATCGGGGCTTCCATGATCAATTGTCCTTGTTGTGTTGAAAAGAAGCAATCTACCAGAAAACAACCATTCCTTCAAAGACATCCGCCCATGACCTCTTTTCTCCCCTGCTTCAAGGCCTATGACATCCGCGGCCGGGTACCCGATGAACTCAACGAACCCCTGGCATTTAACATCGGCCAGGCGTACAGCGCCCAATTTTCCCCGAAAAAGGTGGCCATCGGCCACGACATCCGCCTTTCCAGCCCTGCCCTGGCCACAGCACTGACCGAGGGCTTTCTTGCAGCCGGGGTGAATGTGGTGGATCTGGGTCTTTGCGGCACCGAAGAGATCTACTTCGCCGCCTTTCATCTCAAGGTGGACGGCGGGGTCATTGTCACGGCCAGCCACAATCCGGCGGATTACAATGGCATGAAGCTGGTGCGCCAGGGAGCCCGGCCCATCTCAGGGGACACCGGCCTGCGGGAGATCGAGCGATTGGCTGCGGCAGGGCATCGTATTACGGCGGACACGCCTGGCACCCTGAGCTGCCTGGACAACAAGCCCGCCTATCTCGACCATCTGCGGGGCTATATCGACCAAAAGGCATTGAAACCGCTAAAGATCGTGGCCAACCCCGGCAACGGCTGCGCTGGCGCGGTGATCGATCGCCTGGCCGCGCATCTGCCCTTTGAGTTTATTAAATTACAGTGGGAGCCAGACGGCACTTTCCCCAACGGGGTGCCCAACCCGCTGCTTCCGGAAAACCGGGCGGTCACGGCCAAGGCGGTTCGGGAACATGGCGCAGATTTCGGCCTTGCCTGGGACGGCGATTTTGACCGCTGTTTTTTCTTTGACGAGCAGGGGGGCTTTATCGAGGGCTACTACCTGGTCGGCCTGCTGGCCCAGGCCATGCTGGCCGCGCATCCGGGGGCGAAGATCATCCACGATCCGCGTCTGGTGTGGAATACCCAGGAAATTGTTCAGCAGGCAGGCGGCCTCCCGGTGCTGAGCAAAACCGGCCACGCCTTCATCAAGGAGCGGATGCGGGCCGCGGATGCGGTGTACGGCGGCGAGATGAGCGCCCACCATTACTTCCGCGACTTTGCCTACTGCGACTCTGGCATGATCCCCTGGCTGCTGGTGGCCCAGATCTTGAGCACGGCCGGCCAACCGCTCTCCCACCTCGTGCGGGAACGCCAGGCAGCTTTTCCGGTGAGCGGTGAGATCAACAACCGGGTGGCAGACCCTGCGGCGGTGATTGCCAAGGTGGAAGAATTTTACGCCGAAATGCCGGGGGAGAAGGATTACACCGACGGGCTAAGCTTTACTGCGGAGAACTTCCGCTTCAACATCCGCAGCTCGAACACCGAGCCGGTGCTGCGTCTCAATGTGGAAACACGGGGCGATGCCGCGCTTTTGGCGACAAAAACCGCAGAGCTTTTGTCCCTGATCCGGGGTTGAGGCAAATAACCCTGGCGCACCACAGATGCTTGCAGTGGTGACGCTCCGGGTGTATTACAGAATCAACAGAGAAGTTTGAACGGTCTCAAAGGGGACAAGGATGCTTTGTGCAAGTCGAGTGATATCCCGTGCCCGGCAGGTGAAATCTGTGAAACATGCCCAGGGGCTTTTTGCCCAATGAAGTAATTTTTTAGGGGCTGTCCTAAATAATTTTCATTACCTAGGACAGCCCCTAATATTATATAGAAATTTGAAGGTAAAGAGTCCCCCCTAATACAATCAGGTTCGCTTCCCATGAGTTTCTATAAAACAAGCTCACAAAACAGGCGTGACAGAATTCTTCACACGGCCCTCAAACTTTTTCATAATAAGGGATATTTCAAGACCTCTGTGCATGATATCCGCGAGCAGGCTGATGTCAGCATTGGACTGGTGTATCGTTACTTCAAAAATAAAGATGAAATCGCGCAGATAATCCTACGGGAAATCTCGGAAGATGTTTTTGCAAATATTGAAAAAATTATTGCCCAGCACACCACGACACATGACCGATGCCGTGCCATAATGGCCTATTATTTTCAACTTACCGAAGATTTCCCTGAACTCGTTGATTTCATATTTTTCGCGAGACACCCGGAAATTATGACCACAGGCTAACCCATCTGCGCAGGAAAAACGCTA
>Ga0315272_10001315_pt1 | contig 12358 bp, 8 predicted proteins | sample C3_middle_MG_FD_203918 | JGI IMG/M metagenome (GOLD analysis project Ga0315272, IMG submission 203918) | Sediment microbial communities from Yellowstone Lake, YNP, Wyoming, USA - C3_middle | ecosystem: Environmental > Aquatic > Freshwater > Lake > Sediment | place: USA: Wyoming | collected...
CAATTCAATAGTGGTATGCCTAATAATCTAGTGTATATGGTTATATGCGATGGTAAGGATGTCTGGTGTGCTACCGGAGGAGGTGCCGGCCACTATAATACTTTCACGAAGGAATGGGAAATATTCACCGAAAAAAATGCTCCTATGCATGAACCATGGACTTATGGAGTTTCGGCAGGTGATGGCAAAATATTTATTGCAGCATGGGGAGGGGGAGTTATTGAATATAATACAAAAACAAAGCAGTTCAGAGATTATGTTGACCCTGATGGATTTATGGAAATTGATCTTCAGCCCGATGATGGCGTTGTACATGACATTACAACAGCTACCTCCTGGGCAGATGGCATCCTTTGGGTGTCAACATATTTTGGTATGAGCCGCTACGATGGCAAGTACTGGAAAGGCTACTTTGATCATGACAGCGGTTTGGCCAGCAATTTTATCAACTTTCTGAGGGCAGAAGGCCCTGTTGTGAATATCTGCAGCGATAATGGCTTAAGCAGTACTAACGGAACCAATTGGGTCACTTACAAAAAATATGATAACAGCGTAAATGGGGTTGCTATAGTAACAACCGGTGGTGTGAAGAAAGAGATACCTCAAAGTCCCGGGATTTCTCATAATTTTATTATCGGTGTTGATGCTGAAGATGATGTAATATGGGTAGCTACTTCAAAAGGAGTAAGCCGTGGCGAAAAAATTAAATACTGATTACCTCTTATTTTTAACAACAAATAACCTAACTAACAAGAATAACTGATGACTGACCAAAACATACTGATCGACCTGTCAAATCTCACCCATGGTGAGCGTATTGAAATGGAAAAACTGGGAATACTCAGCAATGAGAACACGATAACTAAAACATTGATACCAGAAGTTCATAAGGTCCGCCCTCCAATAGAGAAACATGTAACTCACGCCCCCCATGTAATAAATGAAGCCTATGAATACCAGAAGCCTTCTTCTTTTTCAAGGGCACTCAGGTTGGATCTGGGCGATTATAAGGTGCTGCTCATATCCGGTACTGCCAGTGTAAATGAAAGCGGAAAAGCTGAACATATAGGTGACTTCAAGGCACAACAATGGAGAACGTACAGGAATATTACCAATCTGCTTGCCGCAGAAGGGATGACATGGCATGATGTGGTAAGGACAACAAACTATCTTAGGGATATAGAGAGAGATTATGCAGAATTCAACAAAATAAGGACGACATTTTATAACTGGTTGGGATTGAATCCGCTTCCTGCCAGCACAGGAATCCAGGCCCGCTTATGCTGGGAAACTCTCCTTGTAGAGATTGAGGCTTATGCCATTTGTAAAAAAAATTAAAACTGTAGTTATGAGACCATATTTAAAATCTTTTGTGAGTTTGTTTCTTGGCTTGTTACTTGTCTTAACCCGGGTTAATGGACAGGAGCAAAAACAGAACTATGGTAATATTCCTGATGAACTTGTAGGATATGACAAGTATATGAAAGCCTATAAATATCATTTCATTGAACCCATGAAGTTCTATGGAGCTGGTCGTGAAATTAAACCACCTACTGATCTTAAAGAAGTTAGAATCGGTTTCCTGGGGCCTCTCGAGGGCTCCCTGCTTATTGACCTGGGAACTCAGATGCTGCAGGGATCAATGCTGGCTATTGAGGAAGCAAATAAAAAAGGTGGTTATAAAGGAATACCCTTTAAGCTAATGGTTCACAATGATTTTGGTTTGTGGGGAGCAGCTGCAAATGAGATAGTCAGTATGGATGATGAAAGAGTATGGGCCTGGCTGGGAACAATTGATGATATAAATTCACATGTTGCAATCAGGGCAACCCTTAAGCTTGAAATTCCATGCGTCAATACAGGAGATCCTGATCCTACATTCACTGAAACAAATATACCCTGGGTTGTAAGGACAATTCCTGACGACAGGCAGTCAAGCTATGCTATGGTAAATAAAATATATGAAAAAGACGGTCATAAAAGGGTGGCTATGATCAGAGCAAATAATCGCTATGGTCGAGTAGGAACCCTCCATTTTAACAGAACAGCTACAAGGATAGGATACCCTGTTATAATTGAAGAACGTTTTAATGATGGAGACAAAGATTTTGCCAGTCAGATTGAAAGAGTTAAAAAAACTAATCCTGATGCCATTGCATTGTGGGGTAATGCAAGGGAATCCGCTCTGATACTTAAACAACTCAGGGCAATGGGCCTTAAGCAGCCGGTATATGCTTCCGACAGGATTGTAAACAAGGAATTCCTGGAAATAGCAGGGTCACTTGCTGAGGGCGTTGTCACAACATGCCAGTATAATCCTGATTCTGATGATCCGAAACTGAAGAAATTCAAAGCTGACTATCAGAAAAGGTTCGGAATGGAACCCGATGTTTTTGCAGCCCACGCGTACGACGGAATGAATATTATAATACAATCAATTGAACGGGCAGGTCTTAACCGCGCCATTATCAGAGATGTGCTTACAGATATGAAGATCACCAATGGCTACAAGGGAGTTACAGGGGAAGTTGTATTTGATGGGTCATGGAATAATATCAGACCAATATTTATGGCTAAAGTGGTAAATGGCAAGTTTGAGTTCATGCCAGCACCAAAATGGGTGAAAGATGATAAAATTTATAAGAAACCAGCGTCTGTCAGAAGTGGCGAGGGGTACTGATAGTTTTACTGAACATATATAATTGTTGGAAAAACTAATTAATGTATAAGATGGAGGCAAATATTAGTATAATTCCTGTGGCCGGTGTCTCTGTTCCTCCAAAGGTTGGTCGTGAGATGCGTCCTGATTCCACAATCGTAAATGTTGGAGGGATTGAGTTCGGAGGAACAGCAATAGTTGTTATTGCCGGTCCATGTGCTGTTGAGAGCAGGGAACAGTTGTTTGAGACAGGCAGGGCTGTGAAATCCTCAGGAGCTAAAATGATGCGTGGCGGAGCTTTTAAACCCCGTACCTCACCCTATAAGTTCCAGGGAATGGGCGAAGAAGGACTTAAACTTCTCAGGGAGCTCAGGGAAGAAACGGGTTTGATTATCGTTACCGAGGTGATGGATACCAGGCAGATCGATCTTATTTCCTCTTATACAGATATGATTCAGATAGGTTCGAGGAACATGCAAAACTTTCCACTTCTTAAAGAGGCAGGAATGTCACATAAGCCTGTCCTGCTAAAAAGGGGAATGATGTCAACTATTGAGGAGTTTCTTCTTGCAGCTGAATACATCCTCAGCAAGGGAAATGACCAGGTAGTGCTTTGTGAAAGAGGGATACGTACATTTGAGACATCAACACGAAACACCCTTGATCTTAGTGCCGTGCCTATGCTTAAACAGCTCAGCCACCTTCCGGTTATCGTTGATCCGAGTCATGGAACAGGTTTGCGCTGGATGGTGCCATCAATGGCTAAGGCTGCTGTTGCTGCCGGTACAGATGGACTCCTGGTAGAGGTACACAATCACCCGGAAGACGCACTATCAGATGGTCAGCAATCTCTTAACCCTGTTGAATTTGACCTCCTGATGACCGACCTGAGAAAAATAGCTAAGGCTATAGGAAGAGAGATACTTTAAGTTATTATTGGAAATCAGATGAAAAGATTGAGTTCGCAATTTTATACAATCTTACTCTTCTGTATTTCGATCATATCAGCCCCCGGACAAACAACAATCAAAATAGGCCTTCTCATCCAGAATAGTGCTTCCACTGAAGCAAAAAACGGAGCTGAACTTGCAATTCTAAGGGAGAATTTAAAAGGAGGCTTTGAAGGAAGAAAATTTGCATTAGTTGTCAAATCGATGGAGGGTCCATGGGGAACAGGATCTAGCCAGGCTGTTGATATGATATTCAGGGATGAGGTGGTGGCAATCATCGGATCGCACGATGGACGTAATGCCCATCTTGTGGAACAGGCTACTACAAAATCACATATCACATTTTTGTCGGCATGGGCAGGCGATCCGACACTCTCGCAGGCATTTACCCCCTGGTTTTTTAACTGCGTTCCTAACAGCAACCAGCAAGCTGAGATTCTTGCCCGCGAGATGAACAACAAAAAATTCAATAAGATAACACTTGTTATAAACGATGACTATGATGCTGCTTCGGCATATAAGAGTTTTATGCTGAAGTCGCAGCAACTGCATACTGTAGAGCCGGTTACTATTGTTGCCGATAAATCTGACAGGGATTTTTCAGAGGTGACTGAACTGCTGATAAGTATGAAACCTGAAAACCTGATCCTATTCACCTCACCGGATGCTGCTGACAGGATAATCTCCAACCTGGAAAAACAACATTTGAATATACCTTTTTTCGGGCCTCTTTCACTGCTGACTGAGAACTCGCCTGTTTACAATCACAAAGCGATTCTGGAGAACATTCTTCTTTTATCTGCCGGCAGCTGGTTTCAATATGAAAAATCTGATTTTGCAGTATTATACAGGAAAACATACGGAACATGGCCCGGAGCCCAGGCTGCTTATTCATACGATGCAATGACGGCCATGATAATGGCTGTTAAGAACGCCGGCGCTGACAAGGAAATAATTCAGAAGGCTCTTATGGGAATAATATTCACAGGGGTTACCGGAAAAATAAAATTTGATGAAAAAGGTAACAGGATATTCACTTATTGAATGGTAGGATTTGAAGTGCGGTTTTATTTCTTAAATTTGAAAGTTATTGCTTTCTCCCTGGATGAAATTCTAATTTTACAGAAGTGATGAGGCCTAAAGTATATTATACGTTATTTGCAGCAATTTGTTTCATTTTTATTTACAGTTGCAAGAGTTCTGTTGAACAAAATAACCAGAAATCACTTGATCTGATGTCAATTAAGACCCTGGGTCTGGCATATCTCGAGGAGTTCAAACTGGATGAAGCTGAAAAAGAGTTTGAAAAGTTTATCGACCTGGCTCCAAAAGATAAATTTGGCTATGCAAACCTTGGTCTCACCTACCTCAGGATGGGAAAATACAAGGATGCTGAGAAACAACTCAGGAAAGCTATAAAGATTGATTCAAAAGATCCTGATATACGTCTTATTCTTGCAACAGTGTATGAAATGGACAGCAAAAAAGAGAAGGCCATCAGCGAACTGACTGAAGCCCTGACCTTTGCTCCGGATCATATAAAAAGCCTTTATGATCTTTCAGAATTGTACTCTTCAGGAAATGACCCTGAATCAGTAAAACTGCATGAACAATGTCTCCTGAAGCTTGTGGAAGTAGCCCCGGCGAATATAGTACCAAGGCTTAATCTGACTGATTTGTATATTCGTAAAGGCGAGAATGACAAAGCTGTTGAACAGCTTGAGATTATAAGAAAGCAATTTCCTGAATTTCCGGGAGAGGCAGTGAATTATTATAATCTGACACTGGCTGATCTCAAAAATAATGACAGGGAGAATGGGATTCTTAATTTCACTGTTTTTCATAATTTCCTTAAAGTTACATCCCCTTATCAGGCTGGCATTATGGATCTTAAGGGGCCGGGCGGATCTTTGATAGGTTTTCCACTGATCACTTTTGATGAGCAGGCGGTACTTGCTTTCTCCGAAGCAAAGTCAATTGTCGATGCAATCACCTTTACTGACGCAACTGCTTCAGCCGGTCTTGATATTGTACCGGCCGGTTCCGGAAGTAAGACAGGAAGCAATTACAAAACTCATATAGCAACAGCAGACTATGATGGTGATGGTGACATAGATATATATGCCGGTAGTTTTGACCCTGCTTCTTCAACATATAAACACTATCTTTTCAATAACGATATGGGAAGGTTTACTGATGTTGCTGCTGAGTCGGGGCTCAGTCATTCAGGAAATGAATCTTCAGCTTCCTTTGCCGATTATGACAATGACGGTTTCATGGATCTCTACATTGTAAGGGAGGGAGGTGATCTTCTCTATCGAAACACAGGCAAAGGAACATTTGAAGATGTTACTGCCAGGTCAGGAATTGGCAGTAAGACAGGAGGTAACACTGCACTCTTCTTCGATATGGATCACGATGGCGACCTTGATATGTATGAGACACGGACAACAACTAACCTGATGTTCAGGAATAACGGGGATGGAACATTTACTGATCAGTCAGAAAAGATGGAAAAGGTTCCGGGTGATGTTATAAGCCGCAAATCGGCTTTCGGCGATTTTGATGAAGATGAAGATATTGATCTCCTTGTTGCTAACGAGAATTCCTCCGACGTGCTCTACCTGAACCAGAGGATGGGCGTATTCAAAAACGGGACAGAAAAAAGCGGACTATCTGATATAGGAGGTTCCACCTCTTTGTCAGTAGGGGATTACACAAATGATGGCTACCTTGATATTCTCGTTACTTCTTCTGAAGGCGGAGCACACAAGCTTTTCAGAAATAACCGCACAGGCAGATTCGACAGGGATAACAGCATGGATGATATTTTTGCACTTACAAAGGATGCTAAGATAAATGATGCCTGTTTCCTGGATTTCGATAATGATGGTTCCCTGGATATATTTATGGCAGGTGAACCAAAAGGAAATGGTGGCAAAGGTTCATTCCTGTTCCATAACAACGGGATCGATAAATTCACTGATGTATCAAAACTTCTTCCACCTGAACTTAAAGCAGCAAGACAGGTTGCTGTATTTGATTATAATGATGACGGCGACCTTGATCTGCTTGTGGCAGGTGCTGATGGAGGGATCTTCCTTCTGAGAAATGATGGAGGAAATACAAATCATTATGTAAGGATGAAGCTTGTCGGACTTAGAGCAGGAAGCGCCAAGAACAACCATTTCGGTATCGGGGCTAAAGTTGAGATACGATCAGGCGATCTTTATCAGATGACGGTGGTAACTGATCCTAACATTCACTTTGGCATTGGTCACAGGGCAGTGGCTGACGTGATAAGGATAACATGGACCAATGGCGTCCCTCAGAACATTTTCTTCCCCGGCACTGACCAGGCTCTTATTGAATCTCAGACTCTTAAAGGTTCATGCCCGTTCCTTTATACCTGGGATGGTGACAAATTTGTTTTTGTAAAAGATATACTCTGGAGAAGCGCTCTCGGGATGCCTCTCGGTATAATGGGAGGAACAACTGCCTATGCATTTGCAGATGCATCCGATGATTATCTTAAAATACCGGGTGAGGTACTTAAACCTGTCAACGGAGAATATACAATCCAGGTTACCTCTGAATTGTGGGAAACAATATATCTCGATCAGTTGCAACTTGTTGCAGTCGATCATCCCGATTCTGTTGATGTTTATGTGCCAGAGCAATTCACACCTCCGCCTTTCCCGGGTTATAAACCTTATATCGTCGGTAAAAAAATCACTCCCCGGTCGGCCAGTGGAACTTCCGGTGAGAATGTGCTTGAATATATCAGTAAAAAGGATGACAATTATTTATCTGATTTCAAAACCGATAAATACCAGGGAACAACGGAAATGCATGATCTGATACTCGATCCTGGTGATATATCAGCTTCCGGCAATCTGTATATTTTCCTTAATGGCTGGATTTTTCCGACTGATGCGAGTATCAACTATGCTCTTTCCCAGACAAAATCTATGCAGGTAAGGCCACCGGCAATACAGGTGATGAATCGAAGGGGTGAATGGGAAACTGTGATTGATAATCTCGGGTTTCCTCAGGGGAAAGACAAAACGGTCATTGCTGATCTTACAGGCAAATTCCTGACATCTGATCACAGAATCAGGATCAGGACAAGCATGGAAATCTACTGGGATTATATTTTCTTCTCCGACAGACTTTCTGAAGCGCCCGTTGTTTCGACAAAAATGGAAGCAGCATCAGCAGATCTTCATTACAGGGGATTCTCACACGGTTTCAGGAAAGGCAGCAGGTACGGACCTCACTGGTTTGATTATTCTGTTACTGAGAAAGAACCAAAATGGAGGGACCTGCCCGGTAATTATACCAGGTACGGCGATGTAACTCCGCTCCTTATTTCAACTGACAATATGTATATCATTTCCAACGCCGGCGATGAAGCAACAATCAGGTTCGATGAAAAGAAACTGCCAGCTCTCAGAGAGGGATGGAAGCGGGATTTCATGATCAGAAGTGTGGGCTGGGTGAAAGATGGAGATATAAATACTGCCTTTGGTAATTCAGTCGCACCGTTGCCATATCACGGGATGTCATCATACCCGCCCTCAGCCAAAGATAAGTACCCCGACGATCAGGCTCTTCAGAAGTACAATAGTGAGTATAACACGAGGGTGGTGACAAATGATGGTTATCTGAATGCGTTGAAAATAAAATGATGTGATTGAATGACAGATTTTTACAATAGACTTCTGAAATATCTTGCTCTGTGCCCTCTGTGTAATACCGGTGATAACCGGGACTCTGTGACCTCTGTGTTTAATTGTTTTCTGATATTTCTGCTTGTTGTTCCTGCATCTTTAGTTGCTCAGAACCAAAATATTACATTCCGTGAGGTAAGCAAACAGGCGGGTATAAACTTTAAATACACAATCGGTGACTATTCTTATGTAAACATCCTGGAAAGCAGCGGATCAGGAATAACTGTATTCGATTATAACAACGATAACCTCATGGACATCTTCATGATGAACGGAACATGGATCGATGGTGTTTCAGATGCCGGAGGGAAAGTTTTTAAAGACACTCCGGATGCCCTTTACAGGAATAATGGTGACGGAACCTTTACGGATGTTACAAAAGAAGCCGGACTTGTTGATTTCAACTGGAGCATGGCAGCAAGCGCAGTTGATTATGACAATGATGGTGACCAGGATCTTTATTTGCTGAATTATGGTCCGAATGTATTTTACAGGAATAATGGAAACGGAACCTTTACAGACATTACTGAATCGCTTGGGCTCAGAGGTCCTGATAAGCTAAACGGATTTGTGAAATGGAGCATTGGTGCAGTGTTCTGGGATTATAACCTTGATGGCAGACTCGATGTCATGGTAGGAAACTTCCTGGCATTTGACCCGGCTTATGTTTCGACTGCAGGTCCCGGCATTATGCCGTTTCCGGGCGAATATAAGGGTCAGGCTTCCATGCTGTATGAACAGCAGTCTGATGGAACCTTCAAAGATGTCACTGCAAAAAATAATCTGTTTTATCCCGATTCAAAATGCATGGGACTGACAGTATATGATTATGATGACGATGGTGATCTTGATATCTTTCAGGCGAATGATCACCACTTCAATTACCTGTTCAGAAATGATAACGGAGTTTATAAGGAGGTGGCTGTATCGAGCGGAGTTGCTGCTAACAGCCAGGGTATAGGAACCGGTTCCATGCACGGGTCAGTTGGAGATATTGACGGTGATGGATTGATAGATATTCTCGTCAGCGACCTGTCTTATGGAGCTATGTACCGGAATCTGGGAAATGGTATATTTGAAGATGTGACTGAGAAAAGCGGGATAGCCGCCCGTATGACAGGAAAGGGAAGCTGGGGTGCCATACTGTTCGATTACGATAATGATGGAGATCTTGACATAGTTGCAGCAAATGGCACCGCAGAGGAACTCATACTTCAATATCCCCTTCTGCTTGAAAATGACGGAAAAGGTAATTTCAAAGATATTGGGAAGGAGAGAGGCAAATATTTTTCAACAAAACGTTCAGGACGTGGTCTGGCAGTCTGTGATTATGACAACGATGGTGATCTTGACATAATCATCTCACATGTTGATAAGGAAGCCACAACTGCTCTTCTCAGGAATGACGGTGGAAACTTAAATCACTGGCTCGGGCTGACACTTATCGGTAAAAACGGCCCGGCATCAGCCATCAGCGCAAAGGTGACTGTTACCGCAGGGGAAACGAAACAGGTTCTGATCAACCAGTGGGCTACAAGTTACCTGTCGGCAAATGACCCGAGGCTCCATATAGGGCTTGGAAAGAATAAGAAGATTGACTTGCTTGAGATAAAATGGAATGATGGTGAAAAGGAGCTCTATAAAAACATAGATGCAGACCGGTACCTTATAATACGACAGGGAACGGGGATAGTGAATAATAAAATAACGAAATAACAAATAGCCATGAATAACAATTATGTAGCAGATGTGGTAGACCTTACCAATCCGGAGAAGAATGTCATTTACAATATGACACATGAGGAGGCAGTGAATGTTTTAAGGTCGGGAAATACAGAGTCTGTAAGGAAGATAGACGGACAATTTTGCCTTGTATCGGTTGAAGGAAAGACAATTCGCATGGCAAGATCTATCGGACGTCCTATGAGATATTTTATTGCCAAACAGGCATCAGGGCCTATGCTGGTGATAGCAGAAAGGATTGATGTTATTTATGATTTTCTGAAGACCAAAGGTTATGAGGACCAGTTCCATCCGTCATATACAAGGATGGCTCCTGCTCATTATATAACAAAGATTGAACTCCTGGGATGTCCCGATCCCAACCCTGTTTACGAGAGATTCTTTACTCCCGAAAGGAACTCAATTCCCAAAGATGATATAACCAGAATCGGTGAATTTTATATCGGGACACTCTATAATGAGATTAAGAAATGGTTACGGTACCGTGCGATGACAGGACCCGTGGGAGTCACTTTTTCCGCGGGTATCGACAGCGGTTCGGTGTTCCTTCTTACCTTCCATGCTCTGAAGGAACTTGGCGAGAGTCCTTCAAGGCTGAAGGCATTCACTCTTTCAATTGACGGTTCAGGTGAAGATCTGATACAGGCACGGAAATTCCTTGAAATTCTCAACATGGAGCTCTTCCTCGAACCAATAGAAGTTGATTATTCCGATCTTGACTGGAAGCAGGCAATACAAATTGTGGAGGACTATAAACCGCTTGATATTCAATCAGCTACAATGAACCTGGCTCTCCTGAAAGCAATAAAATCGCGCTACCCTGAATGGAAATATGTTATTGACGGAGAAGGTGGAGATGAAAATCTTAAGGATTATCCGATTGAAGATAATCCTGAGCTTACAATAAAAAGTGTTCTCAATAATCTTATGCTTTACCATGAAGGCTGGGGTGTAAACTCCATAAAACATTCATTGACATACTCAGGCGGGCTGAGCCGCGGATATATGAGATCGTTCTCTGTTGCTGACTCACTGGGATTTGAATCATTCAGCCCATATACGCTTCCAAATGTTATTGAGATTTCTGAAGCAATACCTTATATAGAAATGACTGACTGGGATCATCAGAAGCTTTATGAGCTTAAGGGTTCTATAGTTTCTGCAGGAGTAAAAGCTGTGACAGGTATTGAAATGCCGGTATTCGGGAAGAGACGTTTTCAGCACGGTGCAATATCGAAACGGGAATTCAGTAAACTGTTCCCATCCAGGGAACTTGACTACAGGAAAGCGTTCCTCTCACTTTATGAGTGATAAAGAAGCTGTTTTCTTAAGCGAAAAATGGATCTTGTCTCACAGGGGGGCAAAGAATATAGTTGATCCTTACAGACCCTATTCATGGCTTGTTGAGAAAGAGAGGACTCATGACGGAAGGGTGGAAGATACAGGTATCATTTTTCTTACAAACAGGGAATGTCCTTTCCGTTGCCTGATGTGCGACCTTTGGAAAAACACCACTGATGAAACTGTACCGCCGGGGGCGATCGCTGATCAGATAGAATTGGCACTTGAAAAGATGCCGGGAGTGAAGCATCTCAAGCTATATAACAGCGGAAGCTTCTTTGACGTGAGAGCCATCCCCGAGGCCGGTTATGATAGAATAGCATCTGTTGTCAGCTCAATGGAGACCGTCATTGTTGAGTCTCATCCGAAATTTATAAATGAGAAATGTCTGAAATTCAGGGATATGCTTAAACCTGAACTGCAGATTGCAATCGGACTTGAGTCTGTCAGCAGGGAAATACTTATGAAACTCAATAAAAAGATGAGCCCGGAGGAATTCCGGAGTTCTGTTAATTATTTAACAGCAAACAGCATAAAAACAAGGGCATTTATTCTTCTCAGACCTCCGTTTCTTTCTGAAGATGAGGGTATCTTCTGGGCAGAGCGTTCAATCGATTTTGCATTTGAAAGCGGAATTGAATGTTGCACAGTCATACCTGTCAGAGGAGGCAACGGCGCAATGGAAGAGCTGGCTAAGGATGGTCATTTTAAGAAAGCAGATATCATATCGCTTGAGAAAGTCCTTGAATATGGTATAGGTCTCAAAAAGGGAAGAGTATTTGCTGATACATGGGATCTCAATCTCTTCTCAAAGTGCAAACATTGTCTTGATGAAAGGACAGAAAGAATTACACGAATGAATCTGCAGCAGGAGATTCTTATACCTGTGGAATGTGGTTGCAGCTAGTTGCTTTTAATTGCTCAATAATTTA
>Ga0315272_10001316_pt1 | contig 12353 bp, 8 predicted proteins | sample C3_middle_MG_FD_203918 | JGI IMG/M metagenome (GOLD analysis project Ga0315272, IMG submission 203918) | Sediment microbial communities from Yellowstone Lake, YNP, Wyoming, USA - C3_middle | ecosystem: Environmental > Aquatic > Freshwater > Lake > Sediment | place: USA: Wyoming | collected...
CTGACCTGCGACCCGGTCGGTGGCCTGGTGCAAGTGCCCTGCATAGAACGCAACGCCATGGGCGCCGTCAAAGCCGTCAACGCCGCCCGCATGGCCATGCAGGGTGACGGCCAGCATGTGGTGTCACTCGACAAAGTCATCAAGACCATGCTCGATACCGGTGCCGACATGAAAACCAAATACAAAGAAACCTCGCGCGGCGGGCTGGCGGTCAATATTGTCGAATGTTGAAGCTCTTGTTACTTACGCTCGTTTTCTTCATTCACACCGGCCACACCACTCCGTTCTCGTTCAAGATCGCGTCCAATGGGAAGTCGTGTACAGCCGGCTCAAAGTCCGGTAAAAAACCTAGCGCATAACCCAAGCCCACCGTCGTTGGGCGCGGCGTCAGGGTCGCCAACAAGCGGTCATAAAAGCCGCCGCCATAACCGAGCCGGTAGCCGCCCGCCGCATAGCCGACGCAGGCCACAAACAGCAAGGTCGGCACGATCACTTCGGTGTCTTTCGGCTTGGGTATGCCGTAAGCATCGTCTTCCATCGGGCAGCCCGGATACCAGGCATGAAAAGTCATGGTCTTGTGAATTCGGTCCACCACCGGCAGTCCAATCGTGCGCGGCTGCGGCTGATCTATCAGTTCGCCATCTTCCTTCCAGCGGTGCAGCGCGGGCAGGGGATCGAACTCGCCCTTGATCGGCCAATAGGCACCAATCACGACATCTGGCCGACCGACCAACCAGATGCGCAATATTTGTTGCAAAAGATCCGCGCGCTGTAGGCGGTCTGGCAGGTTCAAACGTTGATCAATCAGCGTCTTGCGCCAGGCCTTTTTTTTTAATTCACTTTTTTTATCAGAATTATTCATAATCAGCACATGCAATTAGCTTCCATTTTGACATCGATTGCGCTGTTGGGCCCACTCAATCTGTTGGCGCACGCCCCAGCGCAAGCGCAGTCCACCGCCGTGGCCGACGCAGTCATGCTGGAGATGGGCCTGGACTTCAAGAACGGCAACGCCCGGCACCTGAGTACCTTGCTGCCCAAAGTGCGCGGCCACGTGCTTGAACCCTGGGCGGCGTATTGGGAGTTGCGCGCCCACCTTGACAGCGCTTCCGGCGATGAAATCCGGGACTTCCTGAAACGTTACGCTGGCACCTACCAGGAGGACCGTCTTCGCAACGACTGGCTGCTGCTGTTGGGGCAACGCCGCGACTGGATTGGTTTTGCCGCAGAGTTGCCTCATTACCGCATGAACGATGATCTGGAAGTGCGTTGCTACGCTCTGGCGCTTGAGTCGGCATCGACCGGTGTTGACCGCTCAGCCCAAGTCAAACACGAATGGTATGCACAAAAGGAAGCCGACGACGGCTGCACTTTTGCCGCAAGCCAGTTGTACGCTGCCAAGAAAATGAGCAACGCTGACATTTGGCGCAAAGCCCGCCTGGCCATGGACGCAGACCGGCCCAAGATGGCCAGGACAGCGGTAGAAATAATCGCCCCCGAAGCGGCCGCCCCGCTCGACGAGATCACCCGCAACCCGACTCGCTTCCTGGCCAAGCGCGCAGTGGCCAGCGGGCAGGTCGCCAAAGAGTGGGTGCTGCTGGCGCTGATCCGCCTGGCTGCGAGTGAGCCGGACATGGCAGCCAGCGTGCTGGAGAACCACTGGAGCGTGCACCTGAACCCGGAGCAGCGCTCCTGGGCCTGGGGCGCCATCGGCAAGCAGGCGACGCGGCGCCTTGCAGGCAACGCCATGGAATACTTCGCCAAGACCAACGACAGTGCCCTGAACGACGATCATCTGGCCTGGAAGGTGCGTGCCGCTTTGCGCCAGGGGCAGTGGAAAGTCGTGCTGGCAGCGATCCAGGCGATGAGCCCACAGGCCCAGCAAGAATCGAACTGGGTTTATTGGCAGGCACGCGCGCTGAGCAGCCAGGCCAGCAGCGAAGCGGATCGCGCCAAAGCGCGGCAATTGTTCCAAAGCATTGCCAGCGTGCGTGGTTTTTATGAGCAATTGGCGCTCGAAGAGCTGGGCCAGCGCATCAGCGCGCCAACGCCACCTTCTGTCTTGACGCCCCAGGAAAAGGAAGATGCGCGCCGCAACGCGGGTCTGAACCGTGCGCTGTACGCGATTCAAATTGGTCTGCGCAGCGAGGGCTCGCGCGAATGGAACTACAGCATCAAACTGCACCAAAACGGCGGTATGAGTGACCGCGAGTTGCTGGCCGCGGCTGACCTCGCCTGCCAGCACGAGGTCTGGGACCGCTGCATCAACACCAGCGAGCGCACCAAGGACGTGATCGACTTTGCCCAGCGTTTTCCGTTGCCGCACAAGGGCGCCGTGCTGCAACGCACGTCGCAAATTGGTCTTGACCCGGCTTATGTTTATGGCCTGATCCGTCAGGAAAGCCGCTTCGTGCTGGACTCCCGCTCGAGCGTGGGTGCCACCGGTCTGATGCAAATCATGCCAGCCACTGCGCGCTGGACGGCAAAAAAAATTGGCCTCCTGAACTTCAAGCCGCAGCAGCTCGGGGACCGCGACACCAACATCTTCATTGGTACTGGCTACCTCAAGCTGCTGCTGGACAATTTTGGCGGCTCCATGCCGCTGGTCGCTGCGGCTTACAACGCTGGACCCAACCGTCCGCGCAACTGGCGCGGCCAGCACGGCGCCTCACCGTTGGAAGCCGCAATCTGGATCGAGACTGTGCCTTTTGTTGAAACCCGCGATTACGTGAAGAAAGTGTTGTCCAACACCACCAGCTACGCGGCGCTCATTTCGGGCCAGTCGCAATCACTCAAAAGCCGCCTGGGACTGGTCGGACCGCGCAGCGTTGACCTTGCCGAAGCAAGCAGCGACTTGCCTTGAGGTCCGGCTCGAGCATACCCGCGACGCCGTTTCTCTGAAGAACGGTGACAAGATCGGTGCTTGGTTCGCAAATTGTGGTCGGTACCGTCAAAGTCCGGCAGGCTGCTAGCATCGGCGTTTTGGAGACACTTCATGCTCAAGCTTTACATCGGCAACAAAAACTACTCCTCCTGGTCCATGCGGCCTTGGGTACTGCTCAAACAGGCGGGCATCCCGTTTGAAGAAGTCGGCGTGCGCTTTGACTCGTTTGCGCCAGACTCCCGCTTCAAGAACACTGTCAATGCCCTGACACCCACCGGCAAGGTGCCGGTGTTGGTGGACGGCGATCTGGTGGTGTGGGATACGTTGGCCATCGCCGAATATGTGGCCGAACAATTTCCAGACAAAATATTGTGGCCACGCGACCCAGCCCACCGCGCCCGCGCGCGTAGCGTGTGTGCCGAGATGCACAGCGGGTTCGTCGGTTTGCGCAGCCATTGCCCGATGAACATAGAAGCTTCGTTGGCCGCTACCGGTGCCCTGATCTGGCGCGACCAGGCGGCGGTGCGCGCCGACGTCGCGCGGCTGATAGCGATGTGGCAGGAACTGCTGAGCGCGCATGGCGGGCCGCTGTTGTTTGGCAACTTCACCATTGCCGATGCCTACTTCGCCCCGGTCTGTACCCGCCTTAAGACATACGCTTTGCCGCTGCCAGCGGCGATTGCGGCTTACGTGGCGCGAATTTGCGAACTGCCAGGGGTCAAGGCCTGGATGGACGCGGCGCTGGCAGAAAATGACTTTCTCGATTTTGAAGAGCCTTACCGGTTAGCGCGCTGACATGCAAATTTACCTGGTCGGCGGCGCAGCACGCGACGCCCTGCTTGGACTGGCGGTCAAAGACCGTGACTGGGTGGTGGTGGGCGCCACACCACAGGCGCTGTTGGCGCAGGGCTTTGTGCCGGTGGGCAAAGATTTCCCGGTGTTCCTGCACCCGCTGACGCACGAAGAATATGCACTGGCTCGCACCGAGCGCAAAACCGCGCCCGGTTACCACGGTTTCGCCATCCACGCCGCACCCGATGTGACGCTCGAAGAAGACCTCTCCAGACGCGACCTGACCATCAATGCCATGGCAGTCCGTGCCGACTGCACCCCTGCTGGCGGCATCCTTGCAGCCACGGTGGCCACCGAAGCCAAGACCTGGCAAACACGCGGCGTCTTGGTCGATCCGTTCGGCGGTCAGCACGACATTGACGCCAAGGTGTTTCGTCACGTCACCTCGGCGTTTCGCGAAGACCCGGTGCGCATCCTGCGCCTGGCCCGCCTGGCAGCCCGTTTTGCCGACTTCAGCGTGGCACCGCCAACGCTGCAACTCATGCGTGACATGGTGCGATCCGGCGAAGTCGATCATCTGGTGGCCGAGCGCGTCTGGCAGGAACTCGCCCGCGGCTTGATGGAGAGCACCCCCTCGCGCATGTTCGAAGTGCTGCACGACTGCGGTGCACTGGCGCGTGTGTTGCCCGAACTTAAATTGGAAGCTGGCCCCGATTCATCCAATTCAATTCTCCCGGTGCTGGACCATTGCGCCCGCTTGCAAGCGCCGCTGCCAGTGCGCGTGGCTTGCCTGTTGCAAAAAGAATTGGAATCTGACCCCGATTTTTTGGATCGACTGCGGCTGCCCACGGCGTGCCGCGAACTGGCGCAGGTGCTCGCGCGCGAGCGTGGCAACATCGAGCGCAGCGGTGAACAGGATGCAACGGAATTGGTGCGCCTGCTGGAACGCTGCGATGGCTTGCGCAAGCCGCAGCGCTTTGAGCAGTTGTTGCTGGCCTGTGAATGTCTGGCGTGGCGTGCCGGCGACCGGCCTGAACCGCCTGAACCACCCAAACAGTCGGGTAAAACCGAGTCGTCCTACCCCCCCACCCGTCGCCTGTTGGCGATTTTGGCAGCAGCGCAAAGTGTCGCCACCCATTCAATCGCGGCAACGGCCATAGCGACTGGCGATAGCGGCCCAGAAATAGGTAAACTGATCCACTTGGCCCGGGTTGCAGCGGTCAGGGTAGCACTGAGCCCCCCCCACCCGTCATCGGATAATCGGCTCTAGAGCCTCTTGTTTGTCCTTTTTTTGGCGTTTGAATTTTGTTGATTGAAACGTGAACCAAGACCCCTCCTCGCCTTCTGACCCTACAGCAGTGCCAGCCCGATTTGGCACTGAGTCGGTGCCAAACGGGAGGCAGACGCGCGAGCGCAACACCGAGGCGGCCCGGCGACGACTTGATCGGTTGCTCGAAGCCACCCAAGAAATTGCCCGTATTGGCGGTTGGGACATCGATATTGCCAATGGTCGCGTGTTCTGGACGGCCGGGGTCTATCGCCTGCTTGAAACTTCGCCCGCTGCGTACACACCGACGCCAAGCTCCGTCAAACAGTTTTTTACGCCGGCGTCGCAAGCCCTGGTTGATGCGTCTTACGCAGACCAGGCCCATCAACCCAAAGCGCATGACTTCGAGATTGAGATGATCACGGCCAAAGGGCGGCATATTTGGGTTCATTCGCGCGGCAACACAACGTGGCACCAAGGTCGGCCGGTTCAGCGCACGGCGATTGTGCAAGACATCACCGAACGCAAACAAGCGCAGGAGGCCTTGCGGGAAAGTGAAGCGCGCTGGAAACTGGCGCTGGAGAGTACCGGCGACGGTGTCTGGGACTGGCACATCCAAAGCAACGAAGAGTTCTTTTCGAAACGCCTGCTGCAAATGTGCGGTTATGACCCAGTGGATTTAAGCGATCGCCCGGGTGAGTTCGATGAGCGTACGCACCCGGACGACCTGGCGCAACTCCAGCAGGACCGTCAGGCCCACTTTGACCTCCAGACACCCACCTACCATAACGAGCGCCGCATCCGCTGCAAAGATGGCAGTTGGAAATGGGTACTCAGCCGCGGCATGGTCATCAGCCGTGATGCACTGGGCCAGCCGTTGCGCATGATAGGCACCTTCACCGATATCAGTTCACGCAAGAATTCTGAGGCACTGATCTGGCAGCAGGCCCATTTCGATCCACTGACCGGCCTGCCGAATCGGCGCATGCTGCGCGACCGCCTGGAGCAGGAGATCAAAAAAAGCGAACGCGATCAGCAGCAACTGGCCATTTTGTTTATCGACCTCGATCATTTCAAGGAAGTCAACGACGCGCTGGGTCACTACTGCGGCGACCTGCTGCTGATCGAAGCGGCACGACGCATCGCCGACTGCGTGCGCGCCACCGACACCGTCGCGCGCATGGGTGGCGATGAATTCACGGTGATTCTGACCGAGCTGACCGATGCCCGCACGCTGCAGGGAATACTGCAAAAAATCCTGAACACGCTGGCAGCAGCGTTTGAACTCGATGCCGAGCAGGTCTTTATCTCGGCCAGCGTTGGCATCACACTGTACCCGCTCGATGCCAGCGACATCGAAGAACTGTTCAAGAACGCCGATCAAGCGCTGTATGTGGCCAAAGCGGACGGACGCAACCGTTTCAGTTTTTTCACTCCCGCCTTGCAAGAAGCCGTGCAAACCCGGATGCGTTTGACCAACGACCTGCGCGTCGCTTTGGTTGGTCAGCAATTCCACATGGTCTATCAGCCCATTGTTGAGCTCGCCACCGGTGCGGTTCACAAAGCCGAAGCACTGATTCGCTGGCGCCACCCGACGCGTGGCCTGGTCAATCCTACCGATTTCATTCCAATCGCCGAAGCAAGCGGACTTATCGTTGATATAGGCGAATGGGTGTTTCAGCAAGCGGCTCAGCAGGTGCTGTGCTGGCGCATGGCACTGGCGCCGCAGTTTCAGATCAGCGTCAACAAATCACCCGTGCAGTTTCGCCCAAGTGGCAATACCAACCCGACCTGGGCCAGCCAATTGCAGGCCATGGGCTTGCCCGGTGATGCCCTGGTGGTGGAGATCACCGAGGGTTTGCTGCTGGACACCAGCGAAAGCGTCACCGAACAGTTGTTGGAGCTCACGGATGCGGGCATCCAGGTCTCGCTCGACGACTTTGGTACGGGTTATTCGTCGCTGTCGTACTTGCAAAAATTCGACATTGATTTCCTGAAAATTGACCAGTCGTTTGTGCGTCACCTGGTTCCAGCTTGTACCGATCTGGCGCTGTGCAAAGCCATCATCCTGATGGCGCATGAACTGGGCATGAAAGTGATTGCCGAAGGCATAGAAACGGCCGAACAACGCGACTTGCTGAGCGCCGCCGGCTGCGATTACGGCCAAGGTTATCTGTTTTCTCAGCCACTGTCAGCGCCCAATTTCGAAGCTTTTTGGCGCGAAAACGACCTCTCTTGCAACCCGCATTGATCATTTGCTGGCGCGCGCCCGAATACGACTTGCCCGAGGCGTGACTTGTTGCAAGGTGACAACGAAAACGGCTGATTTACTCGGCTTTACCAGCGTTTTCTTTGCCAAGCGCACCAGCCTCTGTTTCAATAGACCCAACTTCCTGAACAAGGAGGTTGGCCCGGGGCCTGAGATGATATTTTCGATCCGGTGCCCTCTGTTTAACCTTGGAGTAATTTACATTATGAAAAAATCCCTAGTAGCTTTGGCTGCCCTGGCTGTGATCGGTGCCGCTTCTGCACAATCTACCGTGACCCTTTACGGCGTGGCTGACGCTGCCGTTGGCAAGTCCGACAAAGCCCTTAGTCTCGGTCTGGCCAATGATCAATTCCAAATGATCACGTCCAACGTTCTGAACAACGGCAATTCGCGTTTCGGTATGCGTGGTACTGAAGACCTGGGTGGCGGTCTGAAAGCTGGCTTCAATTTTGAAGGCGGCATCGTTGCAGGCACTGGCGCTGGCAATACCAGCGGCGGCAACTTGTTTTCCCGCGCTGCCAACGTGTCCTTGATGGGTGGTTTCGGCGAACTTCGTCTCGGCCGTACGCTCACCACTTCGTTCTACAGCGTGGCTTCATGGGAATTGACCGGCACTGCCAACTATTCAGTAGTTGCCAACCAATTCGGTTTCGGTGGCCCTGGCCCTCGTGACAGCAATGCGATCATGTACAACTCGCCCAGTTTCTCGGGCTTTACCTTCTCTGGTAGCGTGATTCCCAAGGGCAATGCCGCTTACGGCACTGCAGCAGACCCCAAGGACAAGTATGACTTGGCCGCCACTTATGCCGCCGGTCCCATCACGGCTTCTTTGGCCTACAACAAGGTTCAAAGCGGCAACGAAGGTACAGTGCTTGGCGGCAAGTACAACTTTGGTGCTTTCCAGGTTGCTGGCAGCTACAACAGAAACAAAACCGATGCAGGCGTGATCCTTGCTGAAGGTTACACCCTGGGCGTCAGCGGTAACGTTGGCAACTTCACACTGACCGCTGACGCAGCCCGTGACACCGAGTTCAGCGACACCGACTTCTTGCTGGAAGCCAAGTACCCCTTGTCCAAACGCACCTTCTTGTACACCGCGATCATGCGTGATGGCAAGGGCAAGGTTCGCACCGAAGACGCTACCGGCTACACCATCGGCGTTCGCCACAATTTCTAATCTAGCGCTGACGCAAGTCAGTTAAAGGTTAAAAGTTAAAACCCCGCTGCGGCAACGCAGCGGGGTTTTTTATTTGGAGCGGTTTTCGCGCATTGTGGGGCCGACCGGGGCTAAACGCAATGAACCAAGCACTATCCCAATTGATCGTCATACTGGCCGCAGGATTCAAGGTCTGGCGGGTTTGGCTGTCTCTAGCAGCGCGCGGGTCTTCTGCGCCTCGCGCCGCGCCGCCAGCGCGAAATCGTCACTGACCGCTGCGTAAAGAATGGCGCGCGAAGAATTCACAATGATAGGCGCCACCGTTTCGCCAAGTTCACCGCTGGTCCCTTTGCTGCCGCGCCAGCCGGCGCGCACCGTGGCCAGGGCGTCGCCGCCTTGTGCACCGACGCCCGGAATGAGCAGCGGCAAGCTTGGCGCCAACGCACGAACGCGTTCGATTTCTGCCGGATAAGTCGCACCCACCACCAGCCCAAGCTGACCATTCAAGTTCCACTGCTCCTGCGCCAGCCGTGCCACATATTCGTACAGCAACGGCGCGCCCGCCACGCTGGAGAGCCGCTGCGACTGAAAGTCGTCACCGCCGGGGTTGGAGGTGCGGCACAACAAAAACGCGCCCTTGCCTTGGTACTTGAGATAAGGTTGAATCGAATCAAAACCCATAAACGGCGACAGCGTTACCGCATCGGCGCCATAGCGCTCAAACGCTTCCAGCGCATACTGCTCGGCGGTGCTGCCGATGTCGCCACGCTTGGCATCGAGAATGATGGGCACCAGCGGCGCACTGGCGCGTATATGGGCGATCAGGCGCTCAAGCTGAGCTTCGGCCCGGTGCGCGGCAAAGTAGGCGATTTGCGGCTTGAAAGCGATCACCAGGTCGGCCGTGGCGTCCACGATGGCGGCGCAGAAGTCGTAAATTTTGCTCACGTCACTGCGCAGTTTGGCCGGAAACTTTGCCGGTTCGGGATCAAGCCCGACACACAGCATGGAGTTGTTTTGGCGCTCGGCGGCGCGCAGCATGTCAAGAAAGGTCATGCCGGTATTGTAGAAACCTGCACCACCCCAACGGGCGGGATAATCCCCACCCTATGGCACTTATTACATTTCTCAACGCACAACTGGCTTTTGGCCATGTCCCCTTGCTTGATCACACCGACTTTGCGCTGGAGAGCGGCGAACGCGTCGGCTTGATTGGTCGCAACGGAACGGGCAAATCGTCTTTTCTGAAAATTTTGGCCGGCCTCGAAAAAGCCGACGACGGCACGCTGCAATTGCAACAGAACCTGCGTTTGGCCTATGTCGCCCAGGAGCCTGCGCTCGACCAGGAGGCGACTGTGTTTGTCGCTGCCAGCGCCGGCATCGCGACCCTGGTGGCCCTGATAGACCAGTACTGCGCCGGGGTCGGCGAGCTCGATGCCTTGCAAAGCGCGATTGAAGCGCAAGGCGGCTGGAACTGGGAACAGCGTGTCACCGAAACGCTGCACCGCCTGCACTTGGACGAAAGCGCGCTCATCAGCACGCTCTCGGGCGGCACCAAGAAACGGGTCGCATTGGCGCAGGCCTTGGTGGCACAGCCCGACGTGTTGCTGCTCGACGAGCCGACCAACCACCTCGACCTGGACTCGATCGAATGGCTCGAGGACCTGCTGATTGACTTCAAGGGCAGCGTCGTCACCATCACCCATGACCGGAGTTTTCTGGACCGGGTGGCAACGCGCATTGTGGAATTGGACCGGGGCATGTTGCGCTCTTATGAGGGCAATTTTTCACGCTACCTGCTGCTTAAAGAAGACCAACTGGCGCAAGAAGCGGTCATTAGCGCCAAGGCCGACCGGTTGTTGGCGCAAGAAGAAATCTGGATCCGCAAAGGCGTTGAGGCCCGGCGCACGCGCAGCCAGAGCCGCATCGTGCGACTGGAAAACCTGCGCGCCAGTCGCCAGGCGCACCGCGAGGCAGTGGGCAAGGTCAAGATGGAGGTGGCGTCGGGCGCCCTGAGCGGCAAGCTGGTGGCCGAGTTGACCTTGGCCAGCAAATCATTTGGCGACAAGCTCATCATCAAGGACTTCTCCGCCATCATCCTTCGCGGCGACAAGATTGGTTTGATAGGCCCCAACGGCGCCGGCAAAACCACGCTCCTGAAACTCATACTGGGCGAATTGCAGCCTGACAGCGGCAAGGTTCGCCAGGGCACCAACCTGCAGGTGGCCTACTTTGACCAGATGCGAAATGCGCTGGATCTGGAGGCCACGCTGGTGGACTTTATCTCTCCAGGCAGCGAATGGATCGAGATCGGCAAGCAGCGCAAGCACGTCAAAAGTTACCTGGGTGATTTTTTATTTTCACCCGCGCGCGCCAACTCGCCGGTGCGTTCGCTCTCGGGTGGCGAGCGCAACCGGCTGCTGCTGGCACGCCTGTTTGCCCGTCCGGCCAATGTGCTGGTGCTCGATGAGCCGACCAATGACCTGGACATTGAAACCCTGGAATTGCTGGAAGAATTGCTGCAAAACTATGAAGGCACGGTGTTCCTGGTCAGCCATGACCGCACTTTTTTGGACAACGTGGTCACCAGCACGATCGCATTTGAGGGTGCCGGCTTGTGGCGCGAGTTTGAGGGCGGTGTGCAGGACTGGCTGATTCAGTCCAAGCGCAGTAAAGAACTGAAGTCTGCCGCCAATACCCTAGCTTTTAGCGCGCAACAGACGGGAGCCAAAGGCCAAAAAAGCATCAAATCGACCGATTTCAGGAAAAACCTAGCAGCGGCAAAACTCGGCAACAAGGAGCAGCGTGAACTCGACGCTTTGCCCGGCTTGATAGAAACGCTTGAGAAAGAACAAGCTGCCGTTCGCGCCGCGCTGACAGACGCCAGCCTATACACGAAAGATCCACTCAAAGCCACTGCGCTGTACCAACGCGACGCGGCGATTGAAGAGGAACTCCTGACTGCCCTGGCGCGCTGGGAAGCGCTATCTGACAATTGAACCGGGGGGATTGCCTCATTGCGTTTCCAAATCATTTCTGTCTAGGCGTCGAGCCGCAGGCAGTGCTATTGCACGGCAAGGCGAGACAACAACGACAGGGATGATTTGGAAACGGAATCAGACCCGGTAGCGGTCCGTGGCGCTGCTGAGCTTGGCAATCAGCGCCGGCGCGATGGCGCTGAGCGGCAGCACTTCATCGGCAGCGCCATGCAAAATGGCCTCGCGCGGCATGCCAAAGACGATGCAGGAGGCTTCATCCTGCACAAAGTTGTAGCTGCCGGCATCTTTCATCTCGCGCATCGCCTTGGCGCCATCGTTGCCCATGCCGGTAAGCATGACACCAAACGCATTGCGTCCGACCACGCTGGCGGCAGATTTGAACAACACCTCAACGGAAGGTTTGTGCCGATTGACAGTCTCACCGTCTTCCACGACCGCCACATAGTTGGCACCGCTGCGGCTCACGCGGAACTGTTTGCCACCCGGTGCAATATAGGCATGGCCCGGCAAAATACGTTCGCCGTTGGCAGCCTCCTGCACCGCAATCTGGCTCAAACTGTTGAGCCGTGCGGCAAAACTGGTGGTGAAACCAGGCGGCATGTGTTGGGTGATCACGATGCCGGGTGAGTCCGCGGGTAGGCGTGTCAATATTTCCTTGATGGCTTCGGTGCCCCCGGTGGAGGCACCAATGCAAATCAGCTTCTCGGTCGATACATGTCCGATCGCCCGCACCGGCACACCGGCACTGGTTGCAGCGCCCGCCGCCACGCCAGCACTTGGCGATGCTGTCCCGAGTCGCTTGATGTGGGCTGAAGCGGCGATACGAACCTTCTCTACAATTTGATCCGACAACTCGGTCAAACCACTGGCCACACCAATGCGCGGTTTGGCGACAAAATCAACCGCGCCCAGTTCAAGCGCCTTCATGGTGATTTCTGCGCCACGCTCGGTCAGCGTTGAGACCATGACCACCGGCATAGGACGCAGAT
>Ga0315272_10001317_pt1 | contig 12349 bp, 8 predicted proteins | sample C3_middle_MG_FD_203918 | JGI IMG/M metagenome (GOLD analysis project Ga0315272, IMG submission 203918) | Sediment microbial communities from Yellowstone Lake, YNP, Wyoming, USA - C3_middle | ecosystem: Environmental > Aquatic > Freshwater > Lake > Sediment | place: USA: Wyoming | collected...
ATTTTCTGCCTATCATTTTTATGTGACATTTTTCATGGCCGGAATCAATATCCAGGAGGTGGGGCATGCGGTGGAACGATTTGAAGATCGGCAAGAAGATGATGATCGGCTCCGGCAGTATTCTTTTCTTGTTGATCGTCGTTGGGGCCTGGGCTTTCTGGGGCCTGGGCAGCGTGGTGCGGGACGGCATCGAGGTTGCCCACGGCAACGCCTTGCGCGGGGAGTTGCTGCAACGGGAGGTTGACCATCTGAACTGGGCAAAGAAGGTCTCTGCCTATGTGTACGATGGCAGCGTCACCGAACTGGAGGTGGAGCTGGATCATACCAAGTGCGGATTCGGCAAATGGTATTACGGTGAGGGCCGGAAAGAGGCCGAAGCCTTGTTGCCCCTGCTCCGTGAGCCCCTGGCCGAAATTGCCGAACCCCATCAGAAACTCCATGAATCGGCGATGAAAATCAAGGAGGTCTTCCGCAAAAAAGAGAATCAGGACGGGCGGCAACAGGCGGAGCGGATCTATAGCACCGACACCCAGGCCAACCTGACCAAAGTGCAGACCCTTCTGGGCAAAGTGACTGGCCTGGCCAAGGAGAACATTCTTTCCGAGGACCAGATGATCCACAACGCCAAGACAACCAGGATCGCCATTGTGATCATAGCTCTTCTGGCCATTATCCTTGGAGTAGCGGTTTCCCTGTTTTCGGCAAAATCCATTACCAGGCCCATTGATTCGGTGGTGGCGGTGAACAATCGCTTGGCGCTTGGAGACGTCAATGTTGCCATTGAGAACAATCGGCAGGACGAAGTGGGTTTGATGCTCGCCTCCATGAATGTCATGGTCGGCAATCTCAAGGAGACAGCCAGGCTGGCGGAACAGATCGCCCTTGGCGACCTGGATGTGCGGGTCAATATTTTGTCCGATAAGGATGTGCTGGGAAAATCGCTGGAGGCCATGGTGGGCAAGCTCCAGGAAACAGCCGGACTGGCCCAGCAGATCGCCCTTGGCGACTTGGACGTGCAGGTGAATATTTTGTCCGATAAGGATGTGTTGGGCAAGTCCCTGGCCAGCATGGTGGCGAATCTCAAGAAGACAGCAGCCCATGCCGAGCAGATTGCCGAAGGTGATTTGCGGGTGGACGTAACTCTTCTTTCCGACAAGGACAGCCTCGGCAAGGCCCTGTCCGCCATGATAACGAAGCTCCGTCAGGTCATTGGCGATGTGCGGCTTGCTGCCGAGCAGGTCACAATGGGCAGTCAGGAGTTGAGCAGCAGTTCGGAGCAGGTTGCCCAGGGTGCCAGTGAGCAGGCCGCCTCGGTGGAGGAGATTTCGTCGTCCATGGAAGAGCTGGCCAGCACCGTGGCCCAGACCGCCGACCATGCCCGGCAGACCGCAGCCATCGCCACCAAGACCGCAGCCGACGCCGAGGCCGGCGGCAAGGCGGTGGGGGAAACCGTTGTTGCCATGCAGCATATCGCGGAGAAGATCGAGCTGATCGAGGAAATATCAAGGCAGACCAATCTGCTGGCCTTGAACGCCGCCATTGAGGCAGCCAGGGCCGGGGAGCACGGTAAGGGTTTTGCCGTGGTGGCTGCGGAGGTAAGAAAACTGGCGGAACGCAGCCAGTTTTCCGCCCAGGAGATCAAGGGGGTTGCCTCGGCCAGCGTGAGAACCGCAGCCAATGCAGGCAAGCTCATCGAAGAGATTGTGCCCCAGATACAGAAAACCGCCGAGCTGATCCATGAGATCGATGCGGCCAGCAACGAGCAGGCCCGGGGCATTGATGAAAACGCCAGGGCTATTCAGCAGTTTGATCAGGTAATCCAGTCCAACAGCGCGGCCGCCGAGGAGATGGCTTCCACCAGCGAGGAGCTGACTGCCCAGGCGTCACAGATGCAGGAAACCATCGCTTTTTTTATGGTGGAAACCACAGGTGTGGTTCGTCCTCAGGGGCGGCCCCTATCTTTGCCTGCCTCACCTTGTCGGGGAGGGAAAAAAACAATCTCCGGCAAGGGCAAGGGCGTGAAGCTTGCCCTTGGAGCGAACAAAGAGGAGGATTTTGAGCGCTATTGATTTCGGACTCTTCCCCCTCCGTATTTAAAACGCCCTCTGGTCGAGGGCGTTTTTCGTCGACGTGCCAGGTTTTGTTGATTTAAGGCAACTGGCTGTCTCTCGTTTTATTCTTTGACGTGGTTTATTTCCCATGCGTATAATTATTTTGTGTGAGTAGTTCTACGGAGTATTTTTTGGGGGATGCTTGGCGGACAAGGAGAGCACGATGCTGGAAGAAAAATTTAGGAATATGGGGATTGCGGCAAAATTGAATCTGGCCATTGTGGCTGCGGTGCTGCTGCTCATGCTTGGCATGACGGTGGCGATCAACTCCGCAGTGCGCAGCGCTTTGATCGAGCAGGGCGATGTATTTGTCAACACCATGAAGGATCAGCAGAAAAACGAAGAAGAATTGTTGCGCAAGGATCTTGTCCTGAAGGGGAAATCCTTTACCGAGATGCTGGCCAAGGTTGGTCAGGATCTCCTCCTCAACTATGAGTATGCTTTTTTGGAGAAGATCGTTCAGAGCGCTGCCAGTGACCCGGATGTCGCCTTTGTCGTATTCAGCGACAAGGACGGCAAGGCGGTCACCACCTCAAGCGTTAGGCCGGAGGCTTTTCCCGTTAAAAATATCGTGAACAAGGAGATTTTGGCCGGGGAGCAGAAGGTCGGCTCCGTGGTTATCGGCTTGAATTTCACTGCGGTGGAAAAAAATATCGAGAAAACACTGGCCCAGGGTAATGAGGTGATTGCTGCGGCCCAACAGAAGCAAAAGGATACTCTGCTGCGGATTGCCCTGAGCATTGCCGGGTTTGCCGCCGTGGTGATTTTGCTCATCGGCGGCATTGTCTACTGCACTATTCGCCATATGGTCAAACCCCTGACTGAGGCGGTGGCCAAGGTGCGGTTGGTGGCCCAGGGTGATTTGGATGTCGAGATCATCAGCAGAAGCGGGGATGAAATTGGGCAGATGCTTGAGGCCATGCGCGGCATGGTCGAAAATCTCAGGGCAACGGCCGAGATGGCCAAGAAGATTGCGGCCGGAGATCTTGATGTCAAGGTGCGGCTGCTTTCTGATCGCGACAGCTTTGGGATCTCCCTTTCCGCCATGGTGGAAAAGATTAAAAGTATCATCCGTGACGTTCGTCGGGCAGCGGACCAGGTTGCCAGCGGCAGTCAGCAGTTGAGCAGCAGCTCCCAGGAGGTTTCCCAGGGCGCCAGCCAGCAGGCCGCAGTTATCGAAGAGATCTCCAGCGCCATGGAGGAGCTTACCAGTACGGTGGCCCAGAGTGCGGACAGCGCCCGGCAGACCACCCACATTGCCACCAAGGCCGCAGCCGACGCCGAGGAAGGCGGCCGAGCCATGCAGGAGACCGTGGAGGCCATGAAGCATATTGCCGAGAAGATCGAGGTTATCGAGGAGATATCCCGGCAGACCAATCTGCTGGCTCTGAATGCGGCCATTGAGGCGGCCAGGGCCGGGGAGCACGGCAAGGGCTTTGCCGTGGTGGCCTCGGAGGTACGCAAACTCGCCGAGCGCAGCCAGTTTTCGGCCCAGGAGATCAAGGGGGTTGCCAGGGCCAGTGTTGAGACCGCCGCCAGCGCCGGGGCGCTTATCGAGGCTATGGTTCCCCAGATTAAGAAGACCGCCGATCTTGTTCAGGAGATCGATGCGGCCAGCACGGAGCAAGCCAGGGGTATTGCCGAAAATGCCAAGGCCATCGAGCAGTTTGATCAGGTGGTGCAGTCCAACAGCTCGGTGGCGGAGCAGATGTCTGCCACCAGTGAGGAATTGACCTCCCAGGCCAGCCATCTATTGGAGATCATGACCTTCTTCCGGATTGGCGCTGATGAGGAAGACCGTACCGAGACCGAGGCCCCCGCTGGATTTTCCGGCAAGCCCCCCAAACGGCGGCTGCCACCGGGCAGGGCTGAGGGCGCGCAAGGACGGAAGGCGGAAGGGATTCGCCTTGCCTTGCAGGAGGTGGCGGACGGGGAGTTTCAACGCTACTAACCCCGCCAGATCGGATTAAAAAAAGAATCACCCATACAGAAAAACGAGGGTTTTATCCCGAATTTGTTTGCTGAGTGCATTTGATGGTTTCCCCCTGTATCGCAACGCCAAAAAGGAGAATGTGTGATGGGATTCACCGCATGGTTCAACAATCAGGGCATGGGTCGAAAACTGGGTTTGGGATTTGGCCTGATCGGCGTGATCTTTGTCCTGTGTATTGGGTTGGAGCAGTTCACCCTTTTCTCGGCTCAGAAAAAATATGAGTCGTTGCTCACCGAAACCCAAGCCATGAAAGCCTATGCCATGCAGATCGACGTCTCCATGCTGGAAGCGCGGCGGTCGGAAAAGGATTTCCTTGCCCGTCTGGATCTGAAATACGCGGACAAGGTCAAAAAGGTCATGGGCGATATCAAAAAAGATGCCGCCGACTGGGTGCAGCTTGAAACCAAGAGTGGTCATGCCGGAGATATTGCCCAGGTCAACAAGGTTGTCCAGCACGCGGATGAATATTTTAAGGCATTCACCGAGGTGGTCGAGGCCTGGAAGATTAAGGGGCTGGACGAGAAGTCCGGCCTACAGGGCGAGTTCCGCAAGGCTGCGCATTCCTTGGAGGCTACCGTTGGCGGTAATCAGGGGCTGTTGGCGGATTACCTCATGATTCGGCGGTATGAAAAGGATTATCTCCTCCGGGGCGACGAGAAATACGTGGCCAGCACGGACAAGGCCATTGACGCGCTTGCCCAGGCTGGAGGCAAGGCTCTGGCCGGAGATATTGCCGCCTACAAAGAGGGATTCCATGCCCTGGTCGCCCAGGACGCCAAGATTGCCGCAGCCACGGAAATCATGCGGGCCGCGACCCATAAAATCGAGCCTATTATCGATCAGGTTGTCCAGGAAACGGACAAGGAGATGGTCAAGATTTCTGAGGAGACCCGAACCGGCACGACCATAAAAAGCAGCATCGCCATGGCCGTTGCCTTGGCTGGCATTATAATCGGTGTTGTCATTGCCCTGATCATCACCCGCTCCATTACCGTGCCCCTGCATAACGCTCTTATGATTAACGAGCAGTTGGCCTTGGGTGATGTGGAGATGAAGATTGAAACGGGTCGTAAAGACGAAATCGGCGCCATGCTCGCGGCCATGCGGAAGGTGGTGGAGAATTTCAAGGAAACCTCCGGCATGGCCGAGCGGATTGCCTTAGGCGATCTGGAGGTGCAGGCCAGAATCCTTTCGGAAAAAGACGTGCTGGGCAAAGCCTTGGCCAAAATGGTGGAGAATCTCAAGCAGACAGCGGCCAAGGCCGAGCAGATTGCCGAAGGCGACCTGCGGGGGGATGTGATGCTTCTTTCCGACAAGGACAGTCTTGGCAAGTCCCTGTCCACCATGATCGCGAAGTTGCGGCAGGTGATCGGCGATGTGCGGATTGCCGCCGATCAGGTGGCCTCTGGCAGTCAGGAGTTGAGCAGCAGCTCGGAGCAGGTCTCGCAGGGGGCCAGTGAGCAGGCTGCCTCGGTGGAAGAGATTTCCGCGTCCATGGAGGAGCTGGCCAGCACCGTGGCCCAGACCGCCGATCATGCCCGGCAGACCGCAGCCATTGCCAACAAGGCCGCTGCCGATGCCGTGGCTGGCGGCAAGGCGGTTGGCGAAACCGTGACGGCCATGCAGCTCATTGCCGCTAAGATTGAACTTATTGAGGAGATCGCCCGGCAGACCAACCTGCTGGCCTTGAATGCGGCCATCGAGGCGGCCAGGGCCGGGGAGCATGGCAAGGGCTTTGCCGTGGTGGCCTCGGAGGTGCGCAAGCTTGCCGAGCGCAGCCAGGTCTCGGCCCAGGAGATCAAGGGCGTGGCTTCGTCCAGCGTACAAACCGCCACCAATGCGGGCAAGCTCATCAACGAGATTGTGCCGCAGATTCAGAAAACCGCTGAGCTGGTTCATGAGATCGACGCGGCATCCAACGAGCAGGCTCGTGGTATTGATGAAAATGCCAGAGCTATCCAGCAGTTTGATCAGGTCATTCAGTCAAACAGCGCGGCGGCCGAGGAGATGGCCTCCACCAGCGAGGAACTGACCGCCCAGGCGGCGCAGATGCAGGAAACCATCGCTTTTTTCAAGACGGAGGCGGCGGGAGCAGCAGCCATGTCGCGATTACAGGGGCGAGCCTTGCCTCTGCCCGGAGCAAAGGCGAAGAAAGGGGCGGCACCTTCGGCCAAGGGGGTGACGCTTGCCCTGGCTTCGAAGACAGATGAGGGTTTTGAACGGTATTGAAGAATAACGCTGGCAGAGCGAAGGGGTTTGTGAGAAGCTATGTTTCATAGCAAGGGTAGAGGGTTGGGGGACTCATTGTAATAGACGCAATTTATTAAACGAAAAAGAAAGGAGTGCGGTATGCAATGGTTTAACGATCTTAAAATTGGAGTAAAAATTACCTCGGGCTTTGTGTTTGTTGCTCTTATCGCGGGGATTATCGGTTTTATCGGAGTGAAAGAGATTAAGGTAATTGATGATGCTGATACCAAACTGTACGAGAAAATGGCTGTCCCGCTGGGACAGTTAGGAGACATAGGAGTAAATTTTCAGCGGATACGGATCAATGTCCGTGAGTATGTGGAGGCGGATACGGCCCAGGAACGCCAAGCAGCCTTGGATGCGGTCAAGGACTTGCGTAAAAAAGTTGATGCGGATGCTGATAAATTTGAACAAACCATTCTGACCGATGAAGGGCGCAAGCTGTTCCAGCACTTCCAAGAGACTAGGACAGTCTATGGCAGGCATATTGATCAGGTTACGGCTTTGGTTCAATCTGGCAAGTCGGCGGAAGCACAGAACGTGGTTAAAGGCGAGATGAAAAGAGCGGCATTCGAGGAGAATGAAGCCATTGACAAGTTGCAGGACGCAAAGCTCACACAAGCAAAACTGACCTCCGATGGCAATACAGTAATTGCTAACTCCGCCAGTCGGCTGATGATTGGGTGCGCCATTGTCGGCATGCTATTGGCTGTTGTTTTCGGGCTTTTCATTGCCAAAGCCATTACCCAGCCTTTAATGGAGGCACTTGGCGTTGCCAATGAGTTGGCCGCAGGGAACCTGAACTGCACCCTCAATGTGACCAGTAAGGACGAAACCGGTCAACTGTCGAATGCGTTGAAGCATATGGTCGTAAAGCTCAAGGAGGTTATTCAGGATGTGCGTTCCGCAGCTGATCAGGTTGCGGCTGGCAGTCATGAGTTGAGCAGCAGTTCTGAGGAGGTGTCCCAGGGGGCCAGTGAACAGGCCGCCTCGGTGGAGGAGATTTCTTCTTCCATGGAAGAACTGTCCAGCACTGTGGCCCAGACCGCCGATAATGCTCGGCAAACCACGACCATTGCCAGTAAGACCGCGGCTGATGCCGGAGCCGGTGGTAAGGCGGTGGCGGAAACCGTTGCCGCCATGCAGCATATTGCAGAAAAGATCGAGCTTATTGAAGAGATTGCCCGGCAGACCAATCTATTGGCCTTGAATGCGGCCATCGAAGCGGCTAGGGCCGGGGAGCACGGTAAGGGCTTTGCCGTAGTGGCCTCCGAAGTGCGGAAGCTTGCGGAACGCAGCCAGGTCTCGGCCCAGGAGATCAAGCAGGTTGCTTCAGCCAGTGTGGCCACGGCAACCAATGCGGGCAGGCTCATCAACGATATTCTGCCCCAGATACAGAGAACCGCTGAGTTGGTGCAGGAGATTGATGCTGCCACCAATGAGCAGGCCAGAGGGCTTGAAGAAAACGCCAAGGCCATCGAGCAGTTTGATCAGGTTATCCAGTCCAATAGCGCGGCAGCCGAGGAGATGGCCTCCACCAGTGAAGAACTGACCGCCCAGGCCTCCCAGTTGCAGGAGACCATCGGTTTTTTCAAGGTCGATGATGTAGGAGAGAAAAAGCACCAGGCAAGCAACCTTCCTGTTGGCGGGCAGAGGGCATCTCAAAAAGCGCATCTGTCTTTGCCTCCGGGCAAGAAAGGGAAGTTTGCACATGCCGGGAACGGCGGCAAACAGGCATCGCCAGCAGGCGGAACCAAAATTGCCCTGGATGACCACGATGGTTTTGAGCGCTATTAACGAACCTGTCTCTCTTTGGATACGGTTGACCAAGAAGGTGAATCATGGCTGATACGGAATATGCAGAAGTTTTTCGCGAGGAAGCGGGAGAACTTCTTGAGGAACTGGAAACCTCTTTACTGGAGTTGGAGAAGGACCCTGCCGACCTCAAGATAGTGAGCCGGGTCTTTCGGGCCATGCACACGATCAAGGGTTCTGGGGCGATGTTCGGTTTTGATGATATCGCCGGGTTCACCCACCATGTGGAAACGGCCTTGGACAAGGTGCGGGACGGTTCGGTGCCGGTGAGCAAGGACTTGATTGATCTGACTCTGGCCTCTCGGGATCATATCCGCGCCCTGCTTGATGCCGCCACCGGCGGAGGCGAGGTTGATTCTGCGGAGGGAGAGCGGATCATTGCCTCGTTGCAGGCCTTGGTCGGCGGGGCAGCTTCGGGCGGGGGAAAAGCGACGTCTGCCCCGGCGGCTTCGGTGGAGGAAAAAGATCCCACCATGGGCAGGCGCACCCATTATCGGATTTCCATTAAGCCGACGCCGGAGTTCTTTGTCGGAGGCAATACCATGGAATCCCTGCTTGTCGAGCTGGGTGAGCTTGGCGAAAGCACGGTGTTTATGGATGCTGAGCAGAAAAATGGCGGCGCGCTCATTCTGCTCACCATGGATAAAGGGATCAACGCCATCGAGGATGTGCTGGTCTTTGCCGAATCGAGTTGCGAGGTGAAGGTGAAGATTCTTGCCGTGGAGGGCCAGGATGAATTCGAAGAGCACAAAAAGCTTGGCGAGATTCTGGTGGATAAAGGGGAACTCTCCGTCGATGACCTGAAAACGGTGCTTGACCGGCAGAAGCCGCTGGGCGAACTGCTTGTGGGCGAGAACCTTGTCTCTCGAACCAGTGTAGACGCAGCTCTTGCCGAGCAGAAACTGGTCAGGGATGCCAAGGAAAAAGGTACGGTTGTTAAGGGCGCGGAAAGCATCCGGGTGGCCTCGGAAAAACTCGATCAGCTCATCAATCTGGTGGGTGAACTGGTTGTTACCCAGGCCCGACTGACCCAGGTTGCCAGCCATCATAAGGATACCGATCTTGTCGAGCCGGTGGAGGAGGTGGAGCGTCTTACCGCCGAATTGCGGGATTGTGTGCTCAATATTCGGATGCTGCCCATCGGCACCACCTTTGCCAAATTCAAGCGGCTGGTTCGGGATCTTTCCGCCGAGTTGGGCAAGGAAGTGGTCATGGTCACCGAGGGCGCCGAGACCGAGCTGGACAAGAATGTGATTGACCAGTTGGGCGACCCCATGGTCCATCTTATCCGCAACTGTATCGATCATGGAATCGAGTCGCCGGAAGAGCGGGAGCAGGCAGGCAAGCCGCGCAAGGGCACGATTTCCCTGGCTGCCCAGCATTCCGGGGCCAATGTCGTCATTACCGTCACCGATGACGGCAAGGGACTTGATGCAGAAAGAATCCGGCAGAAAGGCTTGGAAAAAGGGCTGCTGCGTGCGGATGTGGAGGTGAGTGAGCAGGAGATCTGGAATACCATTTTTGCGCCGGGGCTTTCCACGGCCAAGACCGTTACCAGCGTTTCCGGGCGCGGGGTGGGCATGGACGTGGTGAAAAGTACGGTGGAAGCGCTCAAGGGCTCGGTGTCCGTGACCCACAGCGCCAAGGGGCAGGGCACCACCATTACCATCATGCTGCCTCTGACCCTGGCCATTATCAACGGTCTGCTGGTAAAGGTCGCAGACACCTATTTTGTTCTGCCCCTTTCCCAGGTCGAGGAGTGCGTGGAGTTGACCAGGGAGGATATCGCCAGGTTCCATGAGCGGCGAATGCTGCCGGTGCGGGAGCAGCTTGTTCCCTATGTGCGTCTTCGGGATTTCTTTGTTATTCCCGGAGAAAGGCCCGCATTGGAACAGATGGTGATCAGCCGAATCCACGGGGAACGCTTCGGCCTGGTGTTGGACGATGTGGTGGGCGAGCACCAGACGGTTTTGAAATCACTGGGCTGGGTGTATCGCAACGCCACGGGGCTTTCCGGCTCGACCATTCTGGGTAACGGGCATGTCGCCTTGATTCTTGATGTGGCCAATGTGATGAAATGCGCCCGTCAGGAAGAGCATAAGGCTCTCACCAACTGAAGAGATGATAATGGGCTGCCGGGGTCCGTTGTAGGGCTGGTGCGGGAATCTGGCAGAAAAAAGCACACGGGAGAGAAATCATGAGCGCAAAAAATGAAACGGTTCAGTCGCAGGCCACGCAATATCTCACCTTCATGCTTCGGGAGGAGGGCTTTGCCATAGAAATTTCCAAGGTTAGGGAGGTGTTAGATGTCACCACCATGACCAGGATTCCCCGGATGCCGGTCTATCTCAGCGGAGTCATCAACCTGCGCGGCAACGTGGTGCCGGTTATGGATTTAGGCCAGAGGCTGGGAATGGGGAACATCGAGTACACCAAGAACACCTGCATCATGATCGTGGAGCTGGAGGTGGATGCCAACCTGGTGGAGATGGGGGTGTTGACCGATTCGGTGCAGATGGTTCTTGATCTGAATCCGGAGGACATCGAGTCTGTTCCTAAAATGGGAACTAACCTCAACACCGAGTTCATTAAGGGTATGGGGCGACAGGCCGAGGAAAAGTTTCTGATTATTCTGGATATCGACAAGGTTCTGGCCAGCGAGGGTGAAGCAACCTTGCGGGAAATAGACAACGTCGTTTCGCTCAATTTGGCTGAGTCCAAGCCGGAAGAAGCTGTCGGTCTGGAAGCGTAAGAGCCGCAGACGGCGGGTATTTGGGGGGCGCATGACTTTTTCCGAAAAGCAGGGAACAATGAGGGATTGGTCTGCGCATTCGCCGATCTTGTCTGATCGGGATTTTAACCGATTCAGCGCCTTTATTTACGAAGCCTGCGGCATCAAACTGCCGCCCATCAAAAAGACCATGCTTTCCGCCCGGTTGCAGAAGCGGCTGCGGCAACTGCACCTGGATTCTTTTTCCGCGTATCTCGATTACGTGTTGAGTCCCGACGGTCAGGCTGCCGAGCTGAGCCACATGATCGACGTGGTCAGCACCAACAAGACCGATTTTTTTCGGGAGGCAAAGCATTTTGATGTAATGACCAGCCTTGTTCTTCCCGACTATGTGCAGCGGATGACCCATTCGTCCCATAAAATGCTTCGGGTCTGGAGCGCGGGCTGCTCCAGCGGTGAAGAACCGTACACCCTGGCCATGGTGCTTGATGATTTTTTTTCCCGGTATCCGGGGTTGGATTACAGCATTCTCGCCACGGACATCTGCACCGAGGTGCTTGCCAAGGCGGAAGAGGCGATCTACACCGATGAGGTGGTGGCGCCGGTTTCCCCGGTGCTGCGCAATAAATATTTGATGAGGGGGAAGGGGACGCACCAGGGATTTCACCGGGTTGTCCCGGAGCTTCGGCGGAAGGTGACATTTAAACGGCTTAACTTCATGGATCGGGATTTCGGCATTGAACAGAAGATGGATCTTATTTTTTGCCGGAACGTGATCATATACTTTGACCGGAAGACCCAGTGCGATTTGTTTGAAAAATTTTATCGCCAGCTCCCTCCTAAAGGCTATCTGTTTACCGGACATTCGGAAACCCTTGAAGCCATAGGAGACCGGATGGAACGGGTTGCGGCGGCGGTGTATCGATGTCGCAAATGAAGGACATCCTGGATACGGATCTCCCGGTGGTGAATCTGCATCCCGGCGAGTTGTTCGTCGCTCAGGAGCCGACCCTGATCGCCACCCTTCTTGGCTCCTGTGTTTCGGTGTGCCTGTTTTGCCCCAAGCAGAAGACCGGGGCCATGTGTCATGGCGTGATGCCGATCCGCCCGGATTTGACTGTGGAAGACAGTTTTCGTTTTGTCGAGACTTCGGTGCGCTATATGGTCGATGTCCTGACCAATGGCAATAGGTCCTGTCCCAACGCCGGGTTGGTGGCAAAGATCTTTGGCGGGGCCGATGTTCTGGATGTCCATTTTGGCCCGGCTGCCGATGCCCGGAGTATCGGTGCGATGAATATCAAGGCGGCGCGGGAGGCTCTGGCGCGGTACCATGTTCCCGTGGCCGTCGAAGAGGTGGGCGGCGTGCAGGGATGCAAGCTGTTTTTCTATTCCCACACCGGCGAAGTCTTGTTGCGGCGTTTTCCTCGTTCTTCGATCCCAGGGTGAAGA
>Ga0315272_10001318_pt1 | contig 12349 bp, 7 predicted proteins | sample C3_middle_MG_FD_203918 | JGI IMG/M metagenome (GOLD analysis project Ga0315272, IMG submission 203918) | Sediment microbial communities from Yellowstone Lake, YNP, Wyoming, USA - C3_middle | ecosystem: Environmental > Aquatic > Freshwater > Lake > Sediment | place: USA: Wyoming | collected...
TACCTGTACCACCCCAGTCACCAACGACGAATGCATGTGTAAGTCCACCAGGAACAGCAGTTGTCATAATAACAGGAATAATTGGCTGGCTCCTGTATGCTGCCTGCTGAATTGGGCTACTTTCGTTAAGGTTACCAGTACCTAACTGTGTACTGTATTTCATGTTGATATTCTCACCAACTTTGATCCTGTCTTTCAGGAATGAGAATTCTGAGTTGAAACGAGCTGTATATTTCTTATAATCAGTGTAAATCACGATACCATTCTGTGAGAGAGCGCCGATAGCAGCAAAGAATTTTGCATTGTCGGTACCACCTGAAAGAGATACATCATGATTCATAATAGGAGCATTACGGGTAATTGCCTTGTACCAGTTGGTATTTGCAGCCCAGTCAGGAAGTGATGGAGATGCAGCAGAAGAAGGACCATAAATTGGGTGAGTTTCTGATGTTCCATCATTCTTATAAACAAGCCACTGAAGGTTTGCGTATTCCTGAGTATTTAATAAATTGGTTGGGCCATTGCCAGGTAGCTGGGTTCCATAATACATACTATAACTGACTTTTGTTCCTTTGCTACCTTTTTTGGTGGTAACAATGATAACGCCGTTTGATGCTCTTGATCCATAAATGGAAGCAGCTCCTGCGTCTTTCAACACTGAAATTGATTCAATGTCATTCGGGTTCAATGAAGAGATGTCCTGTGTTGGTACACCGTCAACAACATACAAAGGATCGTTGTTCTGGAAAGAACCGAATCCCCTGATTCTAACGGTAGCTGATTCACCCGGACGTCCGTCACCAGTTACTGTGACACCAGAAGTACGTCCCTGAAGGGAGTTACTTACGTTTCCGGTTGGTACAGCGGTAAGTTTAGCGGGCTCAACAACACCTACAGAACCGGTAAGGTCCCTTCTGCGCTGAGCGGTATAACCTGTAACAACTACCTCTGATAAGGCGGTTACATCAGATACCAGAACAACATCAACCACATTCTGAGTACCAACGGTCACCTGTTTGGTTACATAACCAATAGATGAAAACACAAGTACGGATGTTGGTCCGGGAACTTTAATTGAATAGGCACCGTTCAGGTCGGAGATAGCTCCGATAACTGTTCCCTGAACTGTAATATTCACACCAGGTAGAGGTCCCTCGCCTTCTGCGGTAACCTTCCCTGTAATGGTTCTTTCCTGAGCGAAAATAAAGCCCGTGGAAAGTACCATGCTGAGAAAAAACAGCGCAATGCGCCGTACATTGGTTGAAATTTGCATAGTCAGTCGTTTTTTAAACATGTTAGTTAAAAGGGTTTATAATAGAAAACAAACATTTCTTATTTAAATATGCGATAGGTTATAGGTTTACGAATAACGAAGGTAAAAATAAAAATCACAAAAACAATATCTGAAACTGATTTTTTATTCAAAGGAATTGAAAAGTTTTTAAGCCTTTTTAACATTTCATTGATAACATGCGCATTAAATAAATTTCCAACGATTGATAAAGGTAAGCAAATTAGACCGAAACCAAATAAATCAAGGCTGTACCCAAGCCCTGAATTTACCTTTTTGGTTCTTAGAATTCTGTATTAAAATGTTCGCAATAATCTGCCCCTTTTCCTGAAGTAAATATTAAAACTTCTCAATATTATTCCTGTATATAATATAAGGTATACCCTGAATTCAATTTATGTTTAATGAAGTGAGTGTTTTGTTAAGGGATAGGGAGGCTCCGCTCAGTACCATTAACGCATATATTAGGTTCGATACGTGATTGGGAGGCTCCGCTCAGTACCATTAACGCATATATTAGGTTCGATACGTGATTGGGAGATCCTTCGCTCCGCTCAGGATGACATCGCTCAGTTGGTGAAAGGGAAAGAAGCGGCGATTCGCACCCGTCTCATGTATTTTTCCGGATATTCATCTGCGAATCGCCGCTTCTTTCCATCCTACACCATTATACCATTGTCATTCCGAGCGTTAGCGAGGAATCTCCCTGACTATTACTTATTCCAAATTTTGAGTTAAGTGATTACAACCTTTACCACAATTAAGCGTACAATTGCATCAGATAAGAATCATATACCATTATCTGCAGCCTTAAAAAATTGTATATTTGCTTCACTAATGAATTAAAGAATAAAAATACCCCGGCGTTACTGGCAGCACCTATATAATATATGGTATAATCCATTAATGATGTCTATGAAAATCCTGATCGTTGAAGATGAACCAAAAGTCGCGCAGTTTTTAAAAAACGGCCTCGAGGAAAATGGCTACGAAGCTGAACTTGCCTACGATGGGCTATCTGCCGAGAAACTGGTAAAATCGAACAGGTATGACATGTTCATCCTCGATATTATAATTCCCGGAATAAACGGACTTGAATTATGCAAAAGGCTTAAGAATATCAATCCGTCTTTACCAGTACTGATGCTTACCGCACTGGGAACTACCGATGATAAAATAACCGGCTTCGATGCCGGTGCCAATGACTACCTTGTAAAACCATTTGAATTCAGGGAACTTCTTGCCAGAGTCAAAGTTCTTCTTAAGAAAACTGAAAAACCACAGGATAGACAGAATATTCTTACTGTAAGCGACCTTGAACTTGACCTTGAAAGAAAAGTGGCAAAAAGAGCAAACACATATATAGACCTTACTGCCAAGGAGTTCTCATTGCTTGAGTTCTTCATGAGAAACAGCGGAAGAGTCTTATCACGGGTAGATATTGCAGAAAAGGTATGGGATATCAAGTTCGATTTTGGTACCAACGTTGTTGACGTTTATGTGAATTTTCTGAGAAAAAAAATAGATAAAGGCTTTGATATGAAGCTGATCCACACCAGGGTCGGATTTGGTTATGTATTTGGTGATTTTTAGAATGCAGATAAGAACCCGGTTAGCTTTGCAGTTTCTCCTTCTCGGAGGAATAATCATGATCATAGCATCAGCAAGTATATATTTTACCTCAGCCAGCCTGAGGAAAGACGACTTTAAAAAACTTCTATGGAATAAAGCCCGAACAACCGCTAATCTAAAATTTAATACTACTGAAGCTGAGGCAAATAAAGTTCTTGTGATCGAACGAAACAGCCCTGTCAACCTCCAGAATGAAAAGGTAATAATTGTAAATTTCAAGAATAATATTGTATACAGTTCAGATGACAATAAGGAAATAGAAATACGGAATTATGTTCTTGAAAGAGTAAGGATGGGTTATATAGTATCCTATAAACAGTCTCCATATGAAGTTGTTGCAGCATTATTTTACACTAACTATGACCGTTTTGTTGTAATTGCTGCCGCAACAGACGTTGATGGTTCACGAAGAATGGAAAAACTTATAATTACCTTAATTATTGTTTGTCTTTTAAGTCTTCTGTTATTTTATGCCGCAGGCTGGTTTTATTCAGGAAGGGCACTTAAACCTATTTCTGATGTTGTGAAACAAGTTGAGGACATTACCATTACAAGCCTGAATTTAAGGGTCAATGAAGGGAATGGAACTGATGAGATTGGAAGACTCGCCAAAACATTCAATAAAATGCTTGAGCGCCTCGAAACTTCATTCGCAATGCAGAAGAATTTTATTGCCAATGCATCACATGAACTCAGAACACCTCTAACTTCCATTAATGGACAGCTTGAGGTTCTTATGATGAAAGATCGAACTACAGCTGATTATAAGACTGTTCTTGCATCTGTACTTGATGATATTAAATCGCTTATTAATTTATCCAACAGGCTTTTACTTATAGCACGAACGAGTGCTGAAGGTCCTGTTCACTTTAATAAAAAAATCAGATTCGATGAAATACTTTGGCAGTCACAGGAAGAATTACTTCGATTCAATAACCATTACAGGATAAATATCTCTATTGATGACTCCCTTACTGACTCCGATCAGATGATCGTTGTTGGTGATGAGTCTCTCCTCAAAGTTGCAGTTTCGAATATAATGGACAATGCATGCAAATATTCACCCGACCGCAGCGTGGAAATTAAATTTCTTTATAGCGGGAGTAATATAGAAGTTATATTTGAAGACAAAGGAATTGGAATTTCTGAAGAGGATTTGAAAAAGGTTTTTGAGCCTTTCCACAGGGGAAAAAACACTATCTCCTTTGAGGGTACAGGAATTGGTCTGACACTTGTTAATCAGATAATTAAGAATCACAATGGTTTTGTGGAGATATCCTCTGTTATCAATAAAGGCACTATTGTAAAGATATTACTGCCAGCGGCGGTGTAACCCGCTCCGACCCAATATAGAGATCGTGTTCTCGTATTGTTTCACCACCGATCCGAGACAGCATCCTACTCTCCAAACTTTAATTCTTTTTTAATTTGATTTTAATCATCATTTAATAGCGGTGTAGTACCATTGTTATGTTAGTTATTTAAAGGGTTCATAATTATCCTGAGTCAATTGCATAGTCAGTATTCGTTTTTAGGTTAATATTGTCAGGTTAGTTTTAAAGGGTTTAAAAGGCGTTAGGTTTAAGAGTTCATTTAAGGAAAAGAGGGAAAGATGTTAAACAGCAAAGGTCGAATGCTGTCCATTTTTTCCATCCTTACGTGAATATTTAAAAAATATTATATTTACGGCTTTTTAAATATATGATTGCTTAAAATTGACCTGATTTATTATATATCTATAATACCAATATTAATTTTAAAAGATAACACTGACGATGTCCGTAAAAAAGAATTATCTCCGCGATTCAAAAGAATCCACATTTTTCTGTTTCCTGTTTATTTTGCTCTTAACAATTTCATCCTGTCAGTCAGATAAGACTTCTGGAAAGATCTCTGCCTCAAAAGTACCGGCTCCTGATGATGAATTTTTCCAGGAGATCGGTCCACAGATCGGTCTGGATTTTGTTCACTCTATAGGAGAAGATCATTTTAACAATATTATTGAATCTGTAGGTGGTGGCGCTGCTTTCCTCGATTACGATCAGGATGGATATATGGATATATATGTATGCAGCGGCACCTGGATCGAAGGATTCAGTAAAAACAAAAAACCTGAGGTATTACCTCATAACCATCTATACCATAACCGTGGTAACGGAACTTTTGAGGATGTTACACAAAAAGCCGGCGTGGGCGGACCATGGTATAGCATGGGAGTTACGATAGGTGACTACAATAATGATGGCTACCCCGATATATACGTGACTAATTACGGACCCAATGTACTGTATAAAAATAATGGCAACGGAACGTTTACTAACGTCACAAAGCGTGCCGGAGTCGGTGGAAAAAATGAATGCAGTGTGGGCGCTGTGTGGCTCGATTATGACAATGACGGGTTCCTTGATCTTTATGTAGGCAACTACCTTACTTTTGATCCTAATTATAAATATTTCTATGCTCCTGACGGCTTTCCTGCACCATCTGCATATGACAGCCAGCCTGATGTTCTATATCATAACAATGGAGACGGCACTTTCGAGGATGTGACAAAAAAGATGGGAATTATAGATACTGATGGAAGGGCAATGGGCGTTGGAGCCGCTGATTATGATAATGATGGTTTCATGGATATTTATGTCGCCAATGATCACACCTTAAATTATCTATGGCATAATAACGGGGGAAAGGGCTTTACAGACAGGGGCACTATGTCAGGAACAGCATTCAGCCAGGGAGGAGAGGCAACAGTGAGTATGTCAGTTGACTTTGCAGATTATAACGGCGATGGTCTTCTGGATATGTTTGTCTCAGATGATTCATATTGTTCGCTTTACGAAAATACAGGCAATGGTATTTTTACAGAAAAGGGAGTTTTTTCCGGTATCTCAATGGCGGCAGCACAATTTGTAGGGTGGTCCTCAGCTTTTTTTGACTATGATAATGATGGCCTGGTTGATATTTTTAAAGTCAACGGGGCACTTAAGCACTTATATGGCATGGAGGATCAGATATTCAGAAACGAAGGAAATGGAAAATTCAAGGATGTTTCCCTGGATCTGGGCAGGTATTTCAAAAAAGAAATGGTTGGACGCGGATTATGCCTGGGAGATTATGACAACGACGGTGACATTGACGCGTTTATTGTAAATCTGAATGATCATGCCGTATTTCTTAGAAACAATAAGGGAAATCAAAATAACTGGCTGACTATTAATCTGATCGGAACGACAAGCAACAGAGACGGCTTGGGATCAAGGGTGAAAATAACTTCCGGGGGCAAGGTACAGACAACTCAGAAGGTAAGTACAACAGGCTATCTGTCGCAGAATGACCCAAGATTGCATTTTGGCCTTGGAAAAAATGAGATAGTTGACAAAATTGAAATAAGGTGGCTCTCAGGCAAAGTGCAGGTATTGGAAAACGTAAAAGCCAATCAGATTCTTACGGTAAAAGAACCCAAATAAAACAACATTTTTATGTACAGGAAAAGAACAGCTAAGGTCTTATTTATGATAATAGCCATTGGATCTTCGGGATTTATTTTTTCAGCCTGCAAGGCAAAATTCAGGGAGGGAATGATTATTTCCACACAGGTGGCTAAAAAAATGCAGAATACTAATTATGTCACCGGAGATTCATGGCGATATATACCCAAGTCACGTATTATTGCAATCGATCCCGGAAATCCGGAGCAATCATCAAAAATAATTTCCGGAGATTTTTATTCAGCCAGGTCGCCTGAGGTTTCATATGATGGCAAATACCTTCTTTTTGCTGCACAGCAGAAGGAAAACGATCCATGGCAGGTATGGGAAATGAATCTTAAAAATTCCAAAATCAGAAAAGTTATTTCCTCTGATGAAAACTGTATCGATCCGGCTTATTTGCCGGGAGGACAATTGGTTTTCAGCAAATCATTTGCAAATGACTCATTAAAATCGGGACATTCACTTTTTACCGCCAACCTCGATGGCACTGATATTAAAAGAATAACTTATAATCCTGACACGTATTTTGCTTCGGGGGTTTTGAATGATGGCCGTGTTTTGACTATCTCAAAACAGATTTTTCCTCATCAGAAAGCTGCTTTACTGATGGTAATGAGACCAGATGGTACAAAGTCTGAACTGTTTTACCAGGGCAATAACGGCACTTCGTTGTTAAGCCGGGCATATGAAACAAAGGATAGAAAAATAGTCTTCATTGAATCAGACAGACCCAATCAGCAGGGAGGTGATATAATTTCCATTAATTACAATCGGCCTTTACATTCCCGTGAAAATCTCACATCTCAAATTCAGGGTGATTTTAATGCTGTTTTTCCTCTTCAATCAGGTAATTTTTTGGTTTCATATCGAAAGTCAGATTCCGACAATTATTCATTGTACGAATTTGATCCCGTAAAAAAATTACTGGGACCGGCGCTTCATATCGATGCAGGCTACAATGAAATAGAAGCTGTTGAGGTACGGGTACACGAAAGACCAAAGAAACTGCCAACTGAAGTATTCAAGGAAATCAAAACCGGCTTAATAGTTTGCCAGGATATCAATCTGCTTGATCCGCAAATATCGCATACTTCTACTCCACCGACAAATACCTCATATATTGAAATTATGGGAATAGACTCCTTACTTGGTGTTATTCAACCTGAAGAGGATGGTTCGTTTTATCTGAAAGTTATTGCCAACAAACCCTTTCAGATAAGGTCTGTGAACAAAGAGGGACATATTACCCAGAAGTGTGACTGGATATGGTTGCGTCCAAATGAACGACGTGGATGCGTTGGCTGCCACGAAAATCATGAACTTGTACCGGAGAACAGGATACCTTTAGCTGTAAAAAAATCTCCGGTAAATGTTCCGACTCATGTAGATAAAATTATAGAAAAATTTATTGACACAGAATAATTATGAAGAGATCGACTATATTAATCCGTCTGTCGGGAATCATTCTTGTACTGGCTCTTATTATCTTTTTCCCGGGGCGAAAATGGGCCAGGTCACATGTAAACGAAAAAACAGCAACAACCGATCATCCGCTTTTATGTACGTCATGCCACCTATATACTCAAAAAACAGGCATTATCGCAAAACTGGTAAATGCAGACTATTTATCGCCATTTAACCTTGCCGTTTCCACAGATGGTAAAAGATTATTTGTTGTTGCCCAGGAAGCCAATGCCCTACTGATTGTTGATGCTGAAAATAAAAAAGTACTGAATAAAATAAAGGTCGGAGTACAACCACATTCAGTAATACTCAGTAAAGACGGAGGAAAAGCTTTTGTCAGCAATCAATGGTCCGATGATGTTTCGGTAATTGATCTGGTTTCTCAAAAAGTAATAGATACGCTGAAAACAGGAAATGGACCTGCAGGGCTTTCACTGAGTGCAGACGGACGATCACTTTACGCTGTTAATTCTTATTCTTCAGATATTTCCGTCATTGACCTGAGTACCGGAGAAGAGTTAAAAAGGCTTGCTGCCGGCAATAATCCGACAGGAATAAAATTATCTCCCGACGGGAAAGAACTTTATGTAACGAGCCGGCGTGCGAATATTGTTCCATATGGAAAACCGGTTGTCACTGAAATCACTGTAATAAACGACAGTTCACAAAGAATCAAAGAATACATAAACATGGAATCGGCATATATTATGGAAAATGCTGCTTTCGTCCCAAAAGGGGACCTTGGATTCGTAACGCTGGTCCGTCCGAAAAACCTGGTGCCTGCCATACAGGTTGAACAGGGATGGATGATGACCTTTGGCGTTGGTGTTGTTGACCGAAAAAATAATAACAGGGTTATCCAGTTACCGACTGATGAGCCCAATCAATATTATTCTGATCCCTTCGGCATTGTTATTACTCCCGATGGAAAGAAAGCCTTTATTTCAAGCTCCGGCGCTGATCGTATTTCAGTTATAAATATCGACTCGGTAAGGTCATTATTGTCTGTTGCAGATCCGAAAATACTAAACTCTTATTCAGATGATCTCGGTTTAAGCAGTCATTATATCATAAAACGCATTTCTACCGGAGCTAATCCAAAAGGACTTGCACTATCTCCCGATGGTAAAATATTATACGTGGCTGAGACTCTCGAAGACAAGATTGCCAGTATTAATACTGAAACTCTTGAGACAATTTCAACTATTGACCTAGGTGGCCCCCGAAGAATTACGGTAGCACGTCAGGGCCGCAGGCTTTTTAATAATGCCGGGCACACATTTCAGAATCAGTACTGTTGTTATACCTGTCACCCTGATATGCATGAGGATGGCCTGGTGTATAATATGTCAGGCAAAGACATGGGGCGTAATGTGACAAATACAGAGACTTTACGGGATATAAGCGAGACAGCTCCATTTAAATGGACAGGAACAAATTTAACTGTATATAAACAGGATGGTATGCGTTTTTCTACCTTTCTTACAAGAACAGAAACATTTAGCTACAAAGACCTCGATGCACTGGCTGCTTATATCCTTACAGGCATTCATTACCCTCCGAATCTTTTATATAATCCTACCGGTGAATTGACTGCATCGCAGCTCCATGGGAAAGCTATTTTTGAACGTTCAGTGGATAATTTTGGTAAGGTTATACCTGTAAATAATCGTTGCATAACCTGTCACCCGGCTCCTTATTACACAAACAGAAAACTTGAATACGTAAGCACGCTGTCTAAAACAGACGATTCAGTATTATTTGACACGCCTCAGCTCACTAATATTTATGCGTCACCACCCTACTTGCATGACGGGCGCGCTGCCACTTTAGAGGAAATATGGACCAAATATGGCAAGGATGATAAACATGGATTAGCAGGAGATATGACGAAAAACGATCTTAATGATCTTATCGATTATCTTAAAACACTCAGGGCGCCGGAATACGATCTGAAAACTTCAAATGAAAAACACGTTTCAAAAATAGAAAATGCTTCAAATACCGATTATTAAAACAAAAATCTATGAAAAAAAGAATTCTGGAAAACTCCTTTAAATTTACAGCATCTGTCGTTGTTATTTTAGCCGTTAGTTCTCTGGGCTTCACATGGGGCCAGAACAAACTTACAGGTATGGATTCTCAACCAGCCAATAAACAGGCAAAAGTTGAAAATTATAAAATATTAGTTGAAAAAAATCTTCCCCAGGATGAAATAATAAAAGATGCAAAACCAATGCCTGTATACGGCCATTGGCGTAATTTCACCACCAAAGACGGATTACCTGCAAACAAAGCCTATACAGTTCGTATTGACGGCGACAGGGTGCTGGTAGGAACACATGAAGGTCTTGCTGTCTATGAGAATGGGAAGTGGCGCACATATACGACAAAAGATGGACTGCCTCATAATGGAATTGTTTCAATTGATGTCAGTAAACTTACCGGTGATGTATGGATAGGAACATTGGGCGGATTAAGCCGTTGGTCATCAGGCAAGTTCGAAAATTTCACCCAGTTTAACAGCGGTATGCCAAATGATCTTGTCTATTGTGTTTTTTGTGACGGGAAAGATATCTGGGTGGCAACAGGTGGTGGCGCCGGCCATTATGATACATATACAAAACAATGGGAAATATTCACGGAAAAAAATGCTCCTATGCATGAGCCATGGACGTACGGCGTTTCTGGCGCCGATGGTAAGATCTTTATTGCAGCATGGGGAGGAGGAGTAATAGAATATAATACCAAAACCAAAAATTTCAGGGATTATGTTGACCCGGATGGTTTTATGGAAATTGATCTTCAACCCGATGATGGCGTTGTGCATGATATTACAACTGCCACATCATATGTGGATGGTATCCTATGGGTTTCAACCTATTTCGGGATGAGCCGGTATGATGGTAAAAACTGGAAGGGTTATTTTGATCACGACAGCGGTCTGGCAAGTAATTTCATTAATTTTCTCAGGGCTAAAGGTCAGGTAGTATTTATCTGCAGTGACCAGGGATTAAGCAGTACAGATGGCCACAACTGGGTAACCTATAAGAAAAATGACAATAGCCCTGATGGAGTAGCCATCATCAAGAATTTTGGCCGCTCATACGATAGCACATCCTATACTAAAACAACCAGGGAATTACAATTATCACCTTCAATTGCGCAGAATTTTACAATTGGTGTTGATGCTGACGATAAATACCTGTGGGTTGCAACTGAAGGAGGTGTCAGCCGGGGAGAGTTGCTTAAATAATAGAAATAAAAGAAATAGACTGAAATAAAAGAAATATAAGAAAAAAATGGGCAATAACCAATTGTTTATAGATCTGTCGAAACTGACTGACGGGGAAATTATAGAGATGAAAAAACTCGGGATTTTATCTGATGATAATAAATACATTGAATCAGTATATCCTTCCTTGCATAATCAGCGACCTCCGATAGAAAAACATGTAACACATGCACCTCACGTAATAAACGAAGCCTATAATTATAAGAAGCCCTCTTCTTTTTCAAGAGCTCTGCGTCTCGATTTCGGAGACTACAAAGTTTTACTCATTTCCGGAACAGCCAGCGTGAACGAAGAAGGCAAAACTGAACATATAGGTGATTTTAAGGCACAACTGTGGCGAACCTATGTTAATATTACTAATCTCCTCGCAGCGGAAGGTATGACCTGGCACGATGTGGTCAGAACAACAAACTATCTGAGGGATATTGAGAGGGATTATGAGGAATTCAATAAAATACGTACATCATTTTATCAGTGGATGAATCTTGATCCTCTTCCTGCAAGTACAGGCATACAAGCAAGGTTATGCTGGGAAACTTTGCTGGTAGAGATAGAGACTTACGCCATATGTAAAATGAAATGAAATAAACTAACATAATTTAAAATTAAAAATATGAAACCACAATTTAAAAATCTGGTGAATTTATTTCTGATTTTGTTGTTGCCGCTTTCATGGGTTAAAGCACAGGAAAAGATAAAGAACTATGGTAATATACCGGATGAACTGGTTGCTTTTGACAAATATCAAAAAGCCTATAAGTATCATTTTCTAACACCCACAAAATTTTACGGAATGGGTCGTGAACTGGCCCCTCCCACTGATCTGAAAGAAGTAAGGATCGGATTCCTCGGGCCTCTCGAAGGTTCAATTATCTCTGACCTCGGGAAACAGATGCTACAAGGATCTCTGCTCGCTATAGAGGAAGCTAACAAAAAGGGAGGATACCATGGTATCCCATACAAGCTGATGGAACACAATGATGTTGGTTTATGGGGCGCTGCCGCCAATGAAGTTGTTAAAATGGATGATGAAAAGGTTTGGGCCTGGGTTGGAACCATTGACGATATTAATTCTCATGTTGCAATCAGGGCATCTTTAAAACTGGAGATTCCCGTCATCAATACCGGTGACCCTGATCCTACATTTACAGAAACAAATATACCCTGGGTAATACG
>Ga0315272_10001319_pt1 | contig 12346 bp, 9 predicted proteins | sample C3_middle_MG_FD_203918 | JGI IMG/M metagenome (GOLD analysis project Ga0315272, IMG submission 203918) | Sediment microbial communities from Yellowstone Lake, YNP, Wyoming, USA - C3_middle | ecosystem: Environmental > Aquatic > Freshwater > Lake > Sediment | place: USA: Wyoming | collected...
AAAAAGATTCACTCATGAAGCCGGCCATCGGTAATAGGCCACCTAACCTGACGCTGGACCGAATGACGAAGAGCGCGGTGAGTCTCAAGCTTCAAATCCGGGGTCATTGGCGCTCTCTTCGCAATCGATCAGCCCTCCTCTCTCCTTCCAAAACCGACCGGCAATTATAGTGGCATCAAGTCAAAGCTCGCGTAATACTGGTATGAGGAAATGCAGGCAGACCCAAACGACCTCAATAAAACATGAAACAGCCCATTTCAGAAGAACGAAAAACCGCATACTACCTCGGCACAGCCCTGCAGGTCATTGGCGGGCTTCTGTTCGCCTCGGTATTCGTCACCTTTGCAATCCACTTTGGGGATTTCTCGAACTTTGAATCCAACGCAAAATCCAGCGTGTTTCGCGCCTTTGGAGGAATGGGCCTTCTGATTGTCGGCGGAATCATCAAGGGCATTGGCGCGCGCGGCCTGGCCGGTTCAGGCGTTGTGCTGGACCCCGACAAGGCGCGTGAGGACCTTGCACCTTACAGCCGCATGGCCGGGGGCATCGTCAAAGACGCCCTGGACGAGGCCCAGATCAACCTCGGCGGCAAACCCGAAAAGGTCATCATGATCAAGTGCCAGAGCTGCGGCAAACTCAACGAAGAAGACTCCAAATTCTGCCAGCAATGCGGCAAGCCCTTGTGAGCCGAATCGGTGCTTTCCATGTGATCTTTGAGTTCCATGCGGTTTAATCTTCCACCCTTTCTTTGCGGTTGAATATCCTGCCCGGCGCGCCTCTGTGGTTGACCCCGCGAATGATCTGAGCTATCTAGACCTCTCAACAATATGAAAACCAACGACCTCCAAAGGGCCTTTTTACGGCCCGCATTATTCGCGGGCTTCATGTCCGCGGCGTTGCTGTGCGGTTCGCCCGCCAGCGCGCAAACAGTCACCCCGCCAGCGGGTTTCACCGCCTTATTCAACGGCAAAGACCTCACCGGATGGCGCGGTCTGGAGCACTTCGATCCCCGGCAGATCGAGGCCATGACCCCCGAACAGCGCACCGCCAAGTTCGAGGCCAACAAGCCTGAATTCACCAAACATTGGCGCGTGGAAAACGCGGAATTGATCAACGACGGCGAAGGTCCCTACGCCACCACGGACAAGTCGTACGGAGATATCGAATTGTTGATCGATTACAGAACCGTGGCCAAGGCCGACAGCGGCGTTTATCTGCGCGGCAATCCCCAGGTCCAGATCTGGGATTACACCGAGGCGGGCGGCAAATGGAGCATCGGCGCCGACAAGGGTTCCGGCGGCCTTTGGAACAACAGCCCCGGCGCGCCCGGCAAGGATCCCCTCGTCCTGGCCGACAAGCCATTCGGCCAATGGAATCATCTGCGCGTTCTCCAGGTCGGCGATAAAACCACCGTTTATCTGAACGACAAACTCGTCGTGGATCACGCCACCATGGAGAATTTTTGGGACCGCGCCACGCCCCTGTGGGCCAGCGGCTTCATCCAATTGCAGACCCACGGCGGCGAGATTCGCTGGCGCAACCTCTTCGTCCGCGAGATTCCCACCGTTGAAGCCAATCAAATGCTCGCCGAGCCGGGCTTCATCCCCATATTCAACGGACAGGACTTCACCGGTTGGGCCGGTCCCATCAGCGAATACGAAATCAAGGACGGCGCCATCCAATGCAAGGCGGGCAAAGGCGGCACCATCTATTACAACCAGGAATTGACCGACTTCATCGTGCGCCTGGAATTCAAACTACCCCCGGGCGGCAACAATGGCCTGGCCATCCGTTATCCCGGCACGGGCGACACCGCCTACGGTGGCATGTGCGAGATTCAGGTCCTGGACGATACCTCGGCCCAATACAAGGACCTGGATCCCCGCCAATTCTGCGGTTCCATCTATGGCCAGTCGCCTGCGGTTCGCGGACACCTCCGTCCCGTGGGCGAGTGGAATTACTACCAGGTCACCGTCAAAGGCACCACCATCAAGGTGGAACTCAACGGCACCACCATCAACAATGCCGATGTGAGCAAGATCACCCAATTCATGGCCAACAGCCCTCACCCCGGCCAGGGCCGCAAATCGGGATTCTTCGGATTCGCCGGCCACAACGATCCGGTGATGTTCCGCAACATCCGCATCAAGCCGCTCTGACAATCAACTCTGGTCAACCCGCAGTCAACCGGTTGACCGCTCGTTTTTGCATGCCGCTGAGGCTTGGACTCGGCGGCATTTTCATTTCAGACATTGCGTTAAACACGGCTTGTATTATCGTGATTTGCGGTATGAGAATTTCGAAAAAGACGGATTACGCATTGCGGGCCCTGATGACCCTCGTGGAATACCACGGGCGTGCACCCATCCCCATTCGTGAGCTGGCGCGGCGCAATGATGTTCCCAAGCGGTTTCTCGAACACATCATGCTCGATCTCAAAAGCCAGGGCTGGGTCGAAAGCGTTGCGGGCATCCGCGGCGGCTACGTCCTCGCGAAAAAACCGGATCAAATCACGATGGGGGAGGTCGTGCGATTTTTCGATGGCATTCTCGCCCCCATTGACTGTGTATCCGTCTCCGGTTACGCCCGTTGCACCCAGGAATCGGTGTGCCGCTTCCGCCGCGTCTTTTATGACGCGCGCAATTACGTCACGCGCCTGATGGACTCGGCCACATTGGGGCAGGTATTCAAAGGCGTGCCCGTATCCAGGGAAGAAATATTTTCCGCTGAATTCACGGGCGGCGGCGGGATATAAACCGCGTCAGCGCCAAGGCTGATTGCGCGCCCGGGTCCCCGGGCTTGCACCCAGCGGTCGAACCTGTCAGACTGCATCGAACTCAGATCACAACATTCATGCAGACACAAACGCATAGTGGGGATATTCGGCGGGATGAGATCGGTCCCGATGAAGGTCGCGCCATTCTTTCAAAGATCACCTGGCGCCTGCTCCCGCTCCTGTTTGTCTGTTATATCATCGCCTACATCGATCGTATTAACGTCGGATTCGCCAAGCTGCACCTGCAGCAGGTTTTGGGGGTCGATCCGGCGGTTTTCGGCAGGGTCTATGGCCTGGGAGCCGGATTGTTCTTCATTGGCTATTTTCTCTGCGAAGTCCCTAGTAATCTTGTACTTCACCGCGTCGGCGCGCGGATATGGATTGCCCGCATCATGGCGTTCTGGGGGATTGTGTCCATGGGAATGATACTTATCAAGAGCGCGACTGCGTTCTATTGCGCGCGGTTCCTGCTTGGCGCGGCGGAGGCGGGTTTTTTCCCTGGGGTGATTCTCTATTTGACGTTCTGGTTTCCCGCCCGGGAACGCGCCCGGACGGTGGCTTTTTTTGCGACCGGAGGTGTGATTGCCGGCATTATTGGATCCCCCATCTCGGGAATGATTCTGGGCTTGAACGGATTTGGCGGGCTGGCTGGCTGGCAATGGCTGTTCGTGATCGAGGGGATTCCAGCCGTGCTGTTGGGGGTGATCGTTTTAATTTATCTGCCCAACGGCCCCCGGCACGCCCGGTGGCTCACGGACAAGGAAAAACAGTGGGTTGAGAACCGGATTGCCGAAGACGCTCTAAGCTCGGGACAGGGCCGACGCCATCGCCTTTCGGATGCCTTCGCCAGCGGACGCGTGTGGCTGCTCTGCCTGCTTTACTTTCTGCTCAACGTGGGGGGCTACGGTTATGAAATGTGGTTGCCCACAATCGTTAAAGAGTTGTCCGGGACCAGCGACGCTGTGGTGGGTTTTATCAACGCGGTTCCTTATCTTGCCGCTGCTGTGGCCATGCTGGCAATGGGGCGGTATTCCGATCGAACCGGACACCGGCGATGGCCGGTGGCTCTGGGCGCGATGACTTCGGCGGCGGGTTTTGCCCTGAGCGGCTGGCTGCACAATCCTTGGCTATCCATGGCGGCCCTTATTCTGGCTTTCGTCGGATTAAAGTCCACCCTGGGTCCATTCTGGGCTCTTGGAACGACTTTTCTGAGTGGAACGGCGGCGGCGGGGGGCATCGCCCTCATCAATTCAGTCGGGAACCTTGGTGGTTTTGCCGGACCGTTCCTGGTCGGAATCATCAAGGACCATACCGGCAGCAACGTGGCGGCGCTGATGATGCTCGGTGGCGCCCTGCTCGCCATGGGCCTGCTGGCCCTGACCATTTCAGAGACCCCCCCCACCCAAAAAGCCGCCCAATTGAATTCTCCGGCTGCATGACATTTCACGGCCATTGCGCCAGGCAATAAAAAAGGCGGACTGTTTCCAGTCCGCCTTTAAGTGTCCGTTCAGCAGGATTATCTCAGATCGCTGTCACGACCTGAATCCCGACCCGGGTTGCGGTCGGCATCGCGCTCAGGCAAGCGTTCATTGCCGCGCTCGGGGCGGTCCAAACCACGATCAGGGGCGCGATCCGCGCCGCGATCGGAGAAGCGATCCGCGCCGCGGGAGTATCCACGGCCGGAATCACGATCCGAGGACCGTTCGCCACGCCGCTCGGAAGGACGCTCAGGGAGGCGTTCGTTCCCGCGTTCCGGGAACCGCTCGTTGCCGCGCTCGGGACGGTCTGAAGCACGTTCAGGCGCGCGGTCCGCGCCGCGTTCGCCACCGCGATCAGGATAACGATCAGGACCGCGTCCGGAGTCGCGATCGGAGGAGCGTTCACCACGGCGCTCCGGGGCGCGTTCGCCCCCGCGATCAGAGGAACGCTCCGGGGCGCGCTCGCCTCCGCGTTCGGAGGGACGCTCGACGGCGCGACTGGATTCACGATCCGGTCCACGGTCGCTGTAACGTTCGCTGCGTTCGGGACCACGTGCCGGGGCGCGATCATAACGGCGATCGCCACGACGCTCCGAAGCGCGCTCCGAAGCGCGCTCGGGAGTGCGTTCGGGGGCGCGGTCAGGGCAACGCTCGCCGCGCGGCTCAGAACGTTCCATGCGCTCTGGCCGCTCTTGGGTGCGTTCAGGCTGACGGTCCACAGGACGCTCCGGGCGCGGGGGACGGTCCGAAGGACGCTCAGGTTGAATATCTTCGGGCTGTTCCTCTTCAACACCGGCTTCAGCCTCGGTCTGGGCCCCAGTTTCGGGGGTTTTGGGGGATCCTTCACCGGCTAGTTGATCCCGCTCCGCCATGGCGGCTTTGCGGGAAAGACGGACGCGTCCCTTTTCATCGACGCCGATGCATTTGACCCAGATTTCATCGCCAATTTTTACGATGTCCTCGGCCTGTTTGACGCGGAAATTGGCGAGTTCGCTGATGTGAACCAGACCGTCCTGGCCCGGGAACACCTCGACGAAGCAACCGAACTCCTTGATCGTGACAACCCGACCGCGATAAATTTTGCCAACCTCAATCTGGGCGGTCATGCCCTCGATCTCCTGGCGGGCTTTGGCCATGCCGGCCTCGCTCACGGAGTAAATATTGACTGTGCCATCGTCCTCGATGTTGATCTCGCAACCGGACTCTTCGACGATGCGTTTGATATTCTTGCCGCCAGGTCCGATCAGGGCGCCGATTTTTTCGGGGTTGATCTTGACGGTGACGATGCGGGGCGCGTATTTGCTCAACTCGGCGCGGGGCGCGGCCAGCGTTTTGGCCATGGTCTCAAGGATGGACAGGCGGGCTTTATGGGCCTTGTCGATGGCCTCGCTCATGATGGCCACCGGGAGACCCGACAACTTGAGATCGAGCTGGAAGCCGGTGATGCCGTTGACGGTGCCGGCGATTTTGCAATCCATGTCGCAATAAGCGTCCTCCCAACCGATGATGTCGGTTAAAAGCTCGTATTTCTTGATTTGCGCGTCGGGGCCGAATTCGGTGCACAGGCCCACGCTGATACCGGCCACAGGGCGGATCATGGGAACGCCCGCGTCCATCAGGGCCAGGGTGCCGCCGCAAACGGAGGCCATGGAACTGGAGCCGTTGGACTCCATGATTTCGCAGGTCACACGCACCGCATAGGGGAATTCCTTGAGCGGAAGCATCGGTTCGATCGAACGTTCCGCCAGGGCGCCGTGGCCAATTTCGCGACGGCCCGGTCCGCTGATGCGTCCGGTTTCACCCACGGAGAAGTTCGGGAAATTATAATGAAGGATGAATTTCTTCTCGGTGGCGCCACCGGTGTAGGAATCGAATTCCTGGGCGTCCTCCGACGTGCCCAGCGTGACCAAAGCCGCCGCCTGGGTTTCACCGCGTGTGAACACCGCCGAACCATGAGCCCGCGGGAACACGCCGACTTCGCCCGTGATGGGGCGAATGTCCTCGAATCCACGGCCATCCAGGCGTTTGCCTTTCTGGAGGATCAGGCCGCGAACGGCTTCTTTCTGCAGGGTGTAGAAGATTTCCTTGACGCAGGAGTCGGTGGCTTTGTCCGCGCCGAATTTCTCGACGAGCTTGACGCCAATCTCGGTGGCCAGGGCCGCGCAAGCGTCTTCGCGCTCCATTTTGTCCGGGGTCAGGAGGGCCGGAACAAGGCGATCGCCAGCCAGGGTTTTGGCCGTGCTGATCATTTCCTCGCTTGGGCCTGAGAGGGTGATTTTGCGTTTGGTCCTGCCCGAGGTGGCAACCAACTCCTTCTGGGCGGCAATGATGGGTTGTATGCTCTCCTGGGCAAACTGCAGGGCGGCCTTGAAATCCGCTTCAGGAATTTCTTTGGCGCTGCCTTCGAACATGAGCATTTCTTTTTCGCTGCCGACATAGACGAGGTCCAAGTCGCTTTCGAGCATCTGGGTGTGTGTCGGAAAGGCAATGAAATTGCCGCCCACGCGCCCCACGCGCACGCTGCCCAAGGGGCCGGCCCATGGGATGTCGCTCAGGCACAGCGCGGACGAGGCGCCGACGAGCGCCAGCATATCGGGATCGTTCTCGCCATCCGCGCTCAACACGATGCATTGAACTTGAACTTCGTTGAACCAATGATGGGGGAATAAGGGACGAATTGGTCGATCGATCAGGCGGCAGGTTAGAATCTCCTTTTCTGTGGGACGACCTTCCCGTTTGAAATATCCCCCTGGAAATTTACCCGCAGCGGCCGCTTTTTCGCGGTAATCCACAGTCAACGGGAAAAATTCCTGGCCGGATTTGGCTTTTACAGCGGCGACTGCCGCCACGATGACGATTGTTTCCCCCAATTGCACAGTGACGGATCCGTCAGCCTGTTTTGCAATTTTACCGGTTTCGATTAATATCTGGCCTCCTCCAACTTGGGCCATGGCTCTTGCTATCATACAATTCTCTTCTTTTTAATGCCACAAACGCGGAGGAACTTCATTGAACACCGGTTTTTTGCCGATGCTGAATGAAATTTCCCCGAGTCAGTGATCCTTCGCTTGTTTTGATGCGTTTGATCGATTATGATGGATTTATACACCCAACACGCATCCTGTCGGGGCCATTGATTATAGAAAAACAAGGAAAACCGCCCCGGTGAGCCTGGGAGAGAATCCCGGTGAACACCCAAGCGGTCCATGAAAACCTATTTACGAAGCTTCAACTTTTTTGTGATCGTGTGATAGCGAGGGGCATCTGTGCGATGCAAATAATCCAGCAATTTCCGACGCTGGCCCACCATCATGATCAAGCCACGGCGCGAACCGTGATCTTTCTTGTTTTGTTGCAGGTGCTCGGTCAAGTGATTGATCCGTTGGGTCAACAGCGCTATCTGAACATCGGCCGAACCGGTGTCGCGCTCATGAATCCGATAATCCACAATCTGCTTTGCTTTCGCGTTTGCTTCCATATTCCCTAACATTCTTCTTTAATCGTCGGGTCAATCTATGGGCATCCATTGCGGGTGTAAAGCTATTTTGGACACTAATTTTAGTTATAAATTCCAGAACCTGTTTCCAGCAATGCAGGCCAAAAAATGCGTAATACATTGGTAATGAATTAAATACGTCCGTATTCCCGTCCCTCGCCGTGATTTTCCGCTCTCTTACATTATTGTAATGCTCAGGAAAGGCTGGATTAAGGGTTCTGTGCGATACTGGTTCCGTGGCCAATCGAGGGCGACAAGCCTGTTGGCTTAAAAGTTAAAAATGTTTGAAAATTGAAGTTATGAAAAATCGATTCCTAAAAACCATGGCGCCCGCCGCGTTGATTCTGGCTGGCGTCGTTTTCGGCATGGTCGCCAGCAGCCGAGCGCTGGACTGGCCCTCGGCCGATGTTAAGACCGACGATGCCTCCATCGTTCGCACCGGCAAATTCACGGCCAGCTACGCGGCTGTGGTGAAAAAGGCCGCCCCCAGCGTGGTCAACATTTCCACGACCAAGACCATCAAACTCGATCCAAGGCGGCAATTCATGAGTCCATTCGAGGACCCGATGTTCCGACAGTTTTTTGGAGATCGATTCGAAGGACGGGGACAGCCAATGCCTCGGACGCAGAAGGAGCACAGCCTTGGATCGGGAATCATTGTCACGAAGGATGGCTACATCATCACCAATAACCATGTGGTGGATGGGGCCGATGAAATCAAAGTGACCCTTTCAGATAAAAAAACCGAGATGGACGCCAAAATTGTGGGGCGCGATCCCAAGACCGACATCGCCATTGTGAAAATCAATGGCAAGGATCTTCCGTTCGCCACCCTCGCCAATAGCGACAAGGTGGAGGTGGGCGACGTGGTGCTGGCCATCGGCAGTCCCTTTGGCCTGGCGCGGTCCGTCACCATGGGCATCGTTAGCGCCTTGGGCCGTAACGACCAGGGGATTGAGGAATACGAAGACTTCATTCAGACCGATGCGGCCATCAATCCCGGAAACTCGGGCGGTGCTCTTGTGGACGCCGAAGGCCGGGTGATCGGCATCAATACCGCCATTCTCAGCCGCACCGGCGGCAATCAGGGGGTTGGCTTCGCGGTTCCCATCAATCTCGCCAAGAACGTGATGGAGAGCCTGCTCAAAAATGGCCGTGTCGAACGCGGCTTTTTGGGGGTGGCCATTCAGGACCTTACTCCAGCCCTTGCCAGGGAGTTCAAGGTGCCCGAAACCGGTGGCGCCCTCGTGGGTGATGTCACCGATAAAAGCGCGGCTGGCGAAGCTGGTATTAAATCCGGGGATGTCATCATCGAATTGAACGGCAAAAGCGTGTCCGATGCCCGCAACCTCAGGCTCATTGTGGGTCAGATGGCGCCTGGAACCAAGGTGTCTGTGAAGGTGCTGCGCCAGGGTGCTGAAAAGACCTACAATGTGGTTCTCAAAGCCATGCCCAGCGAGGACCAGGCCGGTCTGGGCGGCAAGCCTGATCAGAATGCCGAAGAGAGCGACGCATTGGACGGAGTCACGGTCGGCGATATTACCCCTGGCATGCGTCAGGAGCTTAATCTGCCTCCACGTCTCCAGGGTGCGGTCATAACGGCACTGGATCCTTCGACCCCAGCCTTCGATGCCGGGTTGCGCGAAGGGGATGTGGTTGTGGAAATCAATCACCAACCGGTCAAGGACGCTGAAAGCGCGGTGGAGATCAGCAAGCACATCAAGTCCAAACAAATCCTCCTGCGCGTCTTCAGCCGGGGCGCCATTCGTTTCATCGTGGTCGATGAAAGTAAAAAGAAATAAATCGACGCCGGTCATTTGTGATTCGCTTTTCAGTCAAAGGTTAATGACTGCCTTGGTTGAGTGACCGGGACGAAGCGGCGGGTGTGGTTTCCCGCCGCTTCAATTTTTCAGGGCATGACTTGACGGGAACATTAAAGGATTGAAGCATAATGGACATGCGACTCCTCGTAATAGAAGATGACCGGAAGATCGCTTCTTTTGTGGTCAAAGGCCTCAAGGAAAACGGCTTTGCGGTGGACCACGCCCCGGACGGGGAAGAGGGTCTGACCATGGCCCAAGGGGCGCCCTACGACGCGGCGGTCGTGGATATCATGCTGCCGGGCAGGGACGGCTTGAGCGTGGTTCAGGAACTGCGCTCGCAAAAAATCAATATCCCCGTCATTTTTCTCAGCGCGCGCGCCAGCGTGGATGATCGGATCAAGGGCCTGCAATCCGGCGGGGACGATTATCTGGTGAAGCCCTTTGCCTTCAGCGAACTGCTCGCGCGCGTTCAGGCGCTGATCCGCCGCGCCAGCAATGCCACGGAACCCACCACGCTCACTGTCGGGGAGCTGACTTTGAACCTGGTCACACGCGAAGTCACCCGCGCCGGCAGGGCGGTGGATTTGCAGGCGCGCGAATTCGCCCTGCTGGACTACCTGGCGCGCAACGCGGGCCGGCTGGTTTCCAAGACCCTCATCCTTGAGCATGTCTGGGACTACAGCTTCGATCCCCAGACCAACGTGGTGGATGTGCTGGTCTGCAGGTTGCGCAATAAGATCGACCGTGATTTTGAAAACAAAATGATTCATACCGTCCGCGGGGTTGGCTATGTCCTTAAACCAGGTTGAACGCGCTGGACGCAGCTTCAGCCTGCGCCTGAATCTATGGTATGCCGCGATTTTCATGGCGGCCTCCCTGGCGTTGTTTCTGCTCGCCTACGTGGTGCTTGCCGAACTCATTCAGCAGAACGAAAAAGAGGTCGTTCGCGCGCGCGTGGAGGAGTACCGCGCCTGGTATGAAAGCGGCGGCCTCTCGCTCCTGCGCCAGCGCTTTCTCAACGCGCGTGTGAACGACAAAAACGCCTTCTTCATCCGTGTGACCGGTTGGGGGAACACTGCCACATTCATGAATATTCCCGAGGACTGGAAGGGTTTCGATCTAAAGTCCGCCCAGGCCATCCAGCAAAACCAGCCCTGGCTCGTGGTACGCGGCGACCGCGAGAACTCCCGTTGGATCATCATGACCGCGCCGATGCGCGACGGCAGTTACATACAAGTGGGTAAAAGTCTGGAGAACTCCCAAATACTACTCTCCCGCTTCCGTCTCGTTTTTGGCGCGGTCCTATTGGGTGTCGTAATCATTGGCTTTGGTGCTGGCGCGTGGCTGACCTATCGCGCCTTGCATCCCGTGCGCCAGTTGATCCAGACCGCCCGTTCGATCATTGAAACCGGTCGCATGACCGCACGCGTGCCTTCGCGCGAGACCGGAGACGAACTCGATGAATTGGTCACCTTGTTCAACCGCGTTCTCGAAAAGAACGAGACGCTGATACGCGGAATGCGCGAGGCCCTCGACAACGTGGCTCATGACTTGCGCACCCCCATGGCGCGTTTGCGCGGCACGGCGGAAATGGCCCTTCAAACTCCCGATGACGCCGCAGCCTGCCGCGAGGCCCTGGCAGATTCCATGGAGGAATCCGAGCGCGTGCTGACCATGCTCAAAACCCTCATGGACATTTCGGAAGCCGAAACCGGCACCATGAAGATCAACCTCTCCACTTTTGACCTGACGGCGCTGGCGGGCGATGTTCTCGAACTTTACTCCATTGTCGCTGAAGAAAAAAAAGTCACCCTTTCTCAGAATGCTTCCGCGCCCGTGGCTCTGAATGCCGACCGCGTCCGCATTCAGCAAGCCCTGGCCAATCTCGTCGATAACGCCATCAAATACACGCCGGAAGGGGGACGGGTGGATGTGACAGTGGGCGTCGATGGTGACCAGGCCGTCATTCAGGTGCTCGACAACGGCATGGGAATTTCGCCCGAAGACCAGCCCCGCATCTGGGATCGGCTCTATCGTGGGGACAAAAGCCGCGCGCAAAAAGGTCTCGGCCTGGGCCTCAGTCTGGTCAAGGCTGTGGTCGAAGCCCATCGAGGGAAAGTCACCGTTTCGAGCGAATCTCAAAAAGGATCACTCTTTACGGTCAGGCTCCCCTTGAATACGCCCGCCATTCCCACCACAACCCAGCCTCCGGAAAGTTCCCAGCCTAAAATGCGGAACGCAGAGGTCGCATGATGCAAGGCTTGGCCGGGTTTGGAGTTCTTTCAAATTGAGGTTTGAAAGCTTGTTATCTGTCATTACATTTGCGGAAGATGAATCGACCTTTTTTCCATCCCATTTGTCTGGTCCCTCAGGCGGGAATCCTCGCGCTGGTTATTGCGGCGTCTGTGAATCAATCCAGCGCATCGGATACGAACGACGCCGGGCGGGGGCACCCGGCCTACAAGGCCGGCGCATTGGATACAAACGCCCCCAGTGGCGACTGGCCCATGTATCGCGGCGGGCCCTCGCTCGCCGGAGTGGCGGCGGGATCACTGCCCGCCAGACTCGATTTGCTGTGGACTTTCAAGGGAGGCGATTCCTTCAAGTCCTCTGCGGCCATTGTGGGTGGACGCGTGTATGTGGGGTGCTCGGATAGCAACGTCTATGCGCTGAACCTGGCTGACGGAAAAAAATTATGGTCCTACCAAACCGCAGGTGAGATTGAGTCTTCCCCTCTCGTCCTTGATGGGCGGGTCTATGTGGGATCGGAGGA
>Ga0315272_10001320_pt1 | contig 12344 bp, 10 predicted proteins | sample C3_middle_MG_FD_203918 | JGI IMG/M metagenome (GOLD analysis project Ga0315272, IMG submission 203918) | Sediment microbial communities from Yellowstone Lake, YNP, Wyoming, USA - C3_middle | ecosystem: Environmental > Aquatic > Freshwater > Lake > Sediment | place: USA: Wyoming | collected...
AGACCGGACTGCGCTTGTGCCAGCACCAGTTCACGCCGGGTCAGCGTTGCCAGCGCCGCGCCGGCGCGTGCGTCGATGGCGGTCAAGGCTTGGTCCCAGAACACGTGGCCTATCACCGCCGCTTGTTGCAAGGCGAGTTTTTCGATCGGTTGCAGGCCGTCGAGCCGGGCCTGCAGCACGCCGGTCAGGGTCGGTGGCACGCGCACGGCCCATAATTTCTCCGGGTTCACGCGCCAGTGCTGGTCGCTGGTGATGATGGCACCCTCATCGACCAGCATCTTGAGCAGTTCTTCCATGTAGAACGGGTTGCCCTCGGCACTGCGGCTGATCAATTGGCGCAGTGACGGCGGAATTTCAGGCAATTTCTTCAGCAATTCGCTGACCAGCAGTTGACTCGACCCTGGGTCCAGTGCGCCGAGTTTGATGCACTGGGCCTGCCTGGCCCCAGGCCAATTGGGGCGGCGTTCGAACAGCGCGGGGCGGGCCAGGCCCAGCAGCAAAATGGGCACGTCGGCGTTGACCTGAAGAAAGTAATCCAGAAAGTCGAGCGAGCCGTCATCGGCCCAGTGCAGGTCATCGAGCAACACCACAACCGGCTTGTTGTTCTGGTCAGCGATCCGGCGCAGCAACTGCGCTGCCGCATGAAAACCCTGGTTGCGGATTTGCTGGCTGTCGTCCTGCAGGGCCCGGATGTGCCGGCTCGCGCCAAAGTCTATGCCTATCAAATGGCCCAGCAGATGGGCCTGCGCTTGCGCCATGTCGGCGCTGGTGTCCGGTAAGAACAGCGGGACGATGCCGTCTTCAAACTTTTGCCGGGCCGCCGGCATGCTGTCGCCATCGGCGATCTGCAGCCGCCAGGCCAACATGTCGCGCAACAGGCCGTAAGGCTGGCGCTGTGTGGTCGGGTGGGCGCGACCGCGAAACAGCAGAAAACGTTCGGGCCGGGCTTCGGCCCAGTTCTGGAACTCGTAGAGCAATCGGCTCTTGCCGAGTCCGGCTTCGGCAACGATGGTGATGATGGCCAGTTGGCTTTGCCGGTGCAGGCGTTGGTAGGCATGCTGTAGTTGTTCGAGCTCGCGCTCGCGACCGACCATGTGCGTCTCCACGCCTGCGATGCCGCGGCCGGCCACGCGAAAGGCGCGTGGCTTGCAGCGCTGCACCAAGTAGGTCACCATGGGTTCGCTCACACCTTTGACTTCCATTGGCGCTTGCTGCGTCACATCGAACACGCCCCGGATATGGCGGTAGGTGTCGTGGCTGATGCGCAGCGCACCGGCCGGGGCGCTCTGCTCCATGCGGGCGGCGACGTTGACCGTAAAACCCTGAATGCTGCTCTGGCCATCGACACCGCCGCCGAGCAGCACGGTGCCAGTATGGATGCCCACACGCACATCAAAACCGGCGTGCCCATAGCGCTGCTGCACCAACCGGCCCTGGCGCTGGCCCTCCTGCAGCAGGGCCAGGCCAGCCAGCACGGCGCGCTCGGCGTCGTCTTCACGCACTTCGTCGCTACCAAAAACGGCCAGCAGGCTGTCACCCGCGTAGTTCAGTACCTTGCCCTGGTGGGCTTGAACGATGCCGGTGCAGCGTGCCAGTGCGTCGTTCATGCTGGCCTGCACATCCTCCGGGTCAAGCTGCTCGCTCAGCCGGGTGGAGCCCACCACATCAAGAAACAAAACGCTGACCTGTTTGAGGCTTGGGGCGGCTCCTGTTGCGTCGGCGCAGGCGCACGCCTCGCCACCCAGTATGGCCAGCCGCTCGCGCAGCGGCGCCAGCGCGGCATCCACCAGCGCGGCCCCCAACACCGCGCGCTGTGCCTGCAGCGCGGCTATGGCCGCTTCGAGTTGCTGCTGTTCAAGAGGCATGGCATGCGGCTCACAAAGCGTTGAACGTCTATCGGTGTCACGGCTGGTCGGGATGCATGCGCCGGTAAATACGACCTGCCGTTGCCTGGCTTTTGATTTTCTTGCGCAGCAGGGCGGTCTCGTCGTTGCCGCAGACGGGTTGCTCCCAGCGCCCGGTTCCAGGGTCAAGGATATTGAGGTAGCCGCCCGGATTCATGCCAAAGGAGGGCAAGGACTTGCCGTTGTGCACACGACCCAGGAAATCATTGCGCCGGCCCAGCTGCTCGCCGGGGCTGAAGTAGCTCGGCAACACAAAGTTGGAAACCGCAACCGCGTCGATGGCGTAGCTCTCGGTCTGCACCGCGTCGCACATTTCAAAAAGATGATAGACCTTGTGGCGATGGTCCAGCGGGTGCGTTCCCTGCACCAGCAGATTGCCCATGGGATCGCCCATCAGTTCGAGCGCTTCATGCGACAGCGTGATGGACCACGGCTCTTTCAGTTGTTTGCACAAACCCAAAAACACCAACCCGTAGGGGATGTCCTTGTAGTTGGCGCTGTGCCAACCGCTGGCGCCTGTATCGTTGATGCCGTCAACCAGATAGATCACCGCGTCGCCGCGCATATCGCTCAGGCACTGCGTGTTCGGGCGCACGCCGATGGCACCCTCCAGGCGCAGGGTCGCACCAAAACTCCAATAAGGTTGAAAGTCCTGTGCAATCTGGCGGTTGATGGCGCGGATGACTTCCTGTACCGCTTCATCGCTGAGGGTGTGAGAGTGGTTGATGACAGAGATAATCATGGTGGTCCAATCAAAATCTGGCAGTCCGCAGAGGCAAGCTATTGCCGGCAAGTATCGTACCGTAAAGAGGACAGACCGCAGTGCGGGTTGGGGCGGCGCGCTGTTCGAGCGGCGGGTGCGGTTCAAATATTGGTATGCTCCCTGGCAATGCCCGTGGCCGCTGTTTCAAACCAGCATCCGCTCGAATGGAGGCCACCGGGTTTTGTTTTAAGGGAAACTTGATGCCACAACGCCTTGCCGCCAAAGCCGAGATTGAGTTCGAAGACGAATTCGTCGCCGGCTTGAAAAAAGTTTTTGAAGAAATGATTGTTTTCAACCAGGTGCTGGGCTTGAAAATCACCTCGCTCAAGCCGGCTCTTGTGATAGGCCGCATCGACATGAAGCGCGAACTCATTGGCCACTTCAGTTTCAACCGGATTCATGGCGGCGTCATCAGCGCCGGCCTGGATGCCATGGGCGGCCTGGCGGTGATGGCCGCCATGGGAGCGCGCCACATGGATGAGACGCCGCTGCAGCGTCTGCAACGCTTCAGCAAACTTGGCACCATAGACTTGCGCATCGACTACCTGCGTCCCGGCATCGGCGAGCACTTTGAGTTGCGCGCCCAGGTCATGCGCCTGGGCTCGCGCGTCGCCTCCACCCGCATGGAGTTTCTGGGCGCCGACGGCAAACTGCTGTCCACCGGCGCGGGCGCCTACATCATGTCATAGGGTATGACCGTGACCCACGCCACCCGCCGGAACTTCAGATTTTTCCACCCCCTGCGCGTGCGCTGGGCCGAAGTGGACATGCAAAAAATAGTCTTCAACGCGCACTACCTGATGTACTTTGATACGGCCATTGCCGACTACTGGCGCGCTTTGGCGCTGCCCTATGAAACGACGATGCAAGCGCTGCAAGGCGATCTGTACGTGATCAAGGCCAGCATCGAATTTCATGCGTCGGCCCATATCGATGACCAGCTGGACGTGGCGCTCAAATGCAGTCGTATCGGCACCTCGTCGTGCGTTTTCACGGCGGCCATTTTTCGCGGTGAAGAGCACTTGATCAGCGGCGAACTGATCTACGTGTTTGCCGATCCCGCAACCCAAACCTCCAAGCCGGTGCCGGCGTCATTTCGCGACATTTTGCTGGCCTATGAAGCCGGGGAAAGCATGGCGCGCTTTGAGCTGGGCAGTTGGCAGACGCTGGGCGTCGATGCGCGCCAGGTTCGTCACCAGGTTTTTGTCGAAGAGCAGCGCATTGCGCTGGAAATGGAATTTGACCAGGCTGACGAGACGGCCGTTCACGCGCTGGCGCGCAACCGCCTGGGCCTGCCGGTGGCCACCGCGCGCTTGCTCCAGCGCGCGCCCGGCGTCGGTCAAATTGGTCGCCTGGCGGTCAACCGTGTGCTGCGCGGCGCCAAGTTGGGGCGTGCGCTGCTACAGACCTTGGTGCAGGCCGCCCGTCAGCGCGGCGACCATGAAGTGATGCTGCAGGCGCAGCGCAGCGTCCAGGGCTTTTACACGCGGCTGGGCTTTGTGCCGCGCGGCGAGCCGTTTGCACAAGCCGGTATCGAGCACATCGAGATGGTGCTGCCACTCCGAGACAGCGCCAGCGCAGCACCATGAAAGCGCTGGCTGCGCGTTCCGGTGCCGCCACACATGCAACGTCAAGCAACGTGGTGCTGCGTTTTACTTCTTGGCCGCCGGTACATCGGTGATATACGGCCCCACCACCTTCCACTTGCCATCCTGAATTTGCGACAGCCGCGAAGCGTCGCTGCCCAGGCGTTTGGTCGGTGAGAAGCTGGCCGGTGCGCTGCCAAAGATATCCGTGGGAAAGGTCATGCTGTCCATCACCTTGATGAAGCTGTCGGTGCTCAGGTTTTTGCCGGCCTTGTTGGCGACCGTGGCAAAGGAGTTGATGATCAGGTAACCATAGACCGAGAACACCGACGGGTCTTCGTTGAATTTGGTTTTGTATTTGTTGGCCCAGAAGCGCAGCGGCTGCGAGGTCTCGTCGGTGTAGGGATTTTGCACCGTCATCATGGCGTACAAACCGTCCATCGCTTTGCCGCCAAGTTTGTGGATCAGGTCGGTGTAGGCGGCGCTGGAGCCCAGAAATACCGGGTTGTAGCCGAGCTTGCGGGCGGTGGCAATGGTGCCAATGGTTTCGCGAATGATGGTGCCCAGCACGACCAGCTCGCAGTCGGCGGCTTTGAGCTTGGCCACTTGCGAGGAAAAATCGGTGGCGCCGCGTTTGAACGAAGTCTTTTCGGTGTAGTCCATGTGGAGCGTCTTCAGACCGGCTTCACCGCCACGCAGCACCTCCAGACCGAAGTCGTCGTCCTGGTAAATGGTGCAGACTTTTTTGATGCCCTTGTCCTTGACCATCTGCGGCACGGCGCGGCGCATCTGGTCAAAGTAGGTGGCGGCAAACGAATATTTGAGCCGGTGAAAAGGCTCGTACATTTCGCGCGCGGCCGTGACCGGGAAGAAATTGATCACATTTTTCTCGAACTGCACCGGCATGGCGGCCATGTTCTGGGCGGTGCCGATGTGGCCCATCATCATGAAAATCTTGTCCTGGTTGACCAGCTTTTGCGCTGCCAAAACCGCTCGCTTGGGGTCATAGCCCGAGTCTTCCACAATCAGTTTGAGCTTGCGGCCGTTGATGCCACCCTGTTCGTTGATTTCATCGACCGCCAGCATCATGCCGAGCCGGTCCTGCTTGCCGAAACCGGCCAGCGGGCCGGACAGATCCTGGATCGTGCCGAGTGTGATTTCGGTCGGACTGACGCCTTGCTGGGCTTGGGCCAGGGTGGCCGAAAAGGCCAGTGTGGCAATTGCGATAGCTGAACTTGCTTTCATCATTTGTCTCCTTAAGAAAATCATCAAGACCGGCCGGCATCGAATCTGCCTGACACCTGCAAGAACATCGTCATTGCCGCGCCAGACGCGCAACGACGATGCATCTTTCACGACAGGTACATCGCCTCGATCTGGGCCGCATATTTCTTTTCCACCAGTTTACGCTTGAGTTTCATGGTCGGCGTAAGTTCTTCGTCTTCGGCCGTGAGTTGGGTGTCGAGCAAAAAGAACTTCTTGATCTGTTCGACCCGGGCAAACTTCTTGTTGACGCGGTCCAGGTCGGCTTGGATCAAGGCCTGCACCTCGGGCGCGCGCGTCAGGCTGGCGTAGTTGCCGAAAGGCACGTCCTGGTCCTGCGCGTATTTCTCCACGTTTTCCTGGTCAATCATGATGATGGCAGTCAGGTAGGCGCGCCGGTCGCCTATCACCACTGCGTCGGTGATGTAGGGTGAAAACTTGAGGTCGTTCTCCAATTCGCTCGGCGTGATGTTCTTGCCGCCGGCGGTGATGATGATGTCTTTCATGCGGTCGGTGATGCGCAAGTAACCGTCGCTGTCCATCACGCCGACATCACCGCTGTGCAGCCAGCCCTCGGGGTCTATCGCCTCGGCCGTCTTGGCCGGCAGGTTCAGGTAGCCGGCAAACACGTTTTTGCCGCGCACCAGAATCTCGCCGGTGGCCGGGTCCAGCCGGACTTCGTTGAAAGGGACAGCCGGGCCGATGGAGCCGGGCTTCATGCGCGCCACCGGGACGCCGGTGGAGGCGCCGCAGGTTTCCGTCATGCCCCACACTTCCAGCATGGGCACGCCCAGCGCCAGGTACCAGCGCACCAGATCGGGCGAGATCGGCGCCGCCCCGGTCACCAAAAAACGGGCGCGGTGAATGCCGATCAGCTTGCGCACATTGTTCAATGCCAGCCACTGCGCCACTTTGAACTTGAGCTTGAGCCAGGGGCTCACCGTTTGCGCAGCCAGCACCTGGTCGGCGATTGCGTTGCCCACGGCTATGCTCCAGGCGTAGGCGGCTTGGCTGAAGGCACTGGCTTCTTTCAGCGAAATCATGACGCCCGAATAAAACTTCTCCCACACCCGCGGCACCGCCGTGAAAACGGTGGGCGCGATCTCGCGCACGTTTTCGGGGACGGTCTCGGGGTGCTCCACAAAATTGAGCTTGGTGCCGGTGTACAGGGCAAAGTACTCGCCGCCCATGCGCTCGGCAATGTGGCACAGCGGCAGAAAGCACATGCGCTCATCCTGCTCGTCCTGCGCGATCAAGGTGTTGAAGCCGCGCACCGTATAGACCAGCCCGGCGTGCAGGTGCATGGCGCCTTTGGGCTTGCCGGTGGTGCCCGAGGTATAGACCAGGATGGCCAGGTCGCTGCTGGCGCAGCCATCGATGCGCTGCTGCAACTGGTCGGGCTGACGCGCCAGGTGGGCGCGCCCCAGCGCACGCAGTGCATCGAGGCTGAGGATGTCCGGGTCCTGCAGCGTGTGCAGGCCCGCCATGTCAAACACCACAATTTTTCTGAGCCCCGGCAAGCGCTCACGCACTTCAAGCGCCTTGTCGAGCTGCTCGTCGTCTTCCACGAATAAAAAGGCGCTGCGCGAGTCCTCGCACAGGTAGCGCACTTGCGCGGCGGCATCGGTCGGGTAAATGCCGTTGGAGACGCCACCGCAAGACAGCACCGCCAGATCCGCCAGCACCCACTCGATCACGGTGTTGGCCAAAATGGAGGCGCATTCGCCCTTGGCAAAACCCAGGCTGAGCAGGCCGCCGGCAATTTCACGCACCGCTTCACCGGTCTGGTTCCAGCTGTGGCTGCGCCACAGCCCCAGGTGTTTCTGACGCAGCCAGACCTGGGGGCCGCGCTGCTTGACCGCGTTCCAGAACAGGGCCGGAATGGTTTCGCCGGGCAGCACGACTTCAAAATTTGGCTGTATGCTTTTGAGATCCCAGAGTTGCGTCATTTCATCACCGCCAGGTTTTCTTCTTCTTCCAGCGCCGCTCGCCGCGCACGCCGTCTTCCTTGAGCCCGAGGTAGAACTCCTTGATGTCGTCCTTCTCGCGCAGGTGCGCGCAACTGTCTTCCATCACGATGCGGCCGTTTTCCAGCACATAGCCGTAGTCCGAGGCGTTGAGCGCCATGTTGGCGTTTTGCTCGACCAGCAAAATGGTGGTGCCGCGTTCGCGGTTGATGCGCACCACGATCTCGAAGATCTCCTTGGTCAGCTTGGGCGAAAGGCCCAGGCTCGGTTCGTCCAGCAGCATGAGATCAGGGTTGGCCATCAGCGCGCGTGAAATGGCCAGCATTTGCTGCTGGCCGCCCGAGAGCAAGCCGGCCTCCTGCGCGGCGCGCTCGCGCAGGATCGGAAAGTAGCCATAGACGCCTTCCATGTCCCTGGCCACGCCATCGCGGTCCTTGCGCGTGTAAGCGCCCATCAGCAGGTTGGCGTGCACGCTGAGCAGGGGAAATACCTCGCGTCCTTCGGGCACATGACTCAGGCCCTGCTGCACGATCAAGGCCGGGTCCTGGGCGGTGATGTCCTGGCCCTTGAATTCAACCGTGCCTTTGCGCGGATCGATGATGCCGGAGATGGTTTTCAGGATGGTGGTTTTGCCCGCGCCGTTGGCACCCAGCACGGTGGCAATTTCAGCCTGGCGCACTTGCAGGCTGATGCCGCGAATGGCCTTGATCGCGCCGTAGGCGCTCTCCACGTTCTGCAGCCGCAACAGCGGCTGATCGCCTGGCGCGGGCTGCTTGTTGCTCATGCGGCGCGCGCTCCTGCGTGGGGCGCCGGTCTGCGCAGGGAGGAGACATCACCCTCCGAACCGAGGTAGGCCTCGATCACGCCGGCGTCGCCCTGCACCTCGCGCGGCGTGCCCAAGGCGATGACCTCGCCCTGGTTCATGGCCAGCACGCGGTCGGAGACTTTGGAAACCAGCGCCATGTCGTGCTCGACCATCAGCACCGTGACGCCCAGATCGTTTTTGATGTCGGCGATCCAGAACGCCATATCTTCGGTTTCTTCCACATTGAGGCCGCTGGAGGGCTCATCGAGCAGCAGCAGTCTGGGCTCGGTGCACAAAGCCCGGGCCAGCTCAACCACTTTGCGCACACCGTAGGGCAGGCCGGCCACCAGGGCGTCGCGCTGGTGTTGCAGGTCAAGGAAGTCGATCACATCTTCGGCTTTTTCCCGCGCCTTCAGTTCCGCTTGCCGCGTCGTCCGTGTGAAAAACAGGTCTTGCCAAAACCCGCTCTGGCGCTGCGTGTGGCGGCCAATCAGCAGGTTCTGCAACACGGTGGCGTGCTCAAAGAGCTCGATGTTCTGAAAGGTGCGCGCGATACCGAGCCCAGCCACTGCTTGCGGCGGCTGCGCGGTCAAGCGCAACAGGCCGTCCGGACCCAAGTAGTCGATTGCGCCGCTGCTGGGCGTGTAGATACGGCTGATCAAATTGAAGACGGTGGTTTTGCCCGCACCGTTGGGGCCGATCAGCGTGAACACTTCACCCTGGCGCACCTCGAAGCTGACGTTGTTGACCGCCAGCACGCCACCGAAGCGCAGGCTCAGATTCTGGGCGGATAGCAAGATGTTGTTCATAGAAGCCGCAGCGCCGGGCCGCCCCAAGCAAGGCACACCCCCTCGGGGGGCAGCGAAGTACACGAAGTGACAAGCGTGGGGGTCATCTCAACCGGTCCGATTTCTGGAAGGTTTTTTGCCGCTTGAACATGCCTTTGCGGTAAAACGGGAACATCTGCAAATAGGTGCGGATTTTGAGCCAGCGGCCATACAAGCCCTGCGGCTCAAACAGCACAAAGGCCACCAGCACCACGCCATACACCAGCCCCTGCAAACCGGGTGCTTGCCCGACGGTGGGCGGCAGGTAGTCTTTGACCATGGCAATGGCTTGCGGCATGGCGATCAGAAAGATGGCGCCCAGGAAGGCACCATGGACCGAGCCGAGGCCGCCAATCACGATCATCAAGAGCAAATCAATCGACTGCAATATATCGAACTGGTCGGGTGAAATGAATTGCAGCTTGTGCGCGTACAAGGCGCCGGCAATGCCTGCCAGCGCCGCGGACAAGGCAAACGACAGCGTCTTGTAGCGGGCCAGGTGGATGCCCATGCTCTGGGCTGAAATCTCGGAGTCCCGAATGGCCACGAAAGCGCGTCCGGTGGGCGCGCGCAACAGGTTCAAAATCCCCAGCGTGGCCAGCACGGTGATCAGCAGGCACAAAAAATAAAAGGCGCCGCCGCTGCTCAGCGTCCAGCCAAAAATATCCGGCTGCTTGATGCGAATGCCGGCATTGCCGCCGGTGACGGACTCCCAGCGCGCCAGCACTTCTTCGACGATGAAGCCAAACGACAGCGTCGCCATGCCCAGGTAAACGCCTTTGACCCGCAGGGCCGGCAAGCCCACCACCACGCCCACGCCAGCCGACAGGCCGGCGGCGCAGGCCAGCGCGATAGCAAACGGCACGCCGGCATTGGTCAACACCGCTTGCGTGTAGGCGCCCACCCCCAGAAAAGCCGCGTGCCCGAGCGAGAACAGGCCGGTGAACCCGGCCAGCAGCATGAGCCCCAAACCGGCAATGGCGTAGATCAGGATAAACGTGAGCTGCGCCAGCCAGTATTCCGCCACCAGCCAGGGCGCCGCCAGCAGCGCCAGCATCAGCGCGCCGTACCAGAACACCTGCCCGGCGTGCTGGGCCAGGCGGATGTCCTGCATGTAGTCGGTTTTGAAGATGAAACGCATAATCAGTTGGGGACAGAGCAAAATAGCTGCGCCATTCTTGGTCTGTCCCGCAAAGTCCTCACACTTTCTTTCTGAGCTTCTCGCCGAACAAGCCGGTCGGCTTGACCACCAGCATGATGAGCACCACAACGTAGGCGGCGGTGTCCTTGAAACCATCGGGCAAATAAAAACCCGACAGCGATTCCACGATGCCTATCACCAGTCCGCCGACGATGGCGCCGGGCAGGCTGCTGAAGCCACCGACCACCGCCGCCGGAAAAGCCTTGAGGCCGATAAAGCCCATGTTGGCATGCACGAAAGTAATCGGCGCGAGCAGCAGTCCGGCAATCGCCGCCACCGCCGACGCCAGCGCCCAGGCGATGCCGTTGAGCCGTTTGACCGGGATGCCCATGTAGTAGGCGGCCAACTGGTTCTGCGACGCTGCCTGCATCGCCAGGCCGAGCTTGCTGTAGCGAAACAGCAGGTACAGCAGGGCCGACAGCGCGGCGGTTACCGCGATCACCACCATTTGCTCGACGTTGAGCACCAGACCGGCCAGGTTCCAGATCTGGTCTTTGTAGGGCACCGCCAGCGTGTGCGTTTCGGTGCCGATATTGGGGATCATGGTGATCAGCCCGCGCGCCGCGTAGCCAATGCCTATGGTCAGCATGACGATGGAAAAGGCCGGTTGCCCCAGAATCGGACGGATCACGATGCGCTCCAGCAGCGCGCCGAACAAGGCCATGCCCGCAATCGCGCACAGCACCGCGAGCCAGTAGGGAAAGCCCAGCAGGGTCATGCCTGCGAGACCGCCGAAGGCACCCAGCATCATGAGCTCGCCCTGGGCGAAGCTCACGGTCTCGGTGGCTTTGTAAATGAGCACGAAGCCCAGCGCAATCAGCCCGTAGATGCATCCTTGCGCGATGCCGCTGATCACCAGTTGTAGAAGCTGCAATTTGCCTCCTGTTGCATGGCTTCAGTCGGTTATAGCGCAAATCCCGGCCGGAACTGGCAGGGTTTGTACCGACCTCTGTGGCAGGCGGGCGACAAGCGAATGCCCGTCAGCGCAAAAACACGGCATCATGGGGGCCATGAAAAACTCTGTTGACATTCGCCAGCATGGCCCCATCAGCGTGGTGACGCTGAACCGCCCCGAAGTGCGCAACGCCGTCGATGCGGCCACGGCGCGTGAGCTGCATGCGGCCTTTCTGGCGTTTGACGCCGATGAAAATGCCCGGGTGGCGGTGTTTCATGGTGCGCACGGTCACTTTTGCGGTGGCTGGGATTTGCAAGCCGGCGCCCGCCTGGCGCAGCAGGCCGGTGCCGACCCGGCGGGGCCGCTGGCCGGGCTGGAGTTTGCACCTGAGGATTGTGTTGCGCCCGGCCCGCTGGCGCCGATGGGGCCGACGCGCTTGCTGTTGTCAAAGCCGGTGATTGCGGCCGTCAGCGGTGCGGCCGTGGCCGGCGGCATGGAGCTGGCGCTGTGGTGCGATCTGCGGGTGATGGAAGCGGAGGCCTACTTTGGCGTTTTTTGCCGCCGCTTTGGCGTGCCGCTGATCGACGGCGGCACGGTGCGCCTGCCGCGCCTGATCGGCATGGGTCGTGCCATGGATCTGATTCTGACCGGACGCAAGGTGGACGCCGCCGAGGCGCTGCAAATGGGTTTGTGCAACCGCGTGGTGCCTACCGGCCAGGCGCTTGAAGCGGCGCTGGCACTGGCGCAACAACTCGCCGACTTTCCGCAAAAAACCATGCGCGCCGACCGCCTGAGCGCCTACGCCCAGTGGGACCTGCCGCTGCCACAAGCCCTGCACCAGGAGTGGCAGCGCGGCAAACAGTGCATAGCCGACGGTCTGCAAGGCGCGCTGCGCTTTGTGGCGGGCACAGGTCGGCACGGGAAGTTTTAGATAAATCGGTAGTGGCATTTCTCACGCTTGACCTGCTCCACCGACTACCCAAATAAACGCCCCAGGAACCAGCGAGTCCAAACCAAATACTTGTAGCCACGATTCTTCTTTCCTGTCAGCAGTAAATAGAACTGTCCGGTTTTGTAGCAAGTAGATTGTCCGCTTTCTATTGATTGGAATGCGATGGCTGCAAAGCTGTGAA
>Ga0315272_10001323_pt1 | contig 12330 bp, 14 predicted proteins | sample C3_middle_MG_FD_203918 | JGI IMG/M metagenome (GOLD analysis project Ga0315272, IMG submission 203918) | Sediment microbial communities from Yellowstone Lake, YNP, Wyoming, USA - C3_middle | ecosystem: Environmental > Aquatic > Freshwater > Lake > Sediment | place: USA: Wyoming | collected...
GTCGCTGAAGAAGCCAAGGCAAGAGGCGTAGCCCCGCATATGCTGGCTTCCTTCGCGGACGGCACCAAGACCATGGCTGAAATGACCCTGTTGTCCAACGCGACCGGTTATAAAGCCGATGTCACCGGGATGCACGGCACCGCCGGCCATTTGAAAGAAACCGTCGCTCAGCTGCGTCTGAAATCCGAAGGCGGTGTCCTTAATAACTACGGCGTCGTCGAATATGTCGACGGCTTGGCTCCAGGCGTCTTCGTCATCGTCAAAGGCAAATCCAAAGGCGTCATCGATCAGATGAACTACATGATGAAAGTCGAAAACGATCATCAGATCCTGTACAGACCGTTCCATCTGGGCTCTCTGGAAACCCCGTTCTCCATCGCCAAAGCGGTTCTCAATCATGAATTCTCGATCGCGCCTTTAGCCGGTCCGACTTCCGACACCGTTTGCGTCTCCAAGAAAGCCATCAAAGCCGGCGATCCGATCGACGGCATCGGCGGATACTGCGTCCGCGGCGTCATCGAAGCCCACACCGTCTGCAAAGCCAACAAACTGATTCCGATCGGCCTCATCGCCGGTAAAGTGTTTGCCAAACGCGACATCGCGGAAGGCACCTTCATCACCGAAGACGATGTCCAGCTGGATACCAATACCACTGTCTGGAAGCTGCGCAAGCTCCAGGATGAAATCTACGGGTAAGCCATGAGCACCATCAAATCCACTGTCCTTGAAATCGGTGAAATGGCCTATTTTGAAGACTATCCGATCTTGATCCTCTTCAACAAGACCGCTCCCGACGGGATCCGCGAGATCTCCGTCATCCATGAATTCCAATCCGAGCCCAATGAAGAAATGCTTAAAAAAGGATCCAAGATCCTGATGGGCGGCACTGCTTATACCATCTTGGACATCGGTTACGTCGCCAACAAGACCCTGTATGAACTGGGCCATCTCTCCATGTATTTCAAGCTTGAAGAAGGCGCCGAACTGCTTCCGGGTTCTGCCTTGCTGAGTCCCAACAAAGTCCCTCAGCTCAAAGCCGGAGACGTCATCACGTTTATCAAATAGTCCCCTTTCCTTTCTTATGAAAAATGAACCTTGCGTGAGGTTCATTTTTGTTTTACTTGGAGACGTCGTTCATCGTGGTGATCTTGATGTTGGCGTAATTGCCTTCCACGATCTTGATGGGGACTGGGCTGTAGTGTTCGACCAATTGGGCATCGTCTGTGGCCAGGAAATGCTCATGAGCGGCCTGATGATGACACTTCACCAACAGCTCGGTATTGAATGCCTGCGGGGTCTGGGCATGCCAGAGATTGCTGCGTCCGATGGTTGTGGTGATGTAGCCTTCTTCGACCACTTTGACGGTCTCGACTTCAGGGACGGCCAAAATCGCGGCCTGTTCCCGATGCATAACTTTCAGTAAACTGTCGATCGATTCCTGAGTACACCAAGGCCTAGCCCCGTCATGAACGAGCACGACCTCTTGGTTGACCGCCATCAGACCGTTGAAGACGCTCTCCTGGCGGGTCTTGCCACCGTTGACGATGACCAGACGGCCGCCATGGAGGCTGGAAAGACGAGGCATGTCGTCAGGATTGGTGGCGATGATGATCTGCTTGCAGTTGACATCGTTTTTAAACAAGTTGATCGATGTCTGCAGAATCGTATGGCCGTTGGCCAAGGTATAAAACATCTTGTTGTAGGGAAGTCCCATTCTTCCGCCGTTTCCCCCTGCGGCGATGATCACAGAATAATTCATCGGTTCCTCATGGTGCGTCAAGACCCCTTAAAAGCGCTCAAGTCATTTGAGATCTTTTAGATGGGGGAGAGCACAAGCTCAAGCTTGAATAAAGTATATCATATTTGTGAAATCGTATTGAAATTGCGACAATTTCACAAAATCAAAAGAAAAGGCCCTTTTCAGGGTCTCAGAATTGACTGATATGGCTCAGGATCGCCACGATGATGACCAAAGGCATCAGGCGGTGAAACCAGATCCAGGCTTTCGGCCTGGGTTTCTTCATGACATACTGGCCCAAGAATCCGATGAGCACTTCTGCACTCATCAAGGCTGCCGCAACGACGCCTGACGGATTGAACCAGGTAAAGCCGGTCACGATATAGACGTGGATCAGGATCGCCACCAAGGTCAGATAACCGGTCCAGGGATGGATCGTCTTGTTGAGATTCATCAGTTTCAAAAGCAACGGATGGTACTTGGTATTTTCCTTGATCCAGCGACCGTAGTTTTTGAAGACGTATTTCAAGACGAAGCGGAACGCTTCCAGTAAAAACAGCAGAATGATGACAACGCCCATGCCTTTTCCCAGTAATCTCATCGTGAACCCTCTTTTCAGTTGTCATTGTAGCACATCTTCCGGCGTGGTTTGTTAGGAAGTTGTGTCAAAAAACGGTGTTGATCAGCGCTTTTTCTCGGCGTTGCGTTTGTCGTTGATGATCTTCATGTGGGTCTCATCGATCAGGGTGACCTGATTGGCTCTGGCCCAATCGATGCATTGCTGAAGCACCACTCTCAAAAAGACGCGCGGGACCCTGGTGATGGTCTTGCAGGCTCCTTCGGTGAATTGGATTTGCGGATCCATGCGGTTGGCCGCATACATGACCGATTGGATATCCGCTTCTTTGCCAACCGGGATTTTCTCGGCGATGGGGCGTCTGAAGCGGGTATACCAGAAATTGGTGCTGTCGCGATAACCGTAATCGACCGGCACATGCGGGAAGGTCGAGGCTTTGACCCCGTTGATGATGGCGGTATGGAACTTTTCCTTCATCAGGATCTTGTCGACTCTCAGGATGAAGTGACAGCCGAATTTGGAGGTGATCCCGTTGAAGTCATGATAAGGAGGCTCGATCCCTTCAAGCTGACCGATCCGAAGATGATCCTCTTGCGCGTGATCCAGACTGCTGTCCCAGGTACACTCCATGACCTGATAGGCTTTGGTGACGACCAAGGGTCTTGGGGAATCGCCGGACTCCGCTTGTCCGGCTTCCAGCGTGAATTTACAGTGGGCCATTTTTTCGGCGCTGGTTTCACCGGGGAAACCCAGTCGGACCGCTTCCTTGAAATCAGCCCGATTATCTTCGATGAAATTCAGGGCGCATTTGCCTGATCTTAGAATATTCTGAGCGGTGTTGGAAGAGTTGCGGCACTCCAGGATCATGGCGTAATAGGATTTTCCGGCGATATAGTACGGGAAACACAAGGAATAGGAACCGATCGAGGTCTTTCCGTCTTCAGCCAAGGTCGAAACCAGGACAGTAGGCATGGGAAAATAGGCCGAAGTCTGATAAAAATTGTCAACGATGCGCAAATCTTTGAATGAACTCATAAACGCTCTCTTTCTTACCCTAATGGTTTGGTGATCAAGCTTCTTGCTGAAGCGAATAAATCAGTTCGATGATGGCGACGGGATCCTGTTTTCTGGTATTGAGCACGCATTGGCGCTGAGCTCTTTCCAACAGTTCATCCGGTTGATTTTCTTGTGCGAAGAAATCCTGGGCGATATGACTGGCTCCGATCAGATTACCGGCACTCAAACGTCTCATGATGCCGCGGATATCCAGATCGATCCCTTTTGAACAGGTCGGTTTTTCACAGAACTGGCAGCGCGAAGCGGCCAAAAACCGGATCTTGTTTTCGGGGGTTTCCGATGCATAGAGATCCTTGAGCTCAAAAGGATGATCGACAAGACGGACCACGTTTTTGAGATCAGGGGCATAAACATAGGGCTGAAGCCCGACTTGTTTCAGGATAGCGTTGGCGGCGGAGAGACCGGAGATCGTCACGGCCGGGGTTCCGGTGCCCATCGCGGTGGATTCGCCGCAATAAAACAGATTGGGCCAGGGACTACGGATGTGCAGGCGGTTGAACATGTGCTGTCCGATCATCTGTTTGGGCCCCGCGACGGCGCCCTTGTTTTTCATGCAATAACGTTCGATCGTGGCCGGTGTTGCCACATCGGTCAGGATGACGGCTTGAGTAAAGCCCGGGAAACGTTTTTCCAGGACATTCAGAAGGCGGATCTTTTCTTTTTCTTTTTGGACGAGATAGGTTTTCTGATCGTTATGGTCCCATTCTTCAAAGCTGGGACCGATGGCCATGATGACATGACCGGTCTCAGGACACAGGGTCTTGTCGTCGATGCTCAAGATGTAGACGGTGACTTCGCTTTCATCCAGCGTATCCGGATTGCCGATCAGCATCTCCAGCGGCAAGGTATCCTTGGGGATGACATGCGCATCCACATAGGCATACAGGACGACGCTGGGATAGGTCGGAACCAGTTTCTTGGTCTTTTCGATCAGGGCTTTTGAGATCAGGGGTTCCTGGATCAGCTTGCCGTAGAGATTCCAGACGGTTCCTGAATAAATGGTATTTTTAGCCAGGATCGTATCATCGTTGGTGAGCTTGACGCCGATGGCTTTCTTGTCTTCAAACAGGATCGAAGCGACTTCCTTCTCCATCATCATGACACCGCCGTTTTCTTCGATGACCTTGACCAGTTTCTCGGGAAGCATGTAGCTTCCGCCTGCGGGATAATAACTGCCTCCTACGTGGTTGTCGATAAACATGATCGAACTCATGATTGCCGGGGTTTCCTTGACCGAGGTATAGGAATAGGTCGACGTGAGCTTGTTGAAGAATTTGAAAATTTCCGGATCTTTGAAATACTGACGCATGACACTGTCGGTGCTTTTGTTAAGATAAGACAGGAACTTGATATAAGCCAGCGGGTGTTTCTTGATGCCTCGGATCGAATTGTCCAGATCGGTCTCATCGGGTGAAGAGAAAGCCGGGAATTCGATGAACACCTGTTTATATAGGGTATACATGTCGTGATAGTACCGTTTGAGATTGTCTTTTTCAGACGGGAAGAGTTCCCCGAGCCGTTCTACAAACAGGTCGATGTCCTGGGTGAAGACGATGCGGTGCCCCTGATAATTGACGCAGTATAAATGATCATGATGGAGGATGTCGATCGGTTCTTCCAGGCAGTTCATGACGAAACGGTGCGGGTTGAAACCCTGTTCACCGAAACCGTACATCATGGCGGATCCTTGATCGAAGGTGATGCCTTGGCGCTTAAAAATACCGCAGGATCCTCCCGGATTATAACTGCGGTCGATGACGCCGACTTTCAGTCCTCTTTTAGAAAGAAGACTGGCAGCTGTCAATCCTGACAGACCTGCCCCAATAACCAGTACATCTAACATGATGGCTCCTTTTGACTGCTTTGCAACTTTATTTTAACACGATGATCAGCTTCTTTATCATCGATCATGAACTAGTGATTCTTAGGATCGCCAATGTTTTCTGAACTTCAAAACGACATAGGACATGACGCTGCTTCCGACGATGATGATCACATTCCCGACCCCTTCAGCGAACTTCAAAACAGGCGCAAACCAGTTCACCGCCATCATGAAAATCGAGAAGATCACGATGATCAGCAGGATACCGCTTAAGATGTTGAACAGGCGATCTGACATGGGTTTTCTCCAATCGATCCGTTATCTTGAGTGTAGCATAAACCGCCAAGCAAAAGCCCACCGAAGTGGGCTTTGTTTATTTGAACCAGAGGTCGAGTTCTTTCCTTGCACTCTCATCGGAATCAGAGGCATGGATCAGATTCCTCAACATCCTTCCTTCTTGACTGGATTTCTCCATCGTATCGGTGGCGTATTTGCCGCGGATCGAAGCCGGATCGGCTTTGGCCGGATCGGTGGCCCCGACGATGTCTCTGACTTTAGCGACGATGTCGTGGTGATGATAACCCAATTCAAAGACTTTGACGGTCTTGTCGACGAATTCTTTGCGGATGCGATCGGGAAAATCCGGGATCTTGTCTTTGAGACGGTCGATGACTTCGGCGTAGTGTGCCATGATCAGTTTCTCATCGACGATGACGGTCTTCTTCTTTAAAACGGAGATGCCGTGTTCCCTGAATTCATCCAGGATCTTGTTTTCTAAATGCCCTTCCAAGGCGTCTGGCTTAAGCATGATGAATGTGGTATGGTCCATAATGTCCTCCTGTCATCATTGAGGTTAATCCTCACCTTAATTATAGTGCTTATCCGCATCCCTGACACACAAAGTCCTTCAAACATCTCAGAGACACCCCAATCAGGTCAACCTGATCCTCATGCTCAGTATCAACCGCAATGATCGCAAGCTTTTTAATGAAGTCTTCGAGAATTTAACGATGATCCTGACAGAACCCGAAGCCATGAAAAAGGTCCTGGAATGCGGGACCTATGAAGAATTCATTCAAGTCTTGGTCGACAGAGTATAAAATCAGTTGGATCAAAATAGATCTGCATGTGTGCCGGTAACGATCAAAAACAGGATTTCATTTTCAATCCGATAAATCAACAACCAATCCGGTGTCACATGACATTCCCAGCATCCTACCCAATTTCCTTTTAGGCGATGGTTCTTGCGCTTTCCTTCCAGTCGTTTTCCGGCTTGGAGATCATAAATTACTTTCTGGAGCAATGAGAGATCGTATCCTCTCTGTTTGCATCGTTCTACATCTTTCTGGAAACTTTTGGATACGATTGTTTTCATTGACCCTCAAAACGGATAATCTATAACCCAAGGAATTTAGTCAGTTCCTCTTTCGTCATGGCACCGCTGTAATCCTTATTCGCAATCTTTTCTTCAATTTCCTTGATTGCTGCCAAGGTTCTTTCGTTGGGTTCGGATATGCTGATTTTAAACGGGATCTCTTTCTTCAAGGCGATCTGATTGAAAAACAGGGTGACTGCCTGGGATGGGGTCATTCCCAGTTCATTGAGGATGGTTTCAACGGTTTGTTTCAGATCGGATCTCACCCTGATTTGTAAAGTCGCGTTTTTAGTTTTGCTCATAAGTCCTCCACTAGGATAATCATACCTATTATGTATTTACATTGTCAATACATTATACGCACTAATGGTCTTCTTCCAAAGAAAAAAGGACCGAAGTCCTTAGTTTTTATAGATACGGATCGCGTTTTCGACGCTTTTGGTCAGATGGGTGATGTCGCCATTGACGCTTTTGATTTTCAGCGCGTTGGCCAACAGTTCATCCGCGAAATCGGTGACAGGCAGATCGATGCAGTCACGGGCCCTGCCGTTGAGCGCTGTGACACTGACCGGTTTGACCGTGATCCCGAAACCCAGATCGACCAATTTGGTGCCGTCGTGGGTATACAGGTTATGATCGGCTTTACCGATGGTCACGTCAAGGCCGTTGAGGGTGGTAAAGGGTTTGACGGCACAGCCTCGGATCGTGTTGGCTTTGCCGGAGACCTCATAGATCGAGAAGGCTTCCAGATCCGGCACGACGATCAGATCGCCCGGCTTGAACAAAGCCAGAAAACGATGCAAGGAAAAACGGCTTGCGTTATAGTACTTGGTCGTTTTGATGAAGGCATTGAAACTGGAGAAGTCTCTGTAAAGGTTCTTGCTGAGGAATTCGGAACGGGGATCGTTGAGATCGGCATAGCCGATGGTCAAGATGCCCTGTTCATCCAGCAAGGGTTTTGCGACTTGATAATGGTGGGATATGCGGTGTACCCAAATCTCGCGTTTTTGATCGGCCATGGTGATTCTCCCGGTAGGGCTATATTGTACACTAAATGACGTCTTGATGTCTAATATTCAATCACATTGTCGCACAATTGTCTCTGAAAATTCATGAGTAATGATTCAAAACGGTGTATACTAATTATAGTTATTCTATACATATGTGTATGTTTATATAATACAAGTTACGCAATTTCTGCTAGAAAGGATATTCAAGAGTTAAAAAATGCTCAAAGGATCAAGCAAGAAAATCACCATCACACCACCCATCGGGCTACGCATGTCTGGATTCAGTGACAGAACTCACGGAAGCGTGGGCATTCTGCATCAGCTTTACGCAAATGTCTTGGTCCTTGATGACGAGAAAACCAAGGTTGCCTTGGTCACCTTAGATCTGATCAGCGTCGATAAGGAACTTACCCGCAAAGTAAGAGACATCGTCAGCCAAAACACGACCATTCCCCATGATGCCATTTTGCTTTGCGCTTCCCATACTCATTCTGGTCCGGAAGCGTGCCGTTTTGGTGATATGGGTAAAATATCCCGCCGGATAGAACCCAATCAGATCGATACCGCCTACAACACCCTCTTACCGGATCTGATTGCCCAAGGCATCATTTGGGCAGACGCGCATCTTGAACCGGTAAACTTTGGCGTCAAACAAAGCCAGCTTTTGGGTCTGGGAAGCAACCGGATCGACAAGAGACTGTATGTCGATAATACGGTCACGGTATTCCGCTTTGACCGATTAACGGGAGATCCTTTAGCCCTCTTTACCCAATATGCTTGTCATCCTACCATCCTGGATTCAACCAACTATCTCTATTCAGGTGATTTCATCTCCTATTACCAGGAATCCATCGAAAAGATCTTTCCGGATTGTGTCGCCTTTTACGCCCAAGGCTGTGCCGGCAATGTCAGCACGCGTCACAACAGAATGCGTTCAGGACAGCAGGAAGCCCGTCGTATGGGCACGATGCTGGCGGGTGAAGTCACACGAGATGCAATGCAAGCCATGCCCTGTGAGAACGTGAATTTGTCCTTTGCGGTTGAACCGATGACGTTGAAAATACGGAAATTCGAATCTGATGAGGAGTGTGAACGTCGGATCAAGTTGGCACAGGCTGACTACGATTTCCTGATCGCCCAGAATGCGCCTGAGAATATTCAGAGAACAGCCAAACTGAGTTTCAACGGGGCGAAAAGATACTTCGCGCTCAAAAAATCGATCGACATCAAAAAGATCAACATCGAAATGCAAAGGATATCGATCGGCGACTGGAACATCATTACGACTCCTGCTGAAACTTTCGGCGAAATAGGACGGGATATCCGCAAACTGGATCCTAGCCAACACACCCTCGTCACCGGTTATTCAAACGGATATGTCGGCTATATTCCGACAAAAAAGACGTTTGAAAGTCAGCTCGGTTATGAGATCGGCAGTGCGATCATTGCCGAAAACACAGAAAAGATCCTGGTTGCCACCGCTAAAAAACTGCTGACCAAATAGATATGCCTTGTTTACTGTGATCAATGATTACCCAATAAACACAAAAGAAAATGACAAGCGTCATTTTCTTTTCAGCTTGTCATCATTAATTCTGTTTATTTGATGAGATTATATTTCTTGGGTTTTGGCAATTTCGGTAACACAAGCGACATGATGCTGGCATACAGAGACATGACCGCAGCAACCGAGAATACGATCGTCCATCCGTAGGAACTGGCTAAATAAGCACCCAGCCCACCGCCCAGAATGGCTGCAAACCCTTTCGCGCTGTTGAGAAAGCCGTTGTTTGATGCAGAGAAAGTGGACCCAAAAAGATCAGCGTTCAAGGATGGAAACAAACTGAACAGCTGTCCCCAGGTAAACATCACCAGCATCAAAGCCAAAACGTAGGCAAAATCGCCCTGGGCTCCGGCGATCGGCAGGATAAACAGAAAGATCGCATTCAATCCGAATGACAGAAACATGGTTTTGGCTCTTCCCATATGATCGGATACCCATCCCCAGAATACTCGACCCGATCCGTTTGACAAACTGGTCATCATGACGGAAAACACGATGGTGGTCGACGCAATTTTTAAGCTGTTCCCGAAGGCTTTCGAATTGGCCGTAATGATCAAGCCGCCGACATTGATGGCGAAGGCCATGGTCCACATCAGCCAGAAATGCGGGGTTCTCAACATTTGGATCGGATTGAATCCGGTGGTTGGATCCAAAGAAACCGATTCAGCTTTTAGGTCCTTGGTCTTTTTATTGACAGAAGGCGTATGAAGAAGGAGGGCTGCCGATACGATCACGATGCCTTGGATCAATCCGACTGTTGCGAAAGCGTTGTCGACTCCGTTGGTACTGATGATGCGATCGATCAGCGGGATGAAGGGCATCGAACCCAAACCGAAAGCTCCGGCAATGATCCCGGTCGCTACACCGCGTCTGTCCGGAAACCAGCGAATGGCAATGCTGACGCATCCGCTGTAGATGACGGCTGCGCCGACACCGGACATCGCGTAGAAGAAATAAAGCCCTTGTATTGAGTCGATCCGTCCCATCATGGTCCATCCGATGCTGACCAAGAGTCCTGCAAGGGTAAATACAATCTTTGTTCCAAATCGGTCGAACAGATATCCGCCAACCGGCTGGACAAAGGTCTGAAACATGACGAACAAGGTAAACGCGTACTGGATCGACACCATGTTCACATCAAGTTTGTCACCCAGCGGTATCGTAAACAGAGTCCATGAATACTGAAGATTGGAAATCATCATCATGGCACAAGCCGCTATTCCCAACTGAACCCAACGATTACGTACAAACATAGGCAACAGCGCTTTGCGTGATGATTTTTCCATCTCTGTTTTTCTCCTTAATAGTATCTTTATATGCATTTACGATACCAAACAACCTGTACTACAATTGTATATAACTTTGTATGAAACATCCCTTTTGTATCAAACATTGTCAATGTATGCGCATACTGCAGATTAATTTTAACACATTATTCCATAATTGTATTGTTATTATAATACAAGAGGTATAAAATGTGGGTAATCGCAGTGGCGAGCATCACTTCACCAAGTGAGAAAAGAAAGGGGATTGTAGAATGATTCAAGGTTGGCAAATTTTCGTTATTACGCTTTACGCCTTTTTGCAGCCGACGGACCAAAGCTCATTCAATCTAGGCATGAGTATGCCTATCTTTGCGGGCTGGTTCACTGGAATGGTATTGGGGAACCCTGAGACTGGTTTATTTATCGGGGGTTCATTGACACTGATGACTTTGGGTGTTGCTACTTATGGCGGAACATCGATTCCTGACACTGTTGTCGGCGCGATCGTAGGGACCTCATTAGCGTTGAACACGACACCAGAGTTGGCGTTGTCGATCGCGATACCGGTTGCCTTGTTTATGATTCAGTTGGATATCCTGCGCAGATATGTCACGATTTACTATCAGCACAGAGCCGACAAGTTTGTATTACTCAGACAATATAATAATGCGATGAGACAGAACTTGTGGGGCATTATCCCGAAGGCCCTGTCACGCGCTATCCCTGTTCTGTTGGTCTTGATTTTGGGTCCGTCCTTCATCGACACCGTCTTGAAGGTTGTCCCTGCTTGGTTAGTGACTGGGCTTAAAGTCTCAGGCGGCGTTATTCCTGTCGTTGGGATCGGCGTCTTGTTGAGCTACCTGCCTACTTCACAGAAATTCTTCTTCCTGATCTTGGGCTTCCTGCTTGTTGCCTATCTGAAACTGCCGATGTTGGCCGTTGCCGGTTTGGGTCTGGTTGTTGCCGGAGCCGATTACATGTATGCCGTTCGTCTTGATGAAAAACTTGGATTAAGTGCTAATAAAGGAGGCGAAGTCGATGAGTAACTCAATTTTCACAAAGAGGGAATTAAGATTAATTAACCTTCGTCACATTTGGGGCTTACAGCTGGGTTGGAATTACGAACGTATGCAGGCGTTAGGTTATCTGTATGCGATTTGGCCGGCCTTGAAAAAGATTTATAAGGATGATCCTGAAGGATTACAGAAATCCTGCGAAACGCATCTGCAATTCTATAATACGAATCCGTCGATGTCTGAAATCATCATCGGGATGGACATCGCCATTGAAGAGAGAGAAGGCGCTAAATCGCTTGAAACCGTCGCTCCTTTGAAAATCGCTTTGATGGGTCCGTTCGCCGGCATCGGCGATACCATCTTCGCCTTGATCGCCGCAACGATCTTTGGCGCCATCGCCGGCAATATGGCCGTTGAAGGCAACGCTACCGGGATGTGGATGTGGATCGCTTGGAACTTCGTCGTTATCTTCATCAGAACCAGACTCTTCGACCTTGGTTATAATCAAGGGATCAGAATCGTTACCGATCTGAAAGACAAATTCGCTTACATCACCAACGCTGCTTCCATTTTGGGACTCATCGTTGTTGGCGGCTTGATTCCGAGCGTTGTCAAAATTACCGTTCCGTTCGTCTTTAAATCAGGGGAAGTTACTTTGAAAGTCCAGGAAAACTTGGACAAGATCATGCCTTTCCTTCCGCAAGTCGTCGTTATGTTTGGTGTATACTGGCTCGTTAAACGCAAGATAAGCATCAGTAAGCTGATCGGCGTCGTCATGCTTGCCACGATCGTTCTTTCATACTTTAAGATCATCGCGTAAGTGAAAGGATCGTAGTACCATTGAAGGACAGATATTTCAAATTCATTGTCGACATGCTGACTGATA
>Ga0315272_10001326_pt1 | contig 12325 bp, 9 predicted proteins | sample C3_middle_MG_FD_203918 | JGI IMG/M metagenome (GOLD analysis project Ga0315272, IMG submission 203918) | Sediment microbial communities from Yellowstone Lake, YNP, Wyoming, USA - C3_middle | ecosystem: Environmental > Aquatic > Freshwater > Lake > Sediment | place: USA: Wyoming | collected...
ATAATTAAGGGGAACGAGTGTCTGTTCATCCATTCCATCATCACTCAAACCGCCTTTTCCCTCTTTCTTAAACACACCGATGACAGTTGTCTTATTTCCGCCTATGGATATCTGTTTACCTACCGGATTTGATTTTTCGAAAAGTCTCTCGGCAAGTACTGCACCTACTATTGCCACATTTTTCCCTGACTCTGATTCTTCAGGCGAAAAGTATCTTCCCTTCTCAATCTCAAATGATCTCACATTCTCAAATTCATGGGTTGCAGCCCAGATAAGAGCATCATTTGCCACATTACTTTTATATTTTATCTGCCTTGACTGAAATGCTGAATAGCAAACTGCTGCAGCTTTAGTTGATCTGTTATAAATGGCTTCATAGTCTGACTGTGAAATTGCAGGCCATTTTATAATATCCCACCATGCAAGATTAGGATCGAAGGACCAGGGGAACTTCTGCACATATATTACATTATCACCCATTGATGCTATACTTTCCCGAATGGCTTTCTCCATCCAGTCGAGAACAGTGAAAACAGATATTATCGAGAAAATCCCTATTGTGATGCCGAAAAGTGAAAGAAATGTTCTTAATTTATTCACTACTATTGAGCTATAAGCGAACAGGAAACCCTCTTTAAGAAGTCTTAAGTACATTTTGTTTTTTTAAATACTGAAATCAGGTTTCAAATATACTAAAATCAAACTTAGCTTATAATCATAAAATATAATGTAGCGGGATAATAAAAAAATATCTACTTTTAGACCCCTGAAGAAGGAAGCCAAGTCATTTCCTAAATATCAAAAGATGAGTAATAAAAGAATTAACAACGCTCTGATATCAGTTTATTATAAAGAGGGACTTGATGAAATTGTTAAAAAGCTTAATGATCTCAATGTCAGAATATTTTCGACAGGCGGCACATTCACTTTTATTAATGATCTGGGAATACCTGCTGAAAAAGTTGAGGACCTGACGACATACCCGTCTATTCTTGGAGGAAGGGTAAAAACTCTACATCCCAGCGTTTTTGGCGGAATACTTGCAAGGAGAGACAATAAGAGCGACCTTGAGCAGCTCAGCAAATATAAAATACCTGAAATTGATCTTGTAATTGTTGATCTTTACCCGTTCGAGGAGACTGTGAGGGCAACTGATATTGAAGAGGATATTATTGAAAAGATCGATATTGGCGGAATATCACTCATCAGGGCTGCTGCGAAAAATTATAATGATGTTCTTATAATATCCGGCAGGGAACAATACTCTGAACTGCTTAAGATTCTTGAAGAAAGTAATGGAACAACCTCTCTTGCAGAAAGAAGGCTGTTTGCAGCAAGGGCATTTATGACATCCTCACATTACGACACTGCTATTTTTAAATATTTCAATAAATCTGCCTCGCTTCCTGTTTTCAGGGAGAGTGTAAATGCATCCTATCCGTTACGATACGGAGAAAATCCTCATCAGAAGGGGATCTTCTACGGTGATCCCGGTTCAGTGTTCACAAAGCTTCATGGGAAGGAGTTGTCGTATAATAACCTGCTTGACCTTGATGCAGCTGTAAGCCTGATAGATGAATTCAAGTCTGATACTTACGTTATAATAAAACATAATAATGCATGTGGAGTAGCCTCCAGGAGCAATCCTACTGATGCCTGGAAAGATGCTCTTGCATGCGATCCGGTTTCTGCCTATGGAGGGGTGATCACCACCAATACCAGGATAGATACCGATACGGCATCTGAAATTGACAAGCTATTTTTTGAGATAATAATTGCTCCGGGATTTTCAGAACCTGCTCTTGCAATTCTCTCACAGAAGAAAAACCGTATTATTCTTGTCAGAAAAGAAACTTCCGGCAGCATTTACAGCTACAGGTCAATGCTGAATGGTGTTCTCTGGCAGGAAAGGGATTTAAGTACACAGACTGCCGGAGATATGAAGCTTGTAACAGCCAGGCAGCTTCAGAACAATGAAATGGAAGATCTGGTATTTGCCAATATAATCGTAAAACACAGTAAATCGAATGCTATTGTATTGGCAAAGAACAAACAGCTCTGTGCAAGCGGTATGGGTCAGACTTCAAGGGTTGATGCATTGAAGCAGGCTATTGAGAAAGCCCGTTCATTCGGTTTTGACCTTAAGGGCGCCGTTATGGCTTCAGATGCTTTTTTCCCATTCCCTGACTGTGTTGAAATAGCTCATAATGCCGGAATTACAGCAGTGGTACAACCGGGAGGATCGGTAAGGGATAAGGATTCAATCAGTTATTGTTCGGCAAATGGTATGTCGATGGTAATTACAGGAACAAGACATTTTAAACATTAATAATATAATCATCTAATATAATGGGGCTATTTTCATTTTTAACACAAGAGATTGCAATTGACCTTGGAACTGCAAACACTATCATAATTCACAATGATAAGGTTGTGGTTGATGAACCATCAATTGTTGCTATTGACAAGAACACCGGAAAACTGATTGCTATCGGAGAAGCCGCAAGGCAGATGCATGGTAAGACACATGAAAATATCAAGACTATCAGACCCTTGCGTGATGGTGTTATTGCTGATTTTAATGCAGCAGAATTAATGATCAGGGGAATGATAAGAATGATAAGTAAGGGACCGCAACTCTTTTCCCCATCTCTCAAGATGGTGGTTTGCATACCATCAGGAAGTACAGAGGTTGAAATTCGTGCTGTACGTGACTCGTCAGAACATGCCGGAGGAAGGGATGTATATATGATATATGAACCTATGGCCGCAGCTATAGGAATAGGCCTTGATGTTGAAGCTCCGGAAGGATGCATGGTTGTTGATATAGGTGGTGGTACCACTGAAATAGCGGTTATTGCCCTTGGAGGTATTGTCTGCAATAAATCCATAAGGATTGCCGGAGATGGATTTACCGCTGATATTCAAGCATATATGCGTCATCAGCATAATATCAAAATAGGGGAGCGTACAGCAGAAGATATTAAGATTGCTGTCGGAGCAGCTCTTCCGGACATCGAGAATCCGCCAGCTGATTATGTTGTGAGAGGTCCTAACATAATGACAGCTCTTCCAATTGAAATCCCTATTTCATACCAGGAAATTGCATATTGCCTTGATAAGTCTCTGTCAAAAGTTGAGGCCGCGCTGTTAAGCGTTCTTGAACAGACTCCGCCTGAACTTTATGCTGATATTGTAAACAAAGGAATTTATCTTGCAGGTGGTGGAGCATTGCTGAGAGGTCTTGATAAAAGACTGGCCGATAAGATTAACATAAACTTTAATGTAGTTGAGGATCCACTGCATGCTGTTGCACGCGGAACAGGTGTCGCTCTTAAAAATGTCGAGAGGTTTCAGTTCCTAATGAGATAAACCGGCAGGTAAATGAGGAGTCTTCTGAATTTCCTGGAGCGCTACAATAACCTTATAATCTTTCTGATACTTGAAGGTATAGCATTTTATTTACTGGCCACAAGAAATTATTATCATAATACTCGTGTAGTAAACGGAATAAGATGGTTCACCTATGGTATAGAAGAGAAAATTACAAATACAAAAAGCTACCTTAACCTCAGGGAAATAAACGAAAACCTCGCAGCTGAAAATACTGCATTAAGAAACAGTATCAACAGGCTGGTAAGAAACGATAATTCAGTTTTTTTTTCAGTTTCTGATACTGTTTATCAGCAACAATATCAGTATACTACAGCAAGACTTACCAGCAATTCTGTGAATAAGCAGAAGAACTTCTTTACAATAAATAAAGGCACCATGAATGGTCTTACAAAGGATATGGCTATTATCGCTGGAGGTGGTGTTGCCGGTGTAATAGTTGACTGTTCAGAAAATTTCTCAGTGGCAATGTCATTGCTTAATCTCGATTTCAGGCTGAGCGCAAGGATTAAATCGAATGGATATTTCGGATCTTTAAGCTGGGACGGGAGGGATTACCGGAAAGCCATACTGAGTGATATTCCCCAGCATGTATCTGTCAGTATAGGCGATACAATAGAAACAACCGGATTTTCTGCAATATTCCCTGAAGGAGTTACAGTAGGTACCGTTATCGATTATGAGAAACCGGGAAGCGATTTCTATAAGATTACAGTCCTGCTTGAGACAGATTTCAGGAAGCTGCATTTTGTAGATGTGGTTGCAAATAAGAGGAAGAAGGAATTTACCGAACTGGAAAAACAAATTAAATGATCAACTCGATTCTAAGGTTTGGTCTGATTTTCATTCTGCTAGTACTCCTTCAGGTACTGATGTTCAATAACATCCAGTTCAGCGGGTATGTGAACCCGTACGTTTATATTATGTTCATCCTTCTTCTTCCGGTTGAGATTCCATCCTGGCTATTGCTCCTTCTTTCGTTCGGGACAGGTATGATAATCGATATCTTCTCCACTTCTCCTGGAATGCACTCCTCAGCTTCCTTAATGGCAGGTTTTGTGCGTCCTTATGTTCTCAGGTTTATATCTCCCCGCGATGGTTACGAGCCTGGAGCAACTCCTTCCATGTTTGTATATGGTTTCAGATGGTTTCTTCTATACACCGTTATCATTGTATTGGTACATCATACAACTCTGTTTTATCTGGAAGTATTCAGACTTACAGATTTCTTCAGAACTCTTCTAAGGGTAATATTGAGTACTGTTTTTACTTCTGGTTTTGTATTGATCATAGAGTTTTACAGAAAGGGCCGTTAATCCGGAATAACATGAAGGATGCATTTATAAACCGGAAATACATAGTGACAGCCCTTATTGTGTTTTCATTTTTAATACTTGTAATAAGGCTGTTTATTATACAGATAGTCAAAGATACTTACAGGCTTTCTGCCGATAATAATGTGCTGCGTTATGTTACTCAATACCCGGCACGCGGACTGATTTATGACAGAAAAGGAAAGCTTATCGTATCAAATCAGGCTGCTTATGATTTAATGGTTATTCCCGCACAGACCTTAAAAATAGATACTTCTGAATTCTGTACTTTACTCGGAATCTCCAATGATGTTTTCAACAAGCAGATGAAAGCTGCTATAAACTATTCGAGAAGAGCTCCTTCAGTATTTCTTAAACAATTATCTGATGAGACATATGCCAGACTTCAGGAAAAGATGTTTCTGTTTCCCGGATTCTATGTTCAGCCAAGAACATTACGAAAATATACAAAGCCTGTGGCTGCTCATATCCTTGGATATGTAAGTGAGGTTGATGAAGCATTAATAAAGAAGAATCCTTATTATAAGCCAGGAGACTATATAGGGAAAAGTGGTATTGAGGAGGCCTATGAAAATGAATTGCGAGGTCGCAGAGGAGTGAAAATTTACATGGTAGATGTGTTCAGCAGAATAAAAGGATCATATGCTGATGGCGAGATGGATACAGTTGCTGTTCAGGGATCTGATATTCTTTCTTCGATTGACCTTGACCTTCAGGAATATGGTGAAATCCTTATGAAGAACAAGAGGGGAAGTATAGTTGCCATAGAGCCAAAAACGGGAGAAGTTCTTGCTCTTGTTTCAGCACCAGGGTACGATCCCGGATTACTTGTCGGACGTGTAAGGTCGGAGAATTTTGCAAAACTTCAGGCTGATACTGCAATCCTTCCATTGTTTAACAGGGCACTGATGGCTTCATATCCGCCAGGGTCCACTTTTAAACCGATTAACGGATTAATCGGACTTCAGGAAGGGGTCATCACTGAAGATACAAGGTTTGCCTGTAATAATGGCTATCTTTTTGTTGCCTGCCATAGCCACGCATCTCCGCTTGACCTGGTAGGAGCAGTAGCTAACTCCTGTAACTCATATTTCTGCCAGACTTACAGAAAAGTCCTGGAAAACAATAAATACGGAAGTGTTTCCGAAGCTTACAACAAGTGGAAAAGCTATCTGGATGAATTTGGATTTGGTTCCAGGCTGGGTACGGACTTTGTTAATGAGCTGGCAGGATTTATTCCTTCTGCTTCATATTTTGACAGGTACCATGGCAAGAACAAATGGAAGGCTCTTACAGTAATCTCAATGGCGATAGGTCAGGGAGAGATCGGAACAACTCCTCTTCAGATGGCTAATATGACTGCCGCAATAGCAAACAGGGGTTATTATTACACACCTCATATTGTAAAGGGAATAGGTGAGACAGGATCAGTCAATCCGCGTTTTACATCAAAACATACTATAAATATTGACTCTGCGTATTTTGAGAAAATCATTCTTGGAATGGAAGGAGCAGTCAACGGCGCACCGGGTGGTACTGCCGGGATAGCCAGAATAAAAGATATAATTGTATGCGGCAAAACCGGCACTGCACAGAATCCCCATGGTAAGGATCATTCTGTTTTTATTGCCTTCGCTCCAAAGGATGATCCGAAGATTGCAATAGCAGTTTATGTTGAAAATGCTGGTTTCGGTGCCACATATGCAGCACCAGTGGCGAGTCTGATGATCGAGAAATATCTCAGGGATACGATCTCAAATAAAGCAATGGAACAGCGGATTCTCGGACTTAACCTGGAAGAAAAAATCATTAATGATGCAACGCCGTATTAACATATGGAATAGTCTTGACAAGATAACTATACTCCTGTTTTTACTGCTGGTAACGATGGGATGGCTGAATATCTATGCTGCCGTTTATAATGAGGATCATTCACGGATGCTCGATTTGTCCCAGAGATATGGCAAGCAATTCATCTGGATAATTGTAGCTCTTGTTTCAGGGATCTTCGTACTTATTATTGACAACAGATTTTATTTCTTCTTCTCCTGGTTTATCTATGGTATTCTGATGCTGTTACTTATCATGGTCCTTGTATTCGGAGCAGAAATCAACGGAGCAAGATCATGGTTTGAATTCAGCCTGTTCAGCCTTCAGCCTTCTGAGTTTGCAAAGTTTGGTACTGCCCTTGCCCTGGCCGGGTATCTGAATAACAGGCATCAGGATCTAAAACACTGGGGAGTAATGCTTCCTGCTTCAGGTATAATACTTTTTCCTGCACTCCTGACAGCGCTGCAACCCGATATGGGATCGACAATTGTTTTTCTTGCACTGTTTGTTGTGCTCTTCAGGGAAGGCATGAGTCCGTATATATTCGTATCAGGATTACTTGCAGTTATCCTGTTCTTTCTGACACTCCTGATGAATAATTTATATTTATCGGCAGGCTTAATAATTCTGGCAATAATACTGGTTTGGTTTGCAACCCGGAAATGGAAACTTCTGCTGATTGGAACCAGCATTTTTGTTTTTATATGCGGATTATTGTATTTGCTTGATTATTATATACTTAAACACATTGGTATTGAGATGGTTATAATGATCTCCCTGATATTGTCAGGTTTCATTTATGCCTGGTATATATATATTAAAAAGGCAATATCTGTTCTTGTTGTATATCTCTTTCTGATAGGCAGCCTGGGGTTTATAAATTCGGTCGATTATACATTTAATAATTTGCTTCCGGAGCATCAACGCGACAGGATAAATATACTCCTTGGAATAAAATCTGATCCTCACGGCACCGGATACAACGTCAACCAGTCGATAATTTCCATTGGTTCAGGAGGATTTACAGGTAAAGGTTATCTTCAGGGAACGCAGACTAAATTTAAGTTTGTACCCAAGCAGAGTTCTGATTTTATTTTCTGTACCATAGGTGAGGAATGGGGGTTCGTCGGATCATTTGTTGTAATCGGTGCGTACCTGTTTTTATTGCTGCGTCTGGTAAGTCTTGCTGAGCGGCAGCGATCGGTTTTCTCACGTGTCTATGGGTACGGAGTTGTATCTATCCTGTTCATACATGTTTTTATAAATATCGGTATGGCTATCGGAATAGTTCCCGTGATAGGAATCCCGTTACCGTTCTTCAGCTATGGCGGGAGCTCACTCTGGGGATTTACATTGCTGCTGTTTGTATTTCTGAGGCTTGATGCCAGCAGGAATGAATACCTGGTATAATCAGAAAGGAATAGTTATCCTGTGTGAAATCTCGACACCGAATTCTTTTTCGACATAATCGATAAGCTGTGGAAAGAATTCCATAAAGTCGTCCTGCAAGGAGTAATAGTTCTTTTTCAATGCCCGTATTGCAAACCTCGTTTCATTAGGTAGTGTCGAATGTTTGCTTAAGGTCTTAAGAACATGCCTGATACCATTTACAGTCTGATATGATTCAATCCAGTTGTTTATTATGAAGAATGGCATCATATCTCTTACATTTTCAGGCATATATTCATAGTTATTTACCATAGCCCTGTAAAAGTTATAGGTTACACTTTCAAGAGGCCTTCTGGAAAAGAAATCCCACTCCCTGGTAAGAAAATGATCGTAAATAATATCGGTCACCACACCTGAGTACTTGTGATATTTTCTTGTGAAGAAGATTTTACTACGGTGAACAACAGGATGCCTGTCAGTGAAACCATCGATATGCCTGTGAAGTATAATGCCTCTTCTTATCTGTTCAGGATAGTTGAGATAGTCCTTGCCTTTTACATAGTCGCCTATGTAATTCCCGATGATCATCTTTTCAGAATCACCGGAAAGATATATATGAGCAAGGACATTCATAATCAAATATAATAGTACAAAGAATTTGCCATATACATCAACTGTTAAAAAACATTTTCTTTAACATGTTTTTGAGAAGCCCTCTCACCTTTATTAAGAGATTATAAATCAAGAAACTAAAGTATATAACCGGCATTTTAAAAAATAGTCTGAAATACTCGGTTTTTCACTTTGCAAATTATAAATTTGTTGCTTCATTCTGAAATGAAAATTCTTTCTCTGAAAAAAAACTAAAAAATACAAGGAGGATTTATGGTAAAGAAAAATGTCATCATAATTGGTGCCGCAGGACGTGATTTCCATAATTTTAATACCTGTTACAGGAACAATTCATCATACAATGTTGTTGCATTTACAGCAGCACAGATTCCTGACATAGATGGCAGAAAATACCCAAAGGAGCTTGCCGGTAAGCTCTATCCGGATGGTATTCCGATTGTTGCTGAAGAGAATCTTCCTGAGCTTATTAAAAAGCATAATGTTTCCGACTGTGTCTTTTCCTACAGTGATGTCACTTACCAGAAAGTAATGTCAATCAGTGCCATAGTGAATGCGGCCGGAGCAAATTTTGTCCTTCTCGGACCTGGTGATACCATGATAAAAAGTTCAAAACCGGTTATTGCAGTAGGTGCAATCAGAACCGGATGTGGTAAAAGCCAGACATCTAGAAGAGTAATTGAGCTGCTTATGGAAAAGGGATTAAAAGTGGTTGCTATCCGCCATCCGATGCCTTATGGTGATCTCAATGCACAGAAGGTTCAGAGGTATGCAGATGTCAAAGATCTTGCAAAACACAAGTGTACTGTCGAAGAGATGGAGGAATATGAACCTCATGTAGTCAGAGGCAACGTGATTTATGCCGGAGTTGATTATGAAGCTATTGTACGTGCTGCTGAAAAAGATCCGGACGGTTGCGATGTAATTCTCTGGGATGGAGGAAACAACGATTTCCCATTCTATAAACCTGATCTTATGATTACCGTTACCGATCCTCACAGGGCAGGGCATGAGTTGAAGTATTACCCGGGCGAGGTTACACTCAGGATCGCTGATGTAGTTGTGATAAATAAGATGGACAGTGCATCTCCGGAGGCGATTCAGATAGTAAGAGAAAGCATTGATAAAGTAAATCCTAAAGCTATCGTTATCGATGGCGCATCCCCGATAAAAGTTGATGATGTATCAGTGATTAAAGGGAAAAGGGTGCTTGTTGTAGAGGACGGCCCAACATTGACACATGGTGAAATGAAGATAGGTGCAGGTGTCGTTGCTGCCCGTAAATTCGGAGCTTCTGAACTTGTCGATCCTCGTCCATATACTGTTGGAAGATTAAGCGAAACATTCAGGCTGTACCCTAATATCGGCACACTCCTTCCTGCAATGGGCTATGGGAAACAGCAGCTTAAAGACCTTGAAACCACAATAAACAATACTGATTGTGACAGTGTCATAATTGCCACTCCGATCGATCTCAACAGGATCATAAAAATTAAGAAACCAAATACAAGGGTATACTATGATCTCCAGGAGATTGGTAATCCTGATTTATCAGAGGTATTGAATGAGTTTGTGAAAAAGTTCAAACTGAAAGCAGGAAAAAGAAATTGAGTTTATAATCTTTCTCTCAGCTTCTTTCCGGCTTCTTCGTAGCCTGGTTTGTTAAGAAGAGCAAACATATTCTTCTTGTATGCTTCAACTCCGGGCTGGTCGAAAGGATTCACATCAAGGATATATCCGCTTATCCCACAGGCCAGCTCAAAAAAGTAAATAAGCTGCCCGGTAAAATATGCATCGAGTTGCGGTATTTCAATTTTTATTACTGGTACATTACCGTCATTATGTGCAATAATAGTTCCGGCTTCAGCATTCCTGTTAACCTCAGATAATCTCTTTCCGGCAAGGAAATTGAGTTGATCGGAGTCATCTTTCTCCTTAGGTATTACCAGGTTTCCTGAAGGATTTTTTACAGATATTATTGTCTCGAACAAAATCCTCTGTCCATCCTGGATATACTGTCCGAGAGAATGGAGGTCAGTAGTCATGTCAACAGATGCAGGATAAATGCCCTTGCCATCTTTACCTTCACTTTCGCCGTACAGCTGTTTCCACCATTCAGACATGAAATGAAGTTTTGGAGTGAATCCAACCATTATTTCAACAGATTTTCCTCCCTGCAGAAGCAGGTTCCTGGCTGCAGCATAAAGCAGTGACGGATTTGTCGCTACATCCTTGTTTGTTCTGGTCTGATCCTCCATATCCTTCGCCCCTTTAACCAGTGTTCTTATATCAAGTCCGCTTACGGCAATTGGGAGCAATCCTACAGGTGAGAGTACAGAATACCTTCCTCCAACATTGTCGGGGATGACAAAAGTTTCATAGCCATTTGTTTCAGCAAGTGATCTGAGAGCTCCTTTCTTTTCATCTGTTATGGCAATAATTCTGTCAGCAGCAACCACCTTACCGACTTTATTTTCAAGACGATCCTTAAGTATTCTGAAGGCTATTGCAGGTTCAGTTGTAGTTCCTGATTTGGAGATTACTATTATTGAATAGTTCCTTTCATCGAGTACTTCCAATAATTCCGACAGATAATCCTCACAAATGTTTTGCCCGGCAAAGATCACATCATGGTGAGGTTTCTTTTTAAGGTATGGTGAAAAAGAATGTGAAAGCGCTTCCATCACTGCTCGTGCGCCAAGGTATGATCCTCCGATACCTATTACTACGGTTGTATCGGATATTGACCGGAGGTGTTTAGCGCATTTTTCAATTTTGTCAAGCTGTTTCTGAATATCGTCAGGAAGAGCCAGCCAGCCCAGGAAATCATTTCCGGCTCCTGTTCCTTTGTTCAGAGCATCAAGATGTCTGACTGACTGTTGTGCCAGGGCAACTACTTCTTCGAAGGAGACAAAAGCTCCTGCATTTTTCAGATTAACACTTAGTTTCTCTTTCATATCACCTGATATTTAATTCTGATTTTATGGTTTTAATAACCGCAAATACAAAGTTAAAAAAAAAGCCGTTGGAGATTTTCCAGCGGCTGATAATAATGCGGATCGTATATATTGATTAGTAACTATTTTTTATGAACACCTCCGGCGCTTGAGGAATGTGCATCAATATATTTTGGATTCCCGGAATAGTTAATATCACCGGCGCTTGAAGCTCTCGCCGTCAGTTTTTCTGAAACATTGATATCTGCATCTCCTGCACTTGAAACTGATACATTTGCCTCGCGGACCTCCAGATCATAAGCATTCAGATCGCCGGCGCTGGAAAGATCAGCTTCAAGTATATCAGCCTTACCTTTCAGGGACAGATCTCCCGAACTGCTTATGTCTGCATTGATTTTATCAGCAGTAACATCCAGTCTGATATCGCCGGCACTGCTTACATCTATTTCTATATCTTTAGTCCTGATTGGCGATTCACCTGTAATATCTCCTGCACTGCTTGCTTTAACTGATTTGATATCCTTCATAGTAACATAAACCTTCTTCTCTTTTGAATCCCTGATGTTTGCCTCAGAGTAAACATGAAGTACTCCTCCCTGTATCTCAGTAATAATATATTCCTGCAGGTTCTCGTCCGATTCGACCGAAATGGATTCTTTATCTCCTTGTCTGAGATAAACATCAATTCCCGTGCTGACTCTGAGTCCGTCAAAGGATCCGGCTTGCCGTTCTTTCGTGACTACCTTTCCGTTACCATAAACTGTTTTTCTGTTTTGTCCGTTTGTACAGGCA
>Ga0315272_10001327_pt1 | contig 12322 bp, 6 predicted proteins | sample C3_middle_MG_FD_203918 | JGI IMG/M metagenome (GOLD analysis project Ga0315272, IMG submission 203918) | Sediment microbial communities from Yellowstone Lake, YNP, Wyoming, USA - C3_middle | ecosystem: Environmental > Aquatic > Freshwater > Lake > Sediment | place: USA: Wyoming | collected...
TATACGGCGAAGGTCGAGCCGGTCTGGTTCGTAGCAGGCGCGGCCATCACGCTCTTTGGAGAATGGCTCCGGCTTTGGGCAGCAGGACACCTCCGGAAGAACAAACAGCTCACCAACACCGGCCCCTATTCCTACGTCAAGAACCCGCTCTATATCGGCACGTTGCTGATCACGCTGGGTTACAGCGTTATGGCCAAGAACTACTGGATCATGATCGGCGGCTTCATCTGGTTCTTTATCTATTTCGCACCCTATAAGAAGAAGCAGGAGAACGAGAAGCTCGTCAGCAGCTTTGGCCAGCCCTGGGTAGAATTTGACAAGGCAGTGCCTGATTATCTACCGCGCATCACTCCTTATCCCGGCAGGGGAACGAACCGCTGGAGCTTTACCGTGGTAAAGGAGAACTCGGAGCATGAGACCGCCATCGGCGTGCTCGCCGGCATGGCAGTGCTGCTGTACCTGCTGGTGCGATGATTCCGCATCTTTTGACCACTACCTGAATAATAACTCCTGTCCATGCAGCTTTGGGCGGGAGTTTTTTTGACCTTGCAGCAACCTTAAAAACATTTGGACGCGGATTTACGCGGATAAGCGCGGATAAATCAGAACTACTTGTCGAAAGACAACTCATCACCAGGGTGAGGATATAATCGGAATAAAATTGGATTTTATTTTGTCTTTATCCGACGTTATCAGATTTTATCCGTGTCCAAATGCCGTTTTTTGGACCAAAGCTTAATTTGCCGCATGGAGCCCCATGATCATCTCTCTTATTGCCGCCATGTCCGAGAACCGCGTCATCGGTTCCGGAAACAGGATCCCCTGGTCAATACCGTCTGACCAGATGCGTTTCCGTGAGATCACCATGGGGCATCCGGTGATCTTCGGACGGAAGACCTTTGAAAGCATCGGCCGTGTGCTTCCCGGCAGGAAGAACATCATATTGACGGGGCAAAGGGATTATTTCGTTGAGGGCGCATCGGTGGTTCACAGTTTTTCCGAAGCGTTACGCCTGTGCGGCAACAATGATGAGGTCTTTATCTGCGGGGGAGGCCCGCTCTATCAAGAAACGATATCACGAGCAGATCGCATCTACCTTACCGTGGTCCATGGTGTCTATGAAGGGGAAACCCTCTTCCCCGAGATCCCGGCGGATTTTGCCGAGGTCTCCAGGGAAGAGGTCAAGGAGGACTTGTCGTATTCGATCGTTCGCTATGAACGGCGGACGTGAAATCGTTTCAAACCGGAATATCAGGAGCGCGATGTAAGCTGAGGGAATTTCTTGAACTCAGGGCGGCTTCCGATGCCCGAGAAACGCGCATCAGCAGACAGTGAACTTACGTATTTATCGAACTGACCGCTCGACAGGGCGTTCTCCAGCATTTGTGACGCGTCTGCAAAATTGCCGAGCAGATAGTTCGCCTGGAAGAGCAAAAAATCAACGCGCGGCGAATGGGCCCGGGCCACCTTCTTGGACTCGCGAAGATAAGAGTCCGCTTCCTTGTAATGACGTTGTTCGAGCTCCGCTTCTCCCAGGATCACGTAGGGGACCGAGTCGCCAGGCTTGGTTGCCACGTATTTGCGCAAATAGCCAAGAGCGGTTTCGGGGGACTCCTGGACCGTGATGAAATAGAGTCCCATGTAAGCCTGGACCGCGCCGTATTTAAGCGCCTTCTTGCAGTATTGCTCTTCCTGCTTGGGGGTATTGTTTTCCGCCGACGCGATCCCGAGGTAAGCCCTGCCGATGAACTGCCTGGCCATTTCGGAATAGGCTTCTCTCGGATCGATCTTGCCAATGACCTTGTCGTACTGTTCGCTCTGCACGAGGGTCTCGAAATCTTTACAGAACAGGTCTTTATCAGCGCACAGCGATGGCTGCGGGCTGTCGGATGCAAATCCGGACGCTGCATATCCGATGAGAACCAGGATCACGAATACGGTGCTGCTGATGCATTTTTTCATGTTGTTCCTCCATGTGATAAATTGGGTATTGCCGCGGGACCCGGCGGGAAAGAGTATCGCCCTATTCTGTTACTTTCTACAACTTACTGCACTTTTAATAAAAAGTCAACCTTTTTTTATAGCCCATACTTTATTTAATGTGATAATTATTTAGGCAGGTGTGTGGTTCGGATTACCTCCATGTTTATGAAAGTATTGCAGGTTTGCCTGAACGGGTAGTAGGTGAAAAATACGCTAAAGGTGGAATGTTTGCGGCAGCTTGCTGCGGTGAGCTTCATTAATTAGATCAGCGGTGCGTCCCGCATCCATCTGTGAGAGGGCTCATTCATTGACACGCTCCAGGGGAAAGGGTACTATTCTTCATGCCGAAATTCAGGATCGTATCGGAGTTTGTGCCCACGGGAGATCAGCCGCAGGCCATTGAAAAGCTTGCGAGCGGTATTCTGAAGGGCCAGAAGCACCAGGTTCTGCTCGGCGTGACCGGTTCGGGCAAGACCTTTACCGTGGCGAACGTGGTCGAAAAGGTCCAGAAACCCACGCTCGTGATCGCCCACAACAAGACGCTGGCAGCCCAGCTCTATAACGAGTTCAAGGAGCTCTTTCCGGATAACGCAGTCGAGTATTTCGTCTCGTACTACGACTATTACCAGCCCGAAGCCTACCTTCCCACCACGGATACCTATATTGAAAAGGATTCGTCCATCAACGAACAGATCGACCGCATGCGCCATTCAGCGACCAATTCGCTGTTTGAGCGGAACGACGTGATCGTGGTTTCCTCGGTTTCGTGCATTTACGGCCTGGGCTCGCCCGAAGCGTACCACGGCATGCTGCTGTTCCTTGAAAAGGGGCAGCGCATCGAGCGCGACGTTTTGCTCAGAAAGCTGGTGGATATCCAGTACGAGCGGAACGACTACGATTTTCACCGCGGCACGTTCCGCGTACGCGGCGACGTGGTCGAGATCTTTCCGGCGTCGCATGAGAACACCGCCATCCGGGTCGAACTGTTCGGCGACGAGCTCGATTCCCTATCCGAGTTCGACCCGCTGCTCGGCACGCCGCTCCAGAAGCTCGAGAAGATCGCTGTCTACCCGAACTCCCATTATGTGATCCCCGAGTCGCGCCTGAAGGTGGCCATGGACGGCATCCATGAAGAGCTCCGCGAGCGCATCCAGCAATTTCGCAAGGCCAACAAGCTCATCGAAGCACAGCGCATCGAGCAGCGCACCATGTTCGACCTCGAGATGATCCAGGAGATGGGCTACTGCCACGGTATCGAGAACTACTCTCGCCACCTCTCGGGACGCTCGCCCGGCGAGCCGCCGCCGACCCTGATCGACTACTTCCCCAAAGACTATCTTCTCGTGGTGGACGAGTCCCATGCCACCATACCGCAGATCGGCGGCATGTATAACGGCGATCGTGCGCGCAAGATGAACCTCGTTGAATACGGCTTCCGCCTGCCGTCCGCGCTCGACAACCGGCCGCTCAATTTCAAGGAGTTCGAAGAGCGGGTGCACCAAACCGTGTACGTGTCGGCCACACCGGCTGATTTTGAGGTCGAAAAGTCCGGCAAGAGGATCATTGAGCAGGTCATCAGGCCCACGGGTTTGACGGACCCGGACATCTCGATCAGGCCGGCCACGGGGCAGGTGGACGATCTTTTGAACGAAGTGAGAAAACGGGCCGAGGCGCACGAGCGCGTACTGGTCACCACGCTCACGAAGCGCATGGCAGAGGATCTGACCGAGCACTACAAGGAATTGAACGTAAAGGTGGCCTATCTGCACTCCGACATCGATACGCTTGAACGCGTGGACATCATCCGCGATCTGCGCATGGGCAAGTATGACGTGCTGATCGGCATCAATCTTCTGCGCGAAGGATTGGATATCCCCGAAGTATCGCTCGTTGCCATCCTGGACGCTGACAAGGAAGGGTTCCTGCGTTCCACGCGCTCGCTCATCCAGACCATGGGCCGCGCGGCCCGGCATCTGCACGGCGAAGTGATCCTTTATGCAGAGAAGATGACCGACTCCATGCGAAACGCCATTGCAGAGACGAACCGGCGCCGCACGGTGCAGGAGGAGTATAACAAGGAACACAACATCACGCCGCAGTCCATTAAGAGGAACATCCAGACAACGCTGCGCACGGTGTACGAGCAGGATTACTTCACGGTCCCCATCGCCGCGGAAGACGCGGGCGAGTATGTGCCCACGGTAGATATCCCCGCGCTGGTGGCGCGGCTCGACAAACAGATGCGCGCAGCAGCGAAAGAACAGGATTTCGAGACAGCAGCGGAATTGCGCGACAAGATCCGGTCGCTGCGACAGCAGGAGATGGCGGTTGGGGTGAAGGTGGAGTAGGGGCAGCCATACGCCGAAGTTAGGGGAGCAGCCGGTGCATCACCCTTCCCTTGCCCCTCCCATCGAGGGAGGGGAGATATTTATAACGTCAAGATACCCCGCAGCTTCCTGCGGAGAGTTTCATTCCAAGGTAAAGCACAGATAGAGCCAACGTTCTCAAAGTTCCTCCATAAGACGACCATCCTCGGGAACTCCCAAAATCCTCCTCCCGGCAGATACAACCATTGCGAAAGTGAGTCTATACAATAATTCAAGATGATGCTACAATTAGCAAAGTAAACAAGAGATAAAAAAACTGTTACCGATGTCTTCCCGAAAGCAACGCAACGACGGAGGAATACGATGAAACAGATCAACAAGGCAGCTGTTTTGGGGGCTGGGGTAATGGGGGCGACCATTGCCGCCCACCTTGCGAACGCAGGAATCCAGGTGCTCCTGCTCGATATCGTGCCAAAGGAGCCGAACGAGGCGGAAAAAAAGGCGGGCCTTACCCTGAGCGATCGCGTGGTGCGGAACCGGATCGCGGCAGCGGGTTTGGAGGGGCTCAAAAAGATGAAGCCCGCCGCGTTCTACGTGCCCTCCTATTCCTCATACATCGAGGCGGGAAATTTCGACGACGACGCGCAGAGGCTGCGGGAGTGCGACTGGGTCATCGAGGTCGTTGTCGAGAAGATGGAGATCAAGAAGCGGCTCTTCAGCGAAAAAGTCGCCCCGAATCTGAAAGAGGGCGCAATCCTTTCCACCAACACGAGCGGACTTTCCGTTAACGAGATGGCCGAAAGCCTTCCGGAGCAGGTGCGGAAAAACTTCCTTATTACCCACTTCTTCAACCCCCCGCGCTACATGCGCCTTCTGGAGATCGTCCCGAACAAATTCACAGATCCCGAAACGGTCCGGTTCATGGCTGGCTTCATCGAAAAACGCCTGGGCAAGGGGATCGTTTTTGCCAAGGACACCCCCAACTTTATTGCCAACCGGATCGGCGTCTATTCCATCTGCAACAGCATGCGTCATATGGTCGAGATGGGGCTGACCGTGGAAGAGGTGGACGCGGTGTCCGGACCCGCCACTGCCCGTCCGAAAAGCGCGATCTTTCGCACCGCTGATCTGGTGGGCCTCGACACCCTGCAGCATGTGGCGGACAATGCTTACGAGACCCTGCTCAAGGACGAACAGCGGGAGGTATTTCGTTTGCCCGGCTTTATCACCGAGATGGTGAAAAAGGGACTGCTGGGAAAGAAGAGTGATAAAGGTTTTTTCAGGAAGGAAAAAGGCGAGGACGGTTCCAAATATTTCTACTACGATTATAAGACCGGTGAGTACGCACCGTCCCTGCGGCCCAAGTTCGCTTCGGCGGAAACTGCCAAGCAGATAGACGATCCCGGGAAACGTCTGCAGGCGGCCCTGTCCGGCGCAGACAAGGGGGCCGTGTTCGCGTGGAAGAATTTGCGCGACACCTTTATCTATACCTTCAACCGGGTCCCCGAGATCGCGGACGACATCGTTAATATCGACAACGCCATGAAGTGGGGATTCAACTGGGACATCGGGCCCTTCGAGATGCTCGACGCGATCGGCATTAAAAACTTTGTCGAACGGGCGGAGAAGGACGGGGTGGCAGTGCCGGTTGGCCTCAAAGCGATCGAGTGCTTCTACAAATTCGAGAACAACAAAGACTACTCCTATGACATTCTTGCCAGGGAATACAGGGAAGTGCCCAGACCGGCCGGGAACATTAGCCTCTCTCTTTTGAAGAGAGGCAACGGGGTGGTGGAGAAGAACAGCGGCGCGTCCGTGCTCGATCTGGGGGACGGTGTCTTCTGTCTCGAGTTCCATTCCAAAATGAACGCCATTGGCAACGATATCCTCGCTATGGTCCTTCAGGGCATCAAACGCACGGAGCAGGACGGCGTGGGTCTCGTCATTGCCAATGAGGGGAAGGTCTTTTCCGCGGGCGCGAACCTGATGCTCATCGCCATGGCCATTGCCGAGGGGGCCTATGATGAGCTCTCCCTGACCATAAAAAATTTCCAGAAGGCGATGATGGCGATCAAATACTCGAAGATACCGGTCGTCGCCGCCCCGCACAACCTCGTTCTGGGAGGCGGGTCCGAGGTCTGCCTCCATGCGGACGCGATGAATCCCCACGCAGAGACCTACATGGGGATGGTGGAGGTTGGCGTCGGTCTTCTTCCCGCGGGCGGAGGGACCAAGGAGATGGCGATCCGTGCAATTAAACTGGCGGAGGAATACGATGCGGACGTCGGACCGTTCATCTATAAGAATTATTCGAACATTGCCCTGGCCAAAGTGAGCACGTCCGCTGCCGAACTCTACGGGATGGGCTTCATGCGACATGGCGACGCCGTCACCATGGATATCGACAAACGGATCTTCGATGCCAAGCAGAAGGCGATCGCCCTAGCCGCCAACTACCGTCCTTCAAAGCCTCTCATTGACCTGAAGGCGCCCGGCAGAAGCGTTGCCGCCACCATCAAGTCCCAGATCTGGAACATGAAGATGGGCGGACAGGTCACGGAGTTCGAAGAGCTTCTCGGCGGCACGATCGCGGACGTTATCACCGGCGGCGATGTACCGGCCGGTACGCTGATCACCGAGGAGTATTTGCTGGACCTGGAGCGGGAGGCGTTCCTCAAGCTATGCGGACAGAAAAAGACCCTGGAGCGGATCCAGTATATGTTGAAGAAGGGGAAGGCGTTGAGGAACTAAACTACAAAGAAACACCAATGACCAAATCTCAATAATCAAACAGTTTGGAACTTGGATTTTGGTTATTGAAATTTATTTGTAATTTGGTGTTTGTTAGTTGGTGCTTGATTCAAATACGGAGGTTTCCGATGAGAAATGCATATATCCTGGCCGCCTTTCGCACTCCCGGCTGTAAGGCGAAAAAAGGGAAATTAAAGGACGTACGGCCCGACGATCTGGCCGCGGCTGCGCTGAAGGGGCTGCTGGAGCGGACCGGTATCGATCCGCTGCTGGTCGAGGACATCATTCTCGGCTGCGCCTTTCCCGAAGGGGAACAGGGCATGAACATGGCTCGGATCGCGGCGATGAGGGCCGGGCTGCCGTACCAGGTGCCGGCACAGACCGTCAACCGTTTCTGCTCGTCGGGACTCCAGTCGATAGCCTCGGCCGCCGAGCGGATCATGGCCGGGTTCGCGGACTGCATCATCGCCGGCGGCGTGGAGAGTATGTCCATGATCCCGATGGGCGGAAACAAGTACAGCGTCAATCCATTTTTGCAGGGCTCCTGGCCGGAATCGTTCAGCACCATGGGGATCACCGCCGAGCTGGTATCGGAAAAGTACAAGGTCTCCCGGGAAGATCAGGACGTGTTCGCCGCGGCAAGCCACGCCAAGGCCGCGGCCGCCATTGAGCAGGGTAAATTCAAGGAGCAGATCATTCCTGTCGAAGTTGAGAACTGCACGCTGGTCAACGGCAAGATGAAAAGAGAAAAAAAGCTCGTGACTATCGATGACGGTGTGCGGGGGGACACGACCCCGGCGATCCTCGGAAAACTGAAGCCCGCATTCAAGACGAACGGCACGGTCACGGCGGGCAATGCCTCGCAGATGACCGACGGGGCCGCGGCGGTGCTGGTCGTGTCCGAGGAATTCCTGAAGAAGATCGGTAAAGCTCCTCTCGCACGGTTTGTCGCCTTTGCCGTGAAGGGAGTGCCGCCGGAGATCATGGGCATTGGCCCTATCGAGGCGGTCCCCGCTGCGCTCAAGCTCGCCGGTCTGAAGCAGGACGATATCAGTCTCATCGAACTGAACGAGGCGTTCGCGGCCCAGTCTCTCGCCTGCATCCGGACCCTCGGGCTCGATCCTGCCAGGGTCAACGTGAGCGGCGGCGCGATCGCCCTGGGGCACCCCCTGGGCTGTACCGGCGCCAAGCTGACCACGACCCTTCTCCATGAGATGCAGCGGAGCAAGGTCCGCTACGGCATGGTCACCATGTGCATCGGCGGCGGCATGGGGGCCGCGGGGATCTTCGAGAAGATGTAAGGTCTAACCCGGGCTAGCCAGAACCAAAATCCTTGAACCGCGATGGCGCAAGGGACGCGAAGGACGTCTAGAACAAAAAAGGAATTTTTGCTTTAATTCAAGGCTTTCAAGATTTTCTTCGCGCTCTTCGCGCCTTCGCGGTAAAATTATTTTTGTTGTAAAGTTTAACCTGAGTAGTTACAAAAAAAACAAGCGAGGTGAATATCATGACCGCGAAACTGTTCAAAGGGGCTGAGTACCTGATCACCGAAGTTACCAAGGACGATGTGTTTACGCCGGAGGATTTCACCGACGAGCAGAAGCAGATCGGCGAGACCACCGCCCAGTTCGTGCTGGACGAGGTTGTCCCCCGCCAGGAGGAGATTGAGAACCACAATTTCGACCTGGTGGTCCAGTTGATGAAAAAGTGCGGCGAACTGGGGCTTCTTATGATCGACGCCCCTGAAGAGTACGGCGGCCTCGAACTCGACAAGGCTACCAGCATGCTGGTGGCGGAGAAGATATCTACTTCCGGTTCTTTTTCCGTGACCTACTCGGCACATACCGGCATCGGCACGCTTCCCCTCGTCTACTATGGGACCAAGGAGCAGAAGGAAAAATACCTGAAGAAGATCATCAGCGGCGAGTGGGTAGCCGCCTACTGCCTGACCGAGCCGGACTCGGGGAGCGACGCCCTTGGGGCCAAGGCCACTGCGGTCCTCTCTCCCGACGGGAAATACTATATTTTGAACGGCACGAAGCAGTTCATCACCAATGGGAGCTTCGCAAACCTCTATACGATCTTTGCCAAAGTAGACAAGGAGCACTTCACCGCGTTCCTCGTGGAAAGGAACACCGAGGGGCTGTCCGTGGGGGCTGAGGAAAAAAAGCTCGGGATCAGGGGCACCTCCACCACGCAGATCGTTCTCGAGAACGCCAAGGTGCCGAAGGAAAACCTGCTCGGCACGATCGGCAAGGGGCACAAGATCGCCTTCAACGTTCTGAACGTGGGCCGTTTCAAGCTCGGCGCGGGAGTGACCGGGGCCGCGAAGCACACCCTTGGCGAAGGGATCAAGTATGCCGTTATCAGGAAGCAGTTCAACGTTCCCATCGCGAGCTTCGGCGCCATCAAAGAGAAGATCGCCGATCAGACGGCCGCGATCTTTGCCGCGGAATCGCTCATCTATCGCCTGGCGGGGATGATCGACAATAAGCTGGCGACCATTGCCAAGGACACCCCCAACTACTACGAAGCGTACCAGAAGGGGATCGAGGAGTATGCCATTGAGTGCGCCATCGCCAAAGTGTTTTGCAGCGAGGTCCTTGCCGATGTGGTGGACGAGGTGGTGCAGATCTTCGGCGGCTACGGCTTTATCGAGGACTACCCGGCCGAGCGGTTCTACCGCGATGAACGTATCAACAGGATCTTCGAGGGCACGAACGAGATCAATCGCCTCCTGATACCCGGCATGATCCTGACGCGGTCCATGAAAGGGGAGCTTCCGCTGCAGCGCGAGGCCATGAAGGCGATCGAAGCGCTCACGTCGCCCTCCCTTGAGGAGTCCGGGGACCGGGGGCCCTTTGCCGCGGAGAAGACGTTCGTCGCAAATGTTAAAAAGATATTTCTCGTGATCGCGGGGAGCGCCGCGCAAAAATACATGATGACCATAAAGGACGAGCAGGAGATCCTCATGGCAGTCGCCGATATCGCCATTAATATCTTCGCCATCGAGAGCGCCCTTTTGCGCGCTGAAAAGATCCTGCCCGGCCTGAGCGAAGCCAAAAAGGGCGCTGTCACGGCAGCGGTAAAGGTCTTTACCTTCAATGCATCCGAGCGCGCGGCCACCGCGGCGCGCAAGGCGGCCTACTTCATCGAAGAAGGAGACAACCTGACCATGCTGCTCGGCGGGATCAGGCGGTTCACCAAGTACGACGCCACCGGTCTTCTCCGGGCGAAGCGGCTGTTGGCTGACGCGGCCATTGAGGCGGAGAAGTATATTTTTTAGCGACTGCAATGTTGGCCGCAAAGGAACGCAAAGAAATCAAAGCAGAAACACGAAATTGTGCATGTCAGTTTTAAATTTTCTCTGCGCTTCTTGCGTTCCTTTGCGGCGAAGTATTTTTTGACCTGAGTTGTTCCATCCATATATAGGAGCTCCCCATGGAAGCCACGCGGGAAATATACTGGAACGTCGGGCACGGGGTCATAGTGCCGATGTACGTCTTCGCCTTTATTGCCGTCGCAGTATTTCTGTACGGTTTTTACCGGCGCTTCGCCACCTATAAACGGGGAAAGGCGCTGAACAGGCTCGATCAGCCGGGGAAACGCATCTTTCTGCTTCTGAAAAACATGGTTGCCCAGATCCAGGTGCTGCGCGTGTTCGGTCCAGGCGTTCTGCACGCCTTCTTCTTCTGGGGCTTCGGCCTTCTCTTCATCGGCACGCTTCTCGTCATGGCACAGGTGGATTTCACCCAGCCGCTCTTTGGGTGGATGTTTCTCAAAGGGACCTTCTACAAGTTTTTCTCACTGGCTCTCGATCTGGCCGGCCTTATCGCGCTGGTCATGCTCGCCGGTCTTCTTGTGCGCCGCTTACTGATAAAGCCGGAAGGATTGGAGACGATCCTCGACGATTACGTAGTGCATGCGCTGCTGTTTGCCATTCTGCTGACCGGCTTTGTTGTCGAAGGGCTGCGGATCGCTGCTACCGAGCTCGTGACCAATCCCGGTTTGGCGCTCTTCTCTCCTGTCGGCATGCTTTTCGGGAAGTTTTTCTTCCTCGGCATGTCGCACGAGGCTTTGTCCCTTTCCCATAAAACGCTCTGGTGGACACATTTTTTTCTGAGTATGGGCTTCATTGTCATCATTCCCTTCACCAAGCTGCGCCACATCTTTACCACTTCCACCAATTATTTTTTCACCGACCTTTTGCCAAAGGGCAGCATCGCCACGATCAATCTTGAGGACGAAGGCGCCAAACAGTTCGGCGCGGCAAAGGTCGCTGACCTTACGTGGAAGGATATTTTTGATGCCGACGCCTGTACCACCTGCAAGCGCTGCCAGGAACGCTGCCCGGCATATGCAACGGGCAAGCCCCTGTCTCCCATGAAAGTCGTGAAGCAGATTGGCGAAGTTGCCTTCTCCAATCCCCAGGCTGGCCTGATCGAAAAAGTCACCGAGGACGTTCTCTGGGCGTGCACCACCTGCTACGCCTGCCAGCATATCTGCCCGGCGAATATCGAGCACGTGAACAAGATCCTCGAGATGCGCAGGGACCTTTCCCTCATGCAGGGGGCCTTCCCCGGCGACGAGGTGAAGACCGCGATTAACGATATCGAAGTGAACGGCAATCCCTTTGGCCTCGCTTTTGCGCGTAGGGGCGAATGGGCCGACGGGCTCGACGTGAAGATCATGGCGCAAAACAGCGAAGTGGACATTCTCTACTTTGTCGGCTGCTATGCGTCCTTCGACAAGAGGAACCGTGAGGTTGCCCGGAGCTTTATCAAGATATGCAATGCCGCGGGCATCCGGGTCGGCATCCTCGGCAAGGAGGAGAAGTGCTGCGGCGAGCCGCCACGGAAGCTTGGGAACGAGTACCTCTACCAGATGATGGCCGCGGAGAACATCGAACGGATCAAGGCTTACGGTGTCAAGAAGATCGTCACTACCTGCCCCCACTGCTTCAACACGCTTAAGCGAGATTATAAAGACCTGGGAATGGAGCTCGATGTCGAGCATTACAGTACCTATATCAACGGGCTTCTCAATAACAAGAAGCTCTTGATAAAACCAGCAGCCTTCGAGTTCACTTACCACGACTCCTGTTACCTGGGCCGCTACATGGACATCATTGCCCAGCCGCGCGCCGTTCTGAAGGCTGCCGGCGGCCGGATCACGGAGATGGAAAAGTCCGGGTACGAGAGCTTCTGCTGCGGCGGTGGCGGCGGAAGGGTTCTGGCCGAGGAAAAGCTGGGGACGAGGAT
>Ga0315272_10001328_pt1 | contig 12314 bp, 10 predicted proteins | sample C3_middle_MG_FD_203918 | JGI IMG/M metagenome (GOLD analysis project Ga0315272, IMG submission 203918) | Sediment microbial communities from Yellowstone Lake, YNP, Wyoming, USA - C3_middle | ecosystem: Environmental > Aquatic > Freshwater > Lake > Sediment | place: USA: Wyoming | collected...
GTCGGCTCCATAGAGTAGGAAGAAACCACTGCGATGGGCCACGGCACGTGGGCCAACGCCCCATACACCACAAGAACCACCACCAACCCCACAAACCACACCAAATCCCACACCCAACCCCGCACACTCCCCAACCAAACCCCAAATATAAACATTAAGCCAACATACGTCGAAAAGCCCCACGACTCCCCCAGCCGCAACACGTCGAGACGCCCCACCCACTACCCCAACGACGCCGCTTCGCAACGGCTCCCCGTTGATCCCCACCAGCCACATAACGCCCAACCTCCGCCGAACCCGAGCTTCGCCAACTAGAAGCTCCAGCAACCAAGAACCAGAACAACACTAAACTTTCTCCAACGCCCTTCTCACAGCCTCTCTATGTATAGGAGTCTGCCACGCTACGTTTTTGCCTATGCCGAGTTCTGGATCCCTCTCAGGTGGGGGCTGGTCTATCCAGAAATAGGGGTCTCTGTCGTACATGTTGTACACGATCAAGTTCCTCGCCTCCAGCTCTTTTATCAGCTCCTCCGGCACGTCGCCGGCCCAAAGCGCCTCAGGATCCTCCACAGCCTCCTCAAGCCATTTCCTCCACTTAACCACAAAACCCGCAGTCAGCCTCTTCTCCCGCACCACATCCTCCACAACCCTCCCCACAGCCCACCCAGAGCTGTAGAGCCTCCCGAGCATTCTCGGGTTTCCGCCAGTCCACCGCCACACCTCCTCAAAGGGAGGCTTCGGCCCCGGTATCTTGTCGTACAACTGCCGGAACCCCTCCCTCGGCATGTTCCACATCGGCCGCAACTCAGCCCAGAGGTGTCTCCCAATCTCCTCCCGCGTCACGCCTTCGCTGGTGACGACGATGACCACAATTTTTTCGTAACTCCTCGGCGGGTACTCGATTAGGTTCAAGAGGCTCTTCACGTATATGCCAGCCTTATCCAGCCCCACCGCCTGAAACACTTCGTCCACAAGCACCGCCACCTTCTTCTTCCCCCACCGCCCAATCAGCTCCTTGGCCAGATCTACGGCCAGATAGGCCAGCTTCAGCTGGCCCAAACCAGAGACGTCGGAGGCGGCGTCAAGAAGCCGCCTGGCGACCTCCGCCACGTCCGTATAAGCCACGAAATCCCTATGCGCCGCGTCCACATACACGACATCGTAGCCAAACTCGCCCAGCGCTTCGGCGGCCTGCCTAAGGAACGCGGACTTCCCACAGCCCTCCGGGCCAAATATGACCACGGGAAACCTCGTGCTCTTCTCAGCCCACTCCACTACCCGCGCAAGGGCGCGGTCTCTGTCCACGAACTCCGTCTTAACCCCGGGGACAAACTCAAGCGCAATCCTCCTCACGGCATTCTCGACATCTGCGTACTTAAGCCTTCCAGCGCCGAGAAACCGCAACGGCAAGCGCCAGTGTTGTAAACCCCAGAAGTCGCACGGCCACACTGAGGGATGAAAAGGATGACAGCCTCCGCAAAACTGGAGTCTACTCGGCGTCTAGAACGATTACCAGCTAGGGGCAAGCAGGCACAAGCCGAGGACAAGACTGAACAGCCCTAGCAACGGCTCCGCCGGCCATAAAATTCGAGAAACGTTGCGGCAGACAATCAACGCCCAGCAGGCTAGTCTCAACACCCGCCTCATACGGCATCAATACAACCCCCGTTGCAGTAATCACAAGCTTAAACGTACTGAGGAGTTTGTCGGCGGGCTACTGCTTCGCGACTGCTACCGGCATCTCAAGCTCAGCGCAGAGACAGCGCAATGTACGTCAATAGGTATCGCAACGCCGGCGGCCACCTGCGGAAAAGCAACCACAGGGCCTTGGCGTAGATCCGCTTCCGCAACGCCCGGTCCTCCGGCGCCTTGGGGTAGCTGCCGTGGGGGTAATGCCGACACGCCACGACAAACGGCACCTCGGCGATCCCGGCCCGGTCGTAGACTACGCCAAGCGTGGTCTCGTCGGCGATGACGGAGGCGAGGAGAGGATCCATAGACTCGACCACGTCAAGCACAGGCTTGACGGCAAGCGGGAGCCTCTTCTTTATCCGGACGGCGAGCTTAGGCCCCACAAAAATCTGCATGTACCTGCTCCACAACGCCTTTATGCGCCAGTAATAAACATCCACGCCGCCCCTCCTCTCCACCCTCACCACTCTTCTATGGCGCCAAGGAGCCTCAGCCACGTGATACAGCGGCTCCTCCACCCTCCTGTCTATGTCTGGGAACTCCCCGGCGAGAACCACGTCGGAGTCCACAACTATGCCGTCCCCCTCCTTAGCTATAACATCCACAAGCCTCAACAGACAGGAGGTGCGGTTGCGCCAATTGCCGACGATCAACAAAGCGCCGGGCGGGAGATGGGGCCGCAACATGTCACGTTGCCTCTCGTCAAAGAAGTAGTCGACGCAGACCAGCACTTGGTCCGGCCGCAACATCTCCACGTTCTTCTGGAATATACGGAGCTCATGCGCCCTAAAAATAGGCAGTAGCGAGGATCACAGCCCCAGCACCTTCGCCAGCCTCTCCCTAAACTTGGGGTAGGTCAGCTCCCTTGCCTTCTCGGTGGTGTCGAACTTCGCCCCCTGCAGGAGGAGCCGCGCCAAAGCCTCCACGGCCTCCTCCGCAGTCTCGTAGCCGAGGCCGTAACGCCCCTCCTCCGCCAGGTCCGTCCAGGCGCCGCCGGACTTATGCACCACCACGGGCAGTCCCCGCGCCATGGCCTCCGCAACGGCGATGCCCCAGTGCTCGTTGATAGTGGCGTGGAGGAAGGCCCTTGCCCTATCCATAGCCTCGTTTATCATCCTGCGCGGCGCGTTGGCGACGAGGTACACGTCGGCCTTCGCGTCCAGGCTGTCGGCCACCTTGAGCCCAGCCTCCTCCGCCAGCCTCCACACCCGGCGGTAGTACGCCTGGAGCGTCGGCGTGGCGGCGCCGCCGAATATCACCAGGCGGGCCCCCGGCACCTCCTTCACCAGGCGGGGCGCCACCTCCCTCACCACCCAGTGATACCGCTTCTCCTGCGAGAAGCGGCCCAGCATCACGACGACAGGCTCCCTCTCCCCGAAGGGCCTCGGCCTCTCCACCACCTCGACGTTGGGCGGGAGCGGCGGGTTGAGCACCTCCGGCTCCTCGCCATACACCATCTCAGCCACCGAGGCCGTCCACCGCGAATTCACAAGCACCACATCAGCCGCCCGGAACGGGTTATCCCGCATATACCTAGGCAGAAGCCATGTGTAGACCTTCCAGTACAGATTCAGCGGAAACTTGCCATACCGCTCCATTATGTACGGATCCTCGCCATACGCAAGCCCAGTCCCCCTAAACCTCGGGTCAACAGCCACCTCGTAGGGGAAGTGGATGTACTCCACAAGGCGGAACGTCTTGCGCCTCAGAAGCGGCTTATACGCCACCTCGTCGATAAACACCAAGTCGGGCCTAAACCTCTTCACCGCCTTCAACGCGGGGTACCACACAAAGAGCCTACTCCACAGCCCAAACGCCCTGGCGCCAAACGGCAGAGTCACGGCCTCGTATCTACGCAGATCTATGCCGTACCACTCCAGATAGCGCGAAGGATCAAACTTGAAAGTGCCGGCAAGCACCGGCCTGTAGCCCAACTCGTCAAGCGCCAACGCCGCAGAGGCGCAGACCAGCTGGCCGCCGCCCGGCGAACCCCAGTAGTGATGGGCTACGATAGACCTCATAACCGCACTAGAGTGGTTAATATACTCCACTCAGCCTGTGCAACACGATCCCATGTAAACCTTGACGCAAAGCTCAGCGCTTCATTCTCTAGACTTTCCCATAGCCCTTCCTTTAATACTTGCATAGTAGCCAACACAAGTCCTCTTACATTTAATGGCTCAACTTTTAACACTGCAGGAGTATCAAAGTTGAACCTTATTGCTGGGATCCCATAAGCCACTACTGGCGTCCCACAACTTAGGGCCTCCAAGACTACGGTAGGAAACGCATCTGCACGCGTGGGATACAACAAGACTTTGGTAGAAGCCAATAGCTTGAATTTCTCTTCACGCGTCACATTAAATCGAAGCTCAATCCTTAAATTAAGTGTACTTAAAACATGAATTATTTTTTCCATATTTTTACTATCAATAAAACCAGATATAAAAACCTTTAAATCCGGTATAATTTCTTTTAAAATTTTTATAGCTTTTATAAAATCAAAAATTCCCTTTTCAGGAACAACTCTAGCAAAAAATCCAACATCATATTCTCTATTTAAATTTCTAAATGGACATTTATCAGAAGCATTGCCAGGCTCTACAACTATAACATTGGCATCAACACCAAGTCTTTTAAGTTCATATGGAATTGATCGTGAAACAGCAAGAATAGGCGTATCACCGACAGCATATTTAAATGCCTTTAAACGCAAATAGCTCTTTACTATTTTTAAGCTAGGGTAACCATATAAACTAAGATTTTGAGCTACTAACTTAAATCCATTATAATATTCTTTTACTAGTGAACCTACTACTGGAGTTTGTTGAAGAAGTTCCGTCCACATGATTTTATACCTCAGAGACCCTAGTCGTAACCCTATTGGTATGTATGTATGTTCATGAGGAAAATACACCAATTCGCATCCGAGCTTTTTCGCCACTTCAACAATATAAAGGCCGTACTTAATGTAATCTATACCATTTCCTTTTTCAAACTCTTTTAATTCGTAAGCATTATTAATTATGTAATAAAAATTTTCATCCATTTTATATTTTTTTATAAGTTTTAACATATTTTTCTTTCTATTTTTTGGCATAGCAAAAATATAATTTTCCTTTGGAAAAAGTTGCAACATACGCAAAAGTCTATAATTTCCCCCAGTTAGATCGTTTGCTAATGAGAAGATCATTATCTGCGTCACGCTACAACGATGCCGGAGAGTTATTAAAGCTATTGACCACGCGGTGGATATAACTATTATTTATTATCAGATATCCTCTGTTCTGTCAATTACATTACGCAGTATTGATAATTCTCTTTTTATTACGTCTAAAAGCATTCAGTTCTAGTTTCTGATATCCCTTCCACTAAGCTGAGCGCAGTATACGACCTTTCCTGCGTTTTACCATGATATTCCAAAAATAGTCTCGCTGGGTAGATGCTTCAGGTTACTAGGAGACGCCTTCGCTATCAACTCTGTGTCGAAGTTAGCCGAATCGCCGTAATGATGTATGCCACCGCCGGCGTGCTCCTATTTATTATCTCACGGGCGTTTGGAGCCCTCTACACAAGCGTCTATAGTAAATCTCAGCAACCTTCTTTCTACCCAGCAGAGGAGATAACCAAATAAGCAATAAAGCCTTTCTTAGCGGATATATACGTTTAGCAACTACTACAAATGATTTTTTAACAAACGAAAGATAGGAAACTCTATACTTATAGATACAGTCAAACTTACTATTAAGTATATATATTTTAACAAGATGAGAAATATATGAATTATTTATAATCTTATTTATTTCTTTAATATCTATATATCTTGATAAAACATCCATGTCATGCGAATATTTGTTCCACGTGCAGACTACTTTGGGTAAGTCGTTGCAGGTTATAAGTTGTGAATGCCCTGGGCCTATTCTGTAGTAGGTCAGTTTTTCTGGCCAGTAGAATACATTGCCGTCTTTTAGCGCTAGGGTAAATATGGCGAAGTCTGCGAGGAGGAGCATGCGTTTGAGGATTTCGCCGTGTCTTCTCAAGAGGTCTGTCTTTACTGCGAAGGTGGAGGGCCAGACATGGTAGGGAAACCTGCGGTAGAGTTGCCAGGCGTTTTCCCGCGTTATGACGACAGGTTCCTCTGGTTGCTGAATCCATGTGGTGGGTTTTGACTCGGCGTCTATGAAGTCTGCGGCGTGTTTGACGAGGGTCCACCTGCCCTCCTTTAAAACAAGCTCTAAACGTTCAAGCTTCTCCGGCTTGAAGACGTCGTCGTCTTCCAGCGGCAGTACGTAGTCGCCAGAGGCGACCTCGCCGATTCTGGCGTAGGTGGCGCAGAGGGTTAAATCTGGCTCTTGGAGGATCTCCACATCTAAGCCGTGTTTCTGGAAGACGGGCCTCACGGCTTCTCTGTTGTCTGTGAAGACCAGCACCTCGTCGGGGGGCCTGGTCTGCCTCGCGATGGAGTCCGCGGCTTCGTCTAGGTATTTGTAGCGGCCGTAGGCGACCACCGCCACCGTCAGCTTCATAACGCGGCTATTGTCTCCTTCACGTTTTTGTACACCTTGTCTGTGTTCCAGTAGTGCCACTGGCCCCAGCGGCCCACCGCGACTACGCCTTGCCCCCTCAGCCACCGCAGTACTGCGTCGCGGTTCTGGGCGTGGTCTAGCGTGTAGAGGGGGTAGCCATATCTGTGGAGCCAAGCTTCCACGTGCAACACATCCCGCTCCTGCGCCACGCCCAGCTCCAGAAGGCCCTCCACGGTCTCCGCCTTAAGTCTCTCCAAGTCGGGCTCTACGCCTCTGGGCAGGGTGATCTCGGCGACGAGGGCGGATCTGCCCGGCGGCGCGTTGGCGGGGCTGTAGTTAGAGAGCCAAGCGTAGCGGTGGAAGACAATGCGCCTATCTGGCACGTAGACCCAATGCTGGTCGGGGGCGGGCTTGTCCAGGGCTACCCCCACCACAACCACTTGGTTGTAGTCGAGCCTCTCCGCCGCCTTGACTACCTCCTCAGGCGCGTCTCTAAACGCCGCTATGAGGTCTGGAAGCGGCATGGCGGCCACGGCGAGGTCGACCTCAACCCCGTTTACAGTCAGCTTGCCGCCCCTCCTACGCACCTCCTTCACGGCCTCGCCGGCACGGATCTCGACTTTGTCCCTAACTCTCTCTAGCGCCGCTTGGTACTGCCTCTGTATGCCGCCTCTTCGGGGGTAGTAAAAGCGGGCGTTTTCGGCATAGCCCACTGTGGGGATGCCTGCGGCTGTTTTGATCAGCGTCTTGACGTCGGGCACAGGCAGGCGGCCCGGTATGTAGACCCAGTCGGCCGAGATCTGGTCGAGAGGCCTCTTCCAGATCTTCTCGTTGTAGGGGATTAGGTACCGCTGGGCGATGCCGTTTCCGAACGTGGTTTCTATCCAGTCGAGGAGGTGCTTGGGCCTCCAGCCGGGCGGGATCTTCATCAAGGCCTCCACGAGGTCGCCTATGAGCTCCGCCCTCTCCTCCGGCGGGAGGACGTAGAGCCCGTTCTCGAAGGGGTAGGGCACGAACAAATCGCCGAGCCTGACGTACGCCTTGCGTTGATGCTCCAGCGCCTCGCCGCCGAGGAGCGCCACTATCTCGGCAAGGACGGCTTTGTCGTTGGAGAAAATCACGTGAGTACCGCCTACGTCGAAGGTGAAGCCGTTTACCTCGGCCGAGGATAGTAGGCCGCCCAGACGCCGCGACTTGTCGAAGGCGACCACCTCGGCGCCGGGGAATCTCTCCAGCAGAAACCCAGCCGCCAACACCCCAGCCCAGCCGAAACCCAAAACGGCAACCCTCACGGCGGGCAGAATAATATATTTTTTAACTGTTGTTTATCGCGTCCCGCGAGCGCCGTTATTGCTCATCACTTCTGGGATAGGCCGGAAGGCGGGGAGCTAGGCATAGCAGGCATGACCGCGGCGGCGGAAAAGAGGGGGCCTATTCCGGTTTTGATCTCTCAAAAACAATCCCAAAGCGCCAGAAGACCAGACGTTACGTAGGTTTATGCCAAGGCCCTATAGCTACTTTTCGGCGGGCGGGGCTACTGGCCGCCCGCGCTACGATACCTATTGATGTAGCGCTGTCTCTCCGCTGAGCTTCACAGAGCCGGTAGGCGGCGGTCGTCACCGACAGATTCACAGCCATTTCCGTCGATGGCGTCGCAAGTATTGCAACGGCGAGGGCAGAGTGTTTGATACATTGATGCCGTATAAAGCGCAGTGTTGAGACTAGGCCGGCCTTATTTGTCACGCCGTGACGTGACGTTTCTCTAATTTGTAGGACTTGGACGTTGCCGGGGCTATTAATGTTTACACAGAAAGATTTATCCTTTACGAAATGCATATTACTTGCATTGCTCTTGCCACTTGTTAGTACGAAAGAACAAGAGATATATGTCAAAATATCATTATTAATAAATATTATTTTTTATTTTAAAATACCAAATGGATAGTTGTGGACCGAGTCTACTATGTAGTTTCGCCTAAAATCCACATTTTTCTAGTTTTCGTATTATTAGAGACTCAGACCCATGTATCTCAGTCACATACTCTTCCGCTCTTTTAATTACAGCGCACGACATTGATAAAAGACTCCATTGACATCCCTCACAGTCCATTTTGACGACTTCTGCTATTGCCTCTTCACATGAAGTATCTAAGCAGTAAATTTGTATTTTATTATTTCCCAAGCTAGCCGCGGAGTCAAGTAGGAGAGTGCGGTTTTCTTCTTTGGGTAGAGCTCCTCTTCTTTTAGCGTTTCCTTGGAGTCGAAGACTTCTGCTTTTTTCATTTGCCGCGCCAGACTTATGCTCTGAATAACTGCGGCATAGTATTCGTCATCGATGAGCCCAACCTTGTGCTTGCTCTTGGCCAGGCTTTCAACCGCGTTGTATGTTGCCTCAGCTACTTCTCGTCTTGTCAACCACTGCGTCTCGTAGTTTAACATTTCGTACCAGTTTTTAGCAAGAAGCAGCTCCCGATGCTCTGTCAAGGTGTAGGCATATAGTTTGTATCCATATTCCGCCGATTTGTAGAAAGCCAAGCTTCCAGGATCCACAAAGGGCGCAAGTGGGGCGACAAAGGCATCAACCATGTTCGGGGTCTCTTGCCAGAGCTCCTCGAAAAAGCTCCCAATAGGCCATACGTTTTCAACCGTCTGGCCAGGTAGGCCAATCATAAAGTAAAGATCTACTCTTTCAAAACCCAGTTGCTTGGCGTTCCTCAGAAAGGTTTTGAGTTCGTGGTTTGTGTAGGGCCTACCGTAGCGTCTTCTTATCTCCTCGTCATGAGATTCAGGCGAGATCTGAAGATAAACCCTCTCACCGGCTTTCCTCAGAAGCTCCAATACCTCTCTCGGCGGGGGTGCGAAAAATTCGAAGATCACCTCCACGTCTCTTTTTTCGCCGCCCAGGAGTTGCGTCAGCTTTTCTACGTAGGTTTTTCCAAGAACCTGGAGGTCGCCAACAAAAAACACCGGCGCCTTCAACCTCTCGGTTATTTCCCTATATTCCTCAAAAACAGTTTCAGGTCTCTTTACTCCTAGATTTTTCCTTTGAAAAACTACGCTATAGGCGAAGCGGCTCCCCCCACATGCCAAACAGTTGTAGACACACCCCTTATAGGTTATTACAGCTGTGATTGGGTGCTTCAGAAACGTGCTCCACGGAAGCGAGAGGTCAATACCACTTCTAACCAAAACCTTCACAACTATATCATACTTGGGACGAAGCTCGTCGAGCTCCGCCGGGACGTATCTCAACCTCGTGAATTTTATCCCCCCACCTGTCCTGTAGGCTATATTAGGCACCTCCTCCAATTCTTCGAGGCGACCCTTCTCGAGTTTTTGCAGAAGCTGGTAGAGCACGGGCTCGACCGCGTCGCCAAGGACAACGACGTCTACAAAGGGATAGTTTTCTAGTACCTCGCGCCAGTAGTAAGTGGCCGCGAGCCCGCCGAGAATAACCGGCCTCCCCGTAATTTCCTTAACCAGCTTCGCAAGTTCAAGGGCGCCGTGGGAATGCACCAGCCAGTGGAGATCTATCCCATACACTTCGGCGTCTATTTGACGAATCAGCCTCGCCACATCTACATCGGGGTCGTTCACCATCTTCGCAGCGACGTTGAATACCCCAGTCTTTACACCTCTTTCTTCTAGATACGAAACCAGCGAAAAGAAACCTGCAGGATACATATCAAATATCGGCTTAGACGGAATTACGTCGCTTATAGGACCATAATGCACGTAGCCACGTTTCCTAAAGTCGTACACACTTGGCGCATGTATGAGAGCCAAATCTAAACGCTTCAACGGTAGGACGAAAGTAAGTTACTATAAAATTTACTGACAGAAAAGCTTTAGGAAAAGACCAACCGTTACTGTAAGGAGAGAAAAGAAAATTCCCGAGAGCTACGCATACGCCTAAAACTTCACCCAAAAGCCCGCGGAGGGAGGTCACGGGCTGGGACGACGCCGCAGACGAGATAAAGAACTGGCCACGAACCCCTCCGAGCCAAGAAGCGGAGCCGTACCAGAACAGGCTGCTGGAACGTGGACCCGCAGGCGGCAACTGTGGAGAGCCACAACAGCCCTCACCAAGCTACACGCCGCCCTCAGAGGGGTATTCACAGCCGCGTGGAGCCACGGCAAGCTCTACAACTACGTCACCCACAACGTAGGGACAAGCCTTCCGCGACATGCTTAAGGCGGCTGAGGTAATGCACAACTTCTACGAAAGAGACCTCGACCCAGCCACCTTCAAAGACCACTGGGAAGACGCCGTCAGACATATAGAGAAAGTCAAAGACATCGTACTCCTCCATTAGCGACCGGGAGCGAAGTCCCGACATCATATCGGCGGCGTGCCTACGGCTCGGCCAGCGCCCTCCTCACCGCCTCTCTATGCAGTGGGGTGCGCCAGGCCACGCGCCTCCCCACGCCGATTTCGGGGTCCTTTTCGGGCGGGGGCTGGTCTATCCAAGCCCACTCCTCCCTCCTATACATGTGGTAGATGATTAAATTCCTCTCCTCCAGCTCGTCGATCAACTCCTCCGGCGCGCCGCCGGCCCAAAGCGCCTCCGGGTCCTCCACAGCCTCCTCAAGCCACCTCCTCCACCTAGCCACAAAACCAGCAGAAAACCTCTTCTCGTCGACGAGACGAGAAACCACCCCCTCCACGTTCCACCGGGCCTCATACAGCCTAGCCAACATCCTCGGATTTCCCCCCGTCAGACGCCAAGCCTCGTCAAACGGCGGCTTCGGGCTTGGGATCTTGTCGTAGAGCTGTTGAAAACCCTCCCTAGACATGTTCCACATGGGGACAACCTCAGCCCCGAGATGACGCCCAACCTCCCGCCGCGAAACCCCCTCGCCGGTGGCGACGAGGACGACCATCCTCTCGTACCTCGACGCTGGGTATTCGATAAGGTTCAGCAACGCCTTGACATACGCCGCCACAGCGTCCAGCCCTACGGCCTGGAAGACGTCGTCTGCCCACCACGGCGATTCTTCCCCGTCTCGCCTTCTGCAGTTTCCGGACGAAGTCAAGCGCGGCCCAGGCGACTCTGCCGAGGGCGTTTTCGCCAAGGGCCCTCTCCACAAACTGCACGAATTCACGCCGAATATCGGGCACCGCCACCTCAGCCCTAAACTCCCTCTCCAGAGGATGACCTACAGCCAGCCACACACGGGACCAACACGCCCCCTCCACCGACACGACCAAAGACGCGCCAAAACCCACAGCCCCCAACCCACTACGCAGACGCCCCTGCCTACGGCGTTTCCAGCCACAAAACACGACATACAACTAGAGACAACGGTTGAAAACACAGCGACGGCGAGACCCACAACACACCGCCGACGCCATAACCCCTCCCCACAGCCGCCGCAACAGCCACCCCAATAGACACATCAGAAATAAGGCCTAAAAATAGGGTTGAAGTCGGCGGGGGTTGTGTGAGGGGGCTGGCGGTTGCATTTTTAAACGTTGGCTTGCAACGGCGTGGATATGTGGGAGCCTTTAGAAGTTGCCGGGGCCTTTCAAGAGCCGCCGGCCAATCGACCGCCGCGGCCTAGCCGCTACCTCCAACGGCCGAACCCCTCACGCCGACGGTCACACGCCTAGCAGAGCCGCCAACAGAAGCGCCGCAACGGCGGCAGCAGGCAACGCCAGTCTCCGATCTCTACACCCCAACGCCGCTGAGACGGCGGCGACCACAGGCGCCGAGGCGAAAACCCGCAGACCAACCCCCGCCGCGCCCACGGCGGAGAGAAAAACGCCGGCCGCCGCCACAGTCAACAAGACGCCGCCGTAAAGCCTACTGCAGGTCACGGCGCCAGCAGATTAGCCGCGGCAAAAAGCAAAACCCCCAAAACCACCAGCCGCACTATCCGCGCCTTCACAAACGCCGCAACCCGCGCCCCAAGAAAAGCCCCCAGCGCGGCCCCCACCTGCGTCGACACCAAGAAGTCCGGCCTAAGCCCCGCCGAGAGGTACGTCGCCGCCGCCGCCGCGTCCCCAAGCGCGATGGTAGCCTCAGAACAAGCCACAGCCACCTTAAGAGGAAGCCCCATCACCAGGTTAAACACTGGAACCAGCGGCCGGGG
>Ga0315272_10001330_pt1 | contig 12300 bp, 12 predicted proteins | sample C3_middle_MG_FD_203918 | JGI IMG/M metagenome (GOLD analysis project Ga0315272, IMG submission 203918) | Sediment microbial communities from Yellowstone Lake, YNP, Wyoming, USA - C3_middle | ecosystem: Environmental > Aquatic > Freshwater > Lake > Sediment | place: USA: Wyoming | collected...
CGTGCTGCTGTCCTCGGCCCTGCAGCGGCGCTACGCCGCCGCCACGTCCGGGGTAAGCTCAGCAGGTCAGAACCTCCTGGCGCGTCTGCCGTTGGACGGGCTTCCGGGGCAATTGGGCGTGGGTGTGGTTCTCGGCGTCATCTGGAGCCCCTGTGTCGGTCCGACGCTCGGCGCCGCGATCGGCCTCGCCAGCCAGGGCCGCGATCTGGGCCCCATCAGTCTGTTGATGTTCCTATTCGGCATCGGTGCGGCCGCGCCGCTGTTGATTCTCGGGCTCCTCGGGCACTCGTACTTGAGCCGCATGAAATCCTCGCTCTTGCGCTTCGGGCAGCGCGGCAAAGCCGTGCTTGGCGCCCTCTTCCTCATCCTCGCAATCAGCATCGTCTCGGGTGCGGACCGGCCGCTCGAATCCTGGTTGGTCGATCATTCTCCCACCTGGTTGACGAACCTGACCACGCGGTATTGAGACCGCGTCTATCTTGAGGCCGCCGCCGCGGCAGAAGACTCGAATGGGCTCAGCGTTAACTCACCGTGCGACCAAAAGCGGCTGAACCGCCGCGGGACCAGGCTGGTGAGGCCTGCCCATCATGGGTGCATTTTTTGCGCTCTTGGGGCGATACCGGCGCGCCGATGTAACTTCTCGGCACGCCCAGACGAACTATTAATGAGTTCAAGTGCGATGGCGCGCTCGGCCGCGGAGACGGTCGGCCACTGAGCCGACGGTGCGGTTGCGCGTACCGATTGGACGGCGTCGCACCGACCCGCCATAAATCAGCTCAGGCTCCGGTCTACTCCATTGCCACACCTCGGAGCCGTTACGCGATATCACGATCAACTGTGGAACTCAGCTCGCCGGCTCATGCTGCGGATTCGCGCGGCGTGCGTCCGATCCGGGCGTCGAGCCGATTGCCGGGGTCCCCGGGCTGCGGGCATTCTGTCAAATTCTTTGCATGACAAACGGCACCGTTGTCATGCCCGCGTCGCCTTCGCGCCACACCGTGATAATGGCGTGAGGTCTCGAACCCAATATATGGCGGAGCACTGCATGGGGGCCGTCCATTGAATTCACGCAAGGTACTCGTCGTCGAGGATGACCCGGATATTGCGGCTCTGCTCGGCCTGCATTTGCAGGATCTCGGGTGCGCCGTCGAGATCGCCGCGGACGGCGCTCAGGGTCTTGCCCGGGCGACGCGCTCCGCGGACTGGAGCCTCATTGTCCTCGACCTCCAGTTGCCCACCGTAGACGGCCTTGAAATCTGTCGACGAGTCCGCGCGAACGCGGGATATACGCCGATCCTCATGTTAACGGCGCGGGCCGGCGAGCCTGACCGCGTGCTGGGTCTCGAGACGGGTGCGGACGACTACTTGACCAAGCCCTTTAGCGTTGTGGAATTCGCCGCGCGCGTGAAAGCCATTTTGCGCCGCGTCGAGCGCCTGTCACGCCCATCGCCCGTGGAACTGCGCACCACGCGGTTCGGTGAGTTGGAGATCGATCTGGAAAGACGCACGGCGCAACGCGCGGGTCAGCGCCTTGACCTCACCGCCCGGGAATACGACTTGCTGGCCTTTCTGGCGGAGCGCCCCGGGCGCGTCTTTTCACGCGCCCAACTGCTCGATCAGGTCTGGGGCACCACCCACGACACTTTTGAACACACCGTCAACTCGCACATCAATCGGCTGCGCTCGAAGCTCGAACCCGACCCGTCTCAACCGCGCTATGTGGTGACGGTGTGGGGGGTGGGTTACCGGTTCGCCCTTGAACCGGAGGGACAGTGCGCATGAACGCCCTGCACGTGCGCCTCACCCTCGCGTTTGCGGCGCTTCTCACGCTCCTCGGCTTCGGGCTCATGGCTCTGCTGAGTCAAACCAGCGACCGCTACGCCGACGAGGTGCGCCAGCGCCTTGACTCCGGAATTTCGATGTACGTCGTTCGAGAGTTGGCGCTGATCGAAAAGGGGCATGTTAATCAGGTCGCTCTGCGTGAGCTTGGGAACCGCGCGATGACGGTCAACCCCTCGGCGGAAGTCTATCTTCTCGACCGCTCGGGCCGTGTCCTATCGACCGTCGTGCAACACGAGCGCGTCGTGCGCCGGCAGGTCGGTCTCGGGCCGATCGAGGAATTCCTGCGCGCGCCGGATCGGCGGCCCATTTACGGCGACGACCCGTCGAGCCTTACAGGCCAGCGAGTGTTTTCTGTCGCGCCCATTCGGGATCAGGGACGACTCGATGGGTACCTGTACGTGGTCCTCGGCGGGCAACCTGAACGATCCATCGCGCAGCGCGTGTGGGGCAGCTACGCGCTACGGGCGGCCGCGCTCGCGCTCGGCCTCGTGATCCTCGCCACGCTCCTGGTTGCCGGCGGCCTTTTTGCGGTCCTCACCCGACGTTTGCGACGCCTCGACCAGTCCATGGAAACCTGGTCACAAACGCTGCCGGCCGGTGCATTTCCGGTGCGTGCGCAAGCTCGTGGTGACGAAATCAGCGCCTTGACCGCTCGCTTTGCGGACATGTCGCAGGCCATCGAACGACAGATTGGAGAACTCAAGGCCACCGATGAGCTCCGGCGCGAGTTGGTGGCCAACGTATCGCACGATCTGAGAACGCCGCTCGCATCGCTGCGCGGTTACATTGAGACGCTGCTGGTCAAGGGCGACGGACTGGCGCCGAGCGATTTGCAGGCGCATCTGAAGATCGCGCTTCGACAAGCCGACCAGCTGGGACGACTGATTGATGCGCTGTTTGAACTCGCTCGCCTCGAATCGGGCATGGTCGTGCCGGTGATCGAGGCCGTGTCGATTGCCGAACTGCTGCAGGACGTGGCACTGCGTTTTCGGCTTCAGGCGGACAGTCGCGGCGTTGAGCTCCGCACGCTCCTCGATACGCGCGGCATGCTCGCGTTCGCCGACGTGGGGCTGATCGAAAGGGCCATGGGCAACCTGATTGAGAACGCACTGCGTCATACGCCGCGCGGCGGGCAAGTGCGAATCGAGATGTCCGTGGAAGATACGTCGGTCCGCGTGCGGGTGGTGGATACGGGCGAGGGGATCGAGGCGGGCAACGTGCCCCGCATACTCGACCGCTTCTTCAGCCTTCGGGATCCGAAGGATCGAGCGCGCGCGGGACTGGGACTGTCCATCGTGCAGCGGATCATGACATTGCATGGTCAGAGCGTGAGCATCTTGTCACAGCGCGGCGTCGGCACCACGGTTGAGATCACGCTCGAACGCGCGCCGAGCGCAATTGTCCCGTCGCTCGCGAAAAGCGCGTGATAAGGGCGTGAGATTCCGGCCCTAGTCTCCCTGTGCCCGAGTTGGGCGCATCAGGAGAATGACCGATGATGACCAGGAAACCAGGCGGGCCTGTCGCACTCGCTATTCTAATTGCAGGCGCGGCGCTCGCATCGACCGCAGGAGCGGCAACCGTTTACAGCGAGACCAACAGCGCCAGCGGCAATGCCATACAAATCTATCAGAGCGCGGCGGACGGATCGCTGACGCTGGCGTCTAGCGTCAGCACCGGCGGCCTCGGAACCGGAGCGGGACTCGGAAATCAAGGCGCGCTCGCCTTGAGTGACGGGGGCCGATGGCTGTACGCCGTCAACGCTGGGAGCAACGACATCAGCGTATTCTCAGTCTCAGACACCGGGCTCACACTCGTTGATCGCGTTTCGTCCGGGGGTACGACACCCATCAGTTTGACGGCGCACGATCAACTCCTCTACGTCTTGAACTCCGGCGATACCGGAAATATCACGGGTTTTCGAACCAGCTTCAATGGCCACTTGCACGCGATCTCAGATTCGACAAGAGCGTTGAGTTCCAGTACCGCAGGCGCGGCGCAAGTGGGCTTTGACCGCAACGGCGACGCGCTCGTGGTGACGGAGAAGGCGACGAATCGGATTTCAACCTATTCTCTCGACGACGACCGGCCAACGGGCCCCATCGTGCACGCCTCAAACGGCATGACGCCGTTCGGCTTTGCCTTTGATCGGCGCGACACGCTGCTGGTCAGCGAGGCGTTTGGCGGTCACGCGAATGCCGCAGCGCTGTCGTCCTACGATCTGGACGAACCGGGTACGTTGCAGCTCATCAGCGGCTCAGTCCCGGCGGAGCAGACGGCGGCTTGCTGGGTCGTCGTTGCGCGGCACGGCCGCTACGCCTACGTCACCAATACCGGCTCCGGTACGGTCACGGGGTACAGCGTGGCTCGATCCGGCGCGCTGACGCGCTTAACCGCCGATGGTGTGTCGGGCGTCACCGGCGGCGGACCGACGGATGCCGGGGCGAGCGCGGACGGGCGGACCCTGTTTGTGCTCTCGCCATCGATCGGTCAGATCGTGGGATTCCGGGTGAATGAGGATGGCAGCCTGCTGAAGCTTGGCAGTGCCCTGGGTGCGCCGGCGACAGCGACCGGTGTGGTCGTCCGCTGACGGACACGGCGCGGGCGCAACAGCTGCCGCCGCTACGCCCGCGCCGATCTACCCACGGAAGGTTCCGCCCCCGCTATATGCCGCATAGTCCAACGACGCGACGCCAACGTCGCGTCTGCGCCTCGGCGCTTGGCGGTGCTTGGGAGCGGCAACGATGCCTGTGCGAAGAAATACCTCCACCCCTTTGGGGTGCGGACGTACACGTCACTAAACCACTCGGTGTAGTCGACGCTTTCTCCATTCTCTAAACCCTTCGCCCACAACTTGGCTGTGATTACCGCTGTGTCGCCGGACACGACAATGGTTCGCTCAGTGTCTTCCTGGTGCTGGTAGTGGGTCTTGCCATCGGTCGCGCTCTTTAGCAAGTCCGCCTTGGTAGAGCGCTTGCCGTCGCCTTCCACGAGCACGAAGTCGTCCGCCAGAATGGCCGCCATCGTCTTGGCATCATTGTCCTTGACCGCCTTCTGATACTGCGTGTCAAGCGCGGCCAGCTGCGCCCGATCACCATCTCCGGACGCACCAGCGGCCGCCGTGCCGGATGCGAGCCCCACGCCGGCGCTCAGCATGGCGCAAATGGTTCGTATCGCGACGGAGCGGATGAACGATCGAGATTGCCTCGACGGATCAACGAGGCGGCGTGAGTCGTTCAAGCCTGAAGAACACAGTATGCTGATCATTCAAACTCCGCTGTCTTCAAAATAGATGTCGCGCGACTTCGAGCGCCGCGCAGATCGCCTGAAGCGATTCGCGCACAGAGCCTCGAAGGCGGGCTGTCCGTTGTTCTGCCCCGCGGAGCTGATGGTAAAGGCGATCGCCTCCGACCGCTATCATGCGGGTATGACCCATACCGGGCATTCCCGACTGTCGGCTGTCGACCGATTCAAATTGAATATTTCCGATCGCCGCGACGCGCCGATTACCGCGGCGATTCATCATCCAATTTGGCAATCTCGCGCAGCACAGCGCCAAATCGTTGGCCAAAAGGCGTCAACCTGTATTCGACGTGCGGTGGCACCTCGGCGAATACCTTCCTGTCAACAATCTTAAAGCGCACAAGCTTCTTGAGGCGCTCGTTCAATACCTTGGTGGTAAGCCCAGCGACGCGCTTTTGCATTGCGCCAGGGCGAACGATCCCTTGGCTCACGAGATCGAGAACGGTGAGCGACCACTTGCAACCGACGATGTCTTCAATCATGCGCGCCGTAGGCGGCGGCGATTTAGGGACAATCTTTTTCAACGTTTTCGCCATTCAGCACCAGAAAGTACGTTAGACCCCATTTCGTGCGGACTTTTGCACGGCAACCGGCTCGGCTAGATTCTTAGCCACCTGGCACTCATTCGCCAGCAGCATGAGGAGTCTAACAATGAAACGTCGAGTAGCTATAGTTGTCGGCCTGATGGCTTTCGGGTCGCTCGTGGGTCTTTCACTGGCAGCATCGCCAGGTGCCGTGCCGTACCCGGAAGGTTACCGCGCCTGGCAGCACGTCAAGAGTATGGTCATTGGCGCAGGGCATCCGCTCTATGCGACCTTTGGCGGCATCCATCACCTGTACGCCAACAAGGCAGCCATGACGGGCTATCGGACCGGTACCTTTCCAGATGGGTCCGTAGTCGTGTTCGATCTGCTGGATGCGAGCAGCGCCGATGGGGCTACCACCGAAGGGGCCCGAAAGGTCGTCGGTGTTATGCACCGAGACGCCAAGCGCTACGCGGCGACCGGCGGATGGGGATTCGAGGGCTTTGCCGGCGACAGTAAAACGAAACGGGCCGTCGGCGACCAGGCCGCAACCGCGTGTTTTGCGTGCCATACCGCCCAAGCGCAGCACAACTACGTCTTTAGCAGTTACCGGCCGTAGCGCTCCATTTCGCACCTTGGCTATGAAGAATCCATCTCGCCCGCAGCTGCATGTCAGCCAGTGGTTCAATACCACCAAGCCGATTCAGCTCGATGCGCTGCGGGGTCGAGTGGTCGCGATTTTCACCTTCCAGATGCTGTGTCCAGGTTGCGTCGCGCACGGGTTGCCGCAAGCCGTGCGGTTGCGTGACACTTTCTCCGAAGACCAGGTTGCTGTCATCGGGCTGCATACAGTATTCGAGCACCACAGCGTGATGGGCCCGGATGCGCTCGCTGCCTTCATCCACGAGTACCGACTGAGTCTCCCGATCGGCGTGGATGAAGCCAGTACCAGTGGCCCGATGCCCAAGACCATGGCCAGTTGGGGATTGCAAGGCACGCCTAGTCTCGTGCTGCTCGATCGAGACGGGCAGGTGCGACTGAGCCACTTCGGTCGAATCGATGATATTGCGCTCGGCGTTGCCGTGGGTCGGTTGATGGAGCAGAAAAGTGGTCAAGAACGCACGACCCTTGGCGATCGAGCTGACGAACGTTGCGATTCTGACGCATGCTGGCCCGACGCCGCGGCGCGCCATGCGAATGAATAAGACCAACACTCACTAACTACGCCTTACCATCGTGACTGCTCCCCCACTGCATTGTGAGGAGGGTCTATTTCACGCGCAGCGTCGCCGACATGGTCGAATGCAGCGAGCACGTATACGTGAAGACACCGGTATGTCGTGCCGTATATTTCCAGGATGTGCCCGCGGCAATCGCGTGTGAGTCGAACTGTCTGCCCGTTGCGGTGACGGTATGTGGAAACGGGTCGTGATTGCTCCACACGATTGTGTCGCCGACCTTGACCGTAAGTTTCTGCGGCTGAAACCGCATTGCGGCAATTATAACTGAGCGCATTGGCGACTTCGAATAGGCAGCCGCGGCGGCGACCTCTGGCCACAGGCCAGTCGCCGCCACGGCTGCTACCACGATGAGAAGTGATTGGAGCTTGCTACTCAACATAGACTCAGCTCTTTGTAGCCAGCGCTGCCTGAATCCGCTTGGCATGCTCGAGGTGGGCGACGAAGGCCGGCCGGACCTGGACCAGCAGCGCCTTTAGATCTGCGTTCGTAGCGTTGGGAATCAGGACTGTATCGACAGCGTCCAGCACCTGTTCGTGATAGGTCACCTCATGATCCACATAGGCTTTGTCTAATGCGGCGCCCTTCAGGGTCTTCAAATTCTTGAGATTCTGTTCGCCGCCGGCCTTTAGGCTCAGACTGGTCGGATTGTCCTCCGGTGTGACCTTGAGCTTGGTCACCAGAGCCACCGCCGATTTGTTCACTCCGGTGTGATCCGTGACCATGCGTTGGGCGAAGTCGCGTACGTCCCTGGAGTGTGACCTTCTGGCAGCAAGCTTGCCTGCGTCGATGTCGACCTGGTTGGCGGTCACCACGATGGCGGCGATCTGTGGGTCCGTGGGCCCTGCTGCTTCTGCTGTCGCGATGCCAAGCCCGAGACTCATGGTTATTATAACTCCGATAATTCTCATGCGAGTACTCCTTGCGTAAGACGAGTGTAGGTCGATGATGGCGGGCAACGCCGCGAGTTGGATACGCGGTGTTGGTGCTGAATTGGATGCTCGGGTGACGCGTGGCGTTCCCGATTCAGCCGCGATGCCGTTCCCAGCAGCGCCCCGGGGCGCGTACCGGCTAGCGCCGCGTCACGGAACCTGAAGCCGCGCCAATACGGCCGTCACGATTCGATTGCAGTGCTCGCCACCAAACTGGAAAACATCCGCGCTTGCCATGTCGAGTTCGCGCGAGAGCGACTCGCGCAGCAGACTGCGCGCGCGGAACAGGCGCGATCTGACGGTGGCTTCGGTGATCGACAGGCACTGGGCAGTCTCGGCACCGGAGAGCTCATCGACCTCGCGCAATATGAACACGGTTCGAAAGGCCACCGGCAGCGTCTCGATTGTCCGCTCCAGGAGGGCCCGGACCTCGGCGCGCACTGCCGAATGCTCAGGTGAGTCGGACAGATCGCCCACCTCAGCGGATTCCTCGGCAGCGTGATCGTCCGCGTGCCGCGGATTGATGGGCACAACCACGCCGGAACGGCGCTGGCTGCGGCGCCTCCCCAGCGCCTGATTGACGACAATGCGGGTCAGCCAGGTCGAGAGCTTCGCATCCGCCCGGTAGTCGGCCATGTGGCGATAGGCCGCCAGGTACGCTTCCTGCAGGACTTCCTCGGCGTCGGCAGCGTTGCCGAGTATCGCTCGGGCCGCCCGATACAGACCGCCATTGTTCCGGCGCATCAGCACGGCAAACGCCGCCTGGTCCCCGCCGGCAATACGGCGAGCCAGCTCGGCATCGTCGACCAAGGGCTCGGACAACAGGGGCATTGACGACATGGGGGACTCCGCGCTGGACTGCATATTAGATGCCGCTCGGCTTGCGGGCGTTCCCATCACGAAACCATGACGGCAAATGCCCGCCTGTCAGGTCCTTTGGCGACCAGCAGCTTCCGGGTTGCTCTTAGAGACCGCTCCTGCGCCCTTGGCGCCTGCGCTCCACCGGAGGCGCCGTGCCGGTCACGATCCAGTCCATGGGAATGTCGTGTGGTTGCGGGTAGATCGTGCGCATGCATCCGGCGGAGTATCCGACACCGATCGCCAGAGGTCTTGGCGCCAGGCCGGCCAGGGTACGGTCAAAGAACCCCCCACCGTAGCCAAGGCGGAAGCAGTCCGCATCGAATCCGACCAGCGGCGCCAGTACCACGGTCGGGACAACTTCCGCACCGTCGGCCGGGAAGGGGATTTTCCACAGCCCTCGTGACATTTCGGTGCCGGGTCGCCATTCGCGGAACGTCAACGCCTGACCCAAGGCCGTTGCGACCGGCAAGGCCATGCGAGCCCCGCCTTCCCACGACGAGTGCATCCAGGGCCTAAGGTCCGGTTCCGCCTTGATGGGCCAATAGACACTGATGATGGTGTCTGGAGTTGCACGGACAAGCTGCTCTAAGCTCTTGGCAATCGCCAACGTTTGCACTTCACGGACATCGGCAGGCATCGCCATGCGTGCACTCAGTTGACGTTCACGCTCGGCTTTGCGCCAGTGCGCGACATCGACGCTCTGCTGCATATCTATCTGCAGCACGCCGTCAGGACCGAGTTCGTGCAGCATGCATGGTGATGAGGACAAAGCATGTCCTTCGCTGTTAGTACCGCGTGCGGCGCACACTGCAGTCTTCCCGTTTCGGCCGTATGGCAACTCGGATGGCCGTTTCCATGTCAAGCCCCTCACCAAACCCACCTGGCCGGCGAGACCCTGGACTGAGACCCAGACGACAGACTACCGGAGTTGACGTACGTCTGCTTCTCAGCGGCAATAACCCAGTGCAAGAGGCAGCGCCACGCTGGCACCTGCCCAATAGCCCCTCCCAAGCTTGCCGTTCCACCGAATCTAGCTGGTCGCTCCAGTTGGGGTTCCCTTGATTTTGCTGTCAAAAGTGCCGGTAGCGGAACCCTGGTTTTCTGCGGAAAACCGGGGCTGTGGCTCGTAACATATTGAACAGTAAGCTTGTTCTGTTCGCTATCAAAACCGTGTTTTCGCCGTCTGGATCAGCTCAGTTGCGTGCCCATGGCACGCGATTTCGGTGCCGCCAGTGACGGTAGTAATTGGGGGCTGTAGTCGTCGATCGGGAAGCTGAAGACGCCACGTAAATTGAGCCCCTCGGTACGTGTCGGCGCAATGCGGCCGATCAGCTCCGGCGGCACGGCAGTGGAGCGGCGCGTGTTCCATCGATCCACGACGGCCTGCATTTTCATCGTATTCCAAGCCATCACGATGTTGGCCAGCAAGCTGAGCGCGTCGGCAACCGCCTGCATTTCCTCCGGTTGCTTGGCTTGGTAGCCGGCGACGCGTCCGACATAGATGGAGCGTTTCAGCGCATTGACCGACTCGCCGCGATTGAGTACGCGCAGGATCTCACGTCGGAAGGCCTCATTGACGAAGTAGTCGGCCAGAAAAATAGTGCGCAGCAATCGGCCCAGCTGCACCAACGCTTCGTACAAGGGATCCCCGCGGGAGGCTGATCCGTAGCGGGCCAGCACGTTGACGGCGCTGGTGTGGCCGCTGTGTACGGAAGCGACCAGGTGCACGATGCGATCCCACTGCATGGCCGCCTTACTCAGATCCAGGTTCGGGTGGCAGAGGGTACTCAGCGTGGCGGGAACGGCGCTGCCGCGCGGTAAGAACAGATGGCGATCCTTGAGGGCCTTCAGGCGTGGACACAGATCGAACCCGAGGCCCTTCGCCAACGCCATGGCCACATCCGTATACCCGTGCGTATCGACGGCGAGCTGTGCGGTCTCGAGCCGCTCATCGCGCACCACCCCTTCGATGGCCGCGCCGGCCTGGCGCTCGTTGAGCACAATGGATTGCGCATACGAGATGCCCCAGCGATCCCGCGTGTGACCATAGATGCCAATCGATGGCGTCTGGCGCCGCGGGTCATTGCGAGCGACGAAGACGCGTCGGTGAGTCTCCAGGCTCATCATGTCGGAAGAGGCCAAATCCGAACGGCCCCAGGTGGTAGAGATGGGATGGCGATGCATGAAGGTGAGCACGGCGCGGCAGGCCTCGGCCAAGCGCCGCTCATCACGGGCCCACTTCATGGCCTGGCGCACCGAGACGGCGGTCAGTTGCGGCATCATCCGCGCCGTCTCGGCCGCCGAGAGCGCGGTGCCATGCGCCAGAATCCCGGCATAGACCATCAGCAACTCGCGGCTGGAGCGCGGTTCACGCCCGAGCATGATCCAACTGAAACGCACCTGGGCGTCCACGGCCAGAATGAGCTCCGGCAACTGCGCTTCCCCGACGCGCTTGTCGAGGGCGGCACGGAGCTTGGTGAGCTTGGGGTCGGTGGTTCTCAGCAGCGTATAGCGTAGAAAGCAGGCCACCTCAATGGTCCGCGCCGGCTCCGCAATGCGCGCCGCCACCGCCGGGGCACGACTGACCAGGCGCTGTGCATAGCGAGAGAGCACGGCGTCGGGGACGCTGGTCAGTTGGGCGCTGACACCCAGACACTTGAGCACCTCGATGCGATCGAGAACACCCTTGATCTGCGGCGTCGAATGCTTGGCGGGCGCCGCCCACAACCAGCTCTGCATCGTGCTGCCACTGGCATGAGGTTGCACAATCGCCGCCTTCCACGCCGATAACTGCTGAGGCTCGACGCTCGAAACAATCTGAGCCGCGAACTGCCCCTCATACTGGCGCAGCGCCTGCAGGATCAACGCGCGCAGTTCCCGCTCGCGCAGTACCACCAATCGATGATCGTAGAGCCATCGACGTGCAAACTGCAGCAGGCGTTGACGATCGAAGGTGCGCGTGAGCTCGTCTCGAACCACCCGCACCAGCGCGCCGCGCTGGGCGTTGGAGAGCCAATGAAACCCCAGCGTCTCGCAGGCCACTTCCTGATGCTCAAAGAGTGTGCGCCGACGGTGGTACATCGAGCGCAAGGACGCCAAGTCCGGCGCCGCAACATCAAACTGTTCACCCAAATGGCGCCACAGGGACGGCGGCACGATACGCACCGCCTCGAGTAGGCGTCCGCTCATGCGCAGGAATCCGATCTGCAATGCCAACGCCAGCTTGAGAACAGGGCGACGCCGTTCCTCAATGATCCGCCGCTCGGCCTCCGAGAACGTGAAGAACGCCTCGATCTCGAAGTCGCTCAAATCGCGCGGCAATGACCGCCGCCCCAAACACGTCGATTGCCAATCGTTCATGTTCCGACCCTCCCCAGGGTCGGCTAACATACCCCCGTTGAAACCGCGAACAGCAAGTCCTTGTCTGGCCTACGGAATCCCATACGACACGCTCAAATTACCGGCAAATCCTACCAGCACTTTTGGCAGCAAAATCAAGGGAACCCCATGTAATGCAGATCCGGGCGCCTGGCGGCGTGAACCCGTATCGCATCGTTGACCTGGGTCTGCAGAGAAAGTTGTGCAAGCCGCAGAGGTGAAGGC
>Ga0315272_10001331_pt1 | contig 12295 bp, 11 predicted proteins | sample C3_middle_MG_FD_203918 | JGI IMG/M metagenome (GOLD analysis project Ga0315272, IMG submission 203918) | Sediment microbial communities from Yellowstone Lake, YNP, Wyoming, USA - C3_middle | ecosystem: Environmental > Aquatic > Freshwater > Lake > Sediment | place: USA: Wyoming | collected...
AGCCTGTTAATACTTTAAAAAAAACCAAAAGTACAATAACGGCTATTTATATGAAATAGCTTAATCAGGATTTGCCTTATTGAGAACCTAAAATTTCCTGGTCATAATTATTCAACTGCATTATTCTGGCTTTCTCAATTTTATGCTTGCATTCCTGGTTCAGTCCAAAATTATTATACCTGTCAGATGCCAGAATTTTCTTATACTGCTTTATGGCGTTTACGGGCATATTTCTGAACCTGAATTTTTCAGCCATCAGATAACAGTTATGGACATTTAGCGTATCCTTCTTATATGCTGAGAATACAACACTGTACAGGTTCTTACCCTGTGAGACATCTCTGATGAAATCCAGATAGGCTTCCTTGTTGCCGTCATAATTCACTGTCCGGTCGAGTTCATTTCCATTATGATCAAAAAAGATGACAGAACTCTGATTATCAAGACCAAAACGGTTCCTAAGAGGAACATATACCGAGTCAGCAGGCGATACATGAATAATTATAAAATTATCATCCAGGAACTGACTGTTTTTTTCATTCAGGAAGACATCCTTATTTAGCATTGCACACGATACACAACCGGGTGAAGAAATTTCAAGAATTAGCAGCTTGTTTGATTGCTTTGCCCTGGCGACCGCATCATTGATGAATGTTATCTCCTTCTTTTCAGGTTTCTGACTGATGCACGCGATCAGCAGCAGAAAAAAGTACAGGACATAAAAAAGTTTCTTCATCACTCAAACAAGATAGTTAGTAACAGTATTTCACACAGGAATTAAAATTTAACAGTTAACTTTTAATTCTCATATCCAAAAGACAGTAAAGGCAGACAAATGTTGCATCAATAATTACATATACCACATTTTTCTGAAATTAATTTGAATTTTAAATTACACGTCGTATGTTTGCGACATTAGAAATAAATGAAATATGAATAAAGCAGAAAAATTCGACGAATCATTGCAGGAACTGGTAAAATTTGCATAAGTTCTGTCCCACCCTGCCAGGCTATGCATCCTCAAATTCCTGTCAGAATCCAAAACCTGCATTTCAGGCGATATTTCCGACTTCCTTCCCTTAAGCCGTATAACAGTCTCACAACATTTAAAAGAACTCAGAGATGCAGGACTGATCCAGGGAGAAATAGACGGATTAAAAATCAATTACTGCATCGACCTTGCTGAAATAAACAATATTCTCAGGAAGTTCTACGATTATTTTGAGCCAATAAAGAATAATAATTCATTTTGCTGAATTTAATAACTTTTTAAATTTACTATGAGCACTTTCACGACAGGTATTATTCAGCATGCAGATGCTTCAATACCAATGGTTTCAACTAAACTTAAAACAACCGACTTTCTTGGATCTGTTATGGTACGATGGGGTTTCAGGCGTGATCACTACAGGGTCACTCCCGGACTTTATGCTGTTGGTCAACCCGATGCAACATCGGACGTATTTGTCACTGCCAACTACAAACTCACATTTGATAACGTCAGGAAAAACCTCTCTGGCATAAATGGCTGGATCCTGGTACTTGATACCAAAGGTGTTAATGTCTGGTGCGCTGCAGGCAAGGGAACATTTGCCACAAAAGAACTGGTGAATCGTATCAGGCAGGTCTCCCTTGACAAAGTCGTTAATCATAGAAGAATTATTCTGCCACAACTTGGAGCAACAGGAGTAGCTGCATATAAAGTTAAGGAAGAAACAGGATTCAATGTTCACTATGGCCCGGTCAGGGCCGCTGATATACAGAAATTTATTAGCGATGGCTACAGGGCTGACAAGAAAATGAGACGGGTAACTTTCAGTCTGATGGACAGGATAAAACTCGTTCCAAATGATTTCATGTCCGGCAAATTATACCTCCTTGGAGCAGTTGTTCTTATCTTACTGATCTCAGGTTTCAGCAGTAATGGATTTTCATTCAGTAATTTAATAACAAAAGGAGGATCCGCTGTACTGAATATTTTCCTGGCCTATGCTTCCGGCGTCGTTTTAACTCCTATTCTGTTGCCCTACCTGCCGCCACGACAGTTTTCAGTAAAAGGATTTTATACCGGATTTTTAGTCTTTATTGTTATGCTGTTGCTTGGGTTCACCGGTGCTTCTGTTGTTGAAATACTCTCCTGGTTCTTTATCATGACTGCCATTTCATCATTTCTTGCAATGAATTTTACAGGATCATCCACCTATACATCACTCTCGGGAGTTAAAAAAGAGATGAAATTCTCCTTGCCTGTCCAGATTGGATTTGCGGCTACAGGAATTATTTTACAGGTTCTCGGAAAATTTATTTAACAATCAATAATATGAAAGATTTGGTCTACCTGACGGATGTTGTAACATTAAGTCTCTGTGAAGACACATGCAATGGCTGCGGAATGTGCATTAAGGTCTGCCCTCATGAAGTTTTTGAATTGTCGGGAAAGAAAGCCCATATAATAAATCGCGATTTCTGCATGGAATGCGGAGCATGTGCTATGAATTGTCAGGTACATGCGATAACTGTAAAATCAGGAGTTGGCTGTGCCGCTGGGATAATAAACGGAATTTTAAAAAATACTGAGCCTACGTGCGGATGTTCGGATTCAGGATCAGCCTGCTGTTAATCCCTTATCTTGATTTTCCTTCGGTTGTTTTCTGTTCACTATTCTGAATGCGGAGAAAACAACCAGCAACAAAATGGAAATTAACCCGCCTGTAAGAAAATCATAGTTTTTAAGTAAGGTTCCAGTGATACCGGCGAGAATGTAGCCCAGGGCCCACCAAAGATGAGTCCAGGCAAAATGGCTTCCATAGATGGTTCCCTGCTTTTCCTTACTGAAGTTTTCCGCTATAAGTATCTGTGATGGCATACACGCAAAATTCTGTCCTATACCTGCTAATATCCATAATACAATAAATACACCCAGCGATACGAAATTTGCAGCAGAAACAGCACATGCAAGCAGTAAAGCACCTATTGTCAGAAGAATCGTTTTATTCTTTGAACGGTCGGCTGAATCAGAGGAAAATGCACCAATAGTGGCTCCAATTCCAAAGGCAGCCATTGTCCAGCCATATTCCCTGTCAGAGAAGAGAAGATCACCTTTAATATGCCCAATAGTATTAACAATTATCTGTGCTCCTGCAATCGCTGCGGTAAGTTCTATCAGTAACGCAAAACGAATTGGCTTAAGACTGAACAACAACTTTGTCCCTTTTGATACATCACTCCAGACATTGACGAATGACGACCGCAGGTTAATAGATTTTTCACTTATTGAGGCAATCGGAATAAATACCACCAGGGCAGAAGAGAAAAGAAAGGAAAATGCATCGAATATAAAGATCTGGCGTGAGCCCCACAACACGGCCATAGCTCCTGCCAGTCCCGGACCAAGTATCCCCAGCAGCTGCCACGTGGCATTGGATAAGGAAATTGCTTTCCCGTAATTTTCTTTTTCTTTAATGAGCTGAGGTATGCATGCTTTGAATGCAGGAGTAAAAAAAGCATTAAAAATGTTAAGTATAAAAATAAGGATGTAAAGCTGCCAGACCCTGTTTATGAATACAAGGGAAATGACTATCAACATCCTGCATAAATTGGTGAAAATCATAATCTTTTTCCGGTTGAATCTGTCGGCCAGTACTCCGGCATATGATCCAAAAAGAATAAATGCCGTGACCCTTAGAGTCAATGAAACAGCCAGTATCTTTGCTGACTCCTTTCCTCCGAACTCATAGGCCAGAAGTGCGATCCCCATCCAGGTAAATGCATCGCCCAGCAGACTTATAGCCTGTGCAGAATAAAGACGCGCAAACAGAGGTGCTTTGAGAGCCTTAAACGGCTCCGTGATCCGCATGATTTTTTTTGGCAAAAATAGGAAAAACTCGGATGACATTCAGGATAAAGCAGCCATTTCCTGTCTGAATTCCCGAATCATATCTGTCCGGTCACTCTCATCCAGCCAGAGTGTATTAATGGAGTTCAGAATAATTCCGGCAATATCGTCATCTGAAAAACCAAAAACATCCTGAAGATTCTTGTATTCATCTGATAATGAATTTCCAAACATTTTTGGATCATCTGTATTTATTGAAACGGGAATACCCATTTCAATATAACTTTTCACAGGATGATTTTCAATTGAATCGATCACCCTGGTCCGGAAATTGGATAATGGACATAATTCCAGCGGAATATGATGTCCAGCCAGGTATTTAAGCAGCTCCGGGTCGTCAATAGCTCTGGTAGCATGGCCGATTCTTTCGACTCTCAGCACCCGCAGAGCTCCCCAGATACTTTCTGTACCAGCAGCCTCTCCGGCATGCGCAGTGGTTCTGAAACCAAATTTACGGGCTTGTTCATATACATCTATGAAAAGTTCAGGAGGAAATTCCTTTTCGCTTCCTCCTATCCCGATACCAATAACACCCAAAGCCTTTACCTCATTCATTTCGTATAATGTCCTCATTTCATTTTCGGGACCGAAATTTCTTACTAAATCGATTATCAGTCTGACTCTTATGGCTTTATTACTGTTGATGCTTTTTGAAATTGCTTCAATGATTCTCTGCGTAGCAAGGTTTTTTCTGAATGAAGAGGGAGAAACAAATATTTCAGCATATCTGACATTCTGACTTACAAGGTCATCCAGAACAGAGCTGGCAATAAAAGAAAAATCATCATACTCCCTGATGAACTGGTTTTTCCATATCCATGTCTCGATAAAGTGATTGAAATCGGAATAAATGAACCTCTTCTCCAGTTTGTTAAAATCAGGTACAGAAGTGTCGCCTCCGTATTTATTAATCAGTTCCCACAAGGACTCAAGCGGTATTGCACCTTCAAGATGCAGGTGATTCTCTATCTTCGGGATAGCTTCAAAATTCATGCAAACGATTATTTTATTTCGATCTGTTTAACTATAGTGGAATTATCAGGCTGCTTAATAACCACTAGATATGTACCGGGGACAAGAATTGTCATATTCATGACGATACCGTTCATAGTGACAAGCCGGTCGGCACATTTCCCATTATTATCAGAAAAGGTACCAAAGCATTCAATGGTCAGAACATTTTCTCTCAGTGTCCGATTGAAAGTTTTGAAGCTATAGCAGTCACTGAAGCCTATTGTTCCGTAAAAATTGATGTCAAATGAAGCTCCCTGATTAACTATTGAGGGCACTATTATGCTGTCGATAGATATGAGAAAATCATTATTCTCTCCCCAGTTCTTATGGCATGAAAAAAAGCTAGAGCTCAAAGTAATAAAAAGAAAAAGCAGAAACAATGTAAGTTTAAACCTGACATTTTTCTGCTTAAGTAAACTGTTCCTTAAAGACTTCATTTTTGCATCAGGTCATTTCGAAGTACAATTTACGGATTACTGATTACAATTCCAACATGAAAAATCTTTACTTACTTCAGGTGATACTCAGCATGCACATTGAATTTCCATGCCCTTAACGCTATGGGTTCCCTCAGTTGAATATCCCTCCGATTTCCAGGATTCAAGTCCTCCGTCAAGTTCTTTGACCATAAATCCTAGTTTACCCATTTTCAGTGCATCCCAGATAGAAGCGTTACACCCCGAACCTTTACAGTAGCATGCATAGATTTTTCTCCTGTCAAGAAGAGCGGTGCTTTTTTCATTCATTTCCCGGTGAGGAAGACTTATTGCACCAGGGATATGCTCTTTTTCAAAAGCCTGTGATTTTCTTGTATCAAGCGGAATGTAGTTCTCCCCTTTTTCGAGAGCATGATAAAGATCAGACGGATCGAGTTCGAAATCAAGTTTATTCTGATAATATTCAATTTGTTTGTTCATTGTACATCAGTTTAAATTAACAATGAAGAAACAGCGCTCAGTCTTATAATGTTTAATGTTCTTTATTATTCATTAACATACCTCGCATCCGGAATGCTGAAACAGAATACTGAGCCTTTACCGTATTCAGAATTGAACCATATTGTTCCTCCTAACAGCTCAATATATGCTTTTGCAATGGACAAGCCAAGTCCGGTTCCTTCATAACGCTTCGTACTGCTGCTTTCAGCCTGGTAGAATGGTTTAAATATGTGGGGCTGGTGTTCAGCACCGATTCCGATGCCTGTATCAATAACATAAAATTCAATTATGCCCGGCTTTAACAGGAAACCAAATTCCACTTTTCCTTCAAAAGTGAACTTTACTGCATTGCTTAGAATGTTAGTGACAGATTGGAATAGTTTGTATCCATCAGTTGTGATTATCAGATCCGTTCCCCGGGGAGGTTCATTAAATCTCAGTGTTATATTTTTTTCCGCAGCCACTGGCTTGAATCTGTCATGCACCCTCTGCATTAACTGATTAACATTAACCTCTTTTTTTATAATCCTTACAATCCTGGTTTCGATTTTTGAGATCTCGAGAACATCATCAATTATTTCAAGCAGGTGATCCGAGCTATGAGTTATGATATCCATAAACTCCATTCTGCTTCCAGGTACCTGACCCGGTTCACCAAGGAGGGTAGAAAATCCCACAATTGCATTCAACGGAGTTCTGATCTCGTGAGAAAGGTTATTAAGAAAGGCCGTCTTAAGCCGGTCACTTTCGGTAGCCCTGTCCATAGCATTTTCAAGCTGAAGCTTAATCTGCTTCTGATCGTTTATGTCAAAAAATATTCCCATCATCCCTGTAACCTTTCCTGTTTTCGCATCAATTACAGCAATTGAAGAATCCTTAATCCATTTTCTGTCGCCCGATGGCAAAATTACAAGGATCTCAGCATTATATCTTTGAATCTCTCCGGAAATTATCTTTTCACGCAAATCGACAATATCAACCGGGATGTCATCAGCCTGTGGAATAATCTCGTCAATCATCTGCAGAAATAGTTTTTCCGTGAACTCACCTGAGTTGATGCCAAGAAGCGGCAAAAGACCCTGACCTGTACACTGATAAATTCCATCTCCTGGTAAAGAGCCGAATATGAGCTGATATGGCACTCCACCGGCATTTTCAACAACATGGTTCATTAATTCACCTGAACATGTCTGGTCTTCTTCTTCCCTGTTTGCTTGACAGTTTAGATAATCGGGAGATACTGCAGTTCTCATACTTATCCTTTTTTTTGCCGTTTTTTTCGCTTTCACACAATCCTTTTAAAATGCAATACAACTCTGTAAGTCCGGTTTTGCTAATCAACAAAGCACTTAATATCAATCCATTACCCAAATATTCATGGATTGGAAGGGATTAAAACAGATGTTAATAAGGATAGGCAGTAAATTGTTACCATGAAAAAAGAGTTATTTTCACTCCTCTTAAATAAATTTTCGTAAGAGCCTCAATATCAATGCTGAGCCTATTGCAGAAAATATGACTACCTGTCTATGTGACTGAGAACATGAAATTAAAAAATGATTATATTTGAATAATGTTTCAATACATCCGCAATAATTATCATTTACTGTGAAAGAGTATACCGATAATGAGATTATAGAATGTCTGAGAAATCGTCAGAGTTATGTTGTTCATTACCTCTCCGACCGGTATATGCCAATGATAAGGCTTATGGTCCACATGAAAGGGGGTTCTAATGAAGATGCCCGTGATATATTCCAGGATGGACTCATAATTATGCTTGAAAAACTCGATGACAGACAGTTTGCTCTCACCTGCAAGTTCAAGACATTCCTCTACTGCGTTTGTGAAAACCTGTGGAAATCTGTACTTGAAAAACGACAGGCTGCAACTAATTATCTTTCAAGAAGAAGTGAGCCCGAAGGAGAGAAGGATTTTTCTGATAGAATAGATCATGAAATGTATCAGGAAATACTTACTGATGTTTTTGAGACACTTGATCCGATAAGCAAAAAGATTCTGACTTTATACTGGCAGGAGATCTCGCCTCAGGAAATTGCAGTCCGGCTGGGATATACCTACGGATACGTAAGAAAAAAGAAAAGCGAGGCTCAGAGCGAGCTTACCGAAAGAATAAAAAAACATCCCGGCTATATGCAGATAATGAGAACTGAAATCGCAGCCAGAGAAGTGGTGCACTGAGTCTGAGAGTGAGAGTGAGGCTGAGAAATGCTGAATTAAGTTAAACATGATTAAGAGATTAGAAATCAGGATTACAAAGAATGAGCAGGCGTATCACACATAATGACAATAATCGGAATGAATCTGTGAAAAACATGGGGCAAAACGGATGGGATAATGATATACCTGTTACAGGGGATGATTCAATACTCTTCAGATCGTTCAGTGATTACATGAAAGGACGCCTTGATATTGAGGATGTTATAAATGATCCTGATTTGCCGGTTACCCGGGAAAAAGTCGCAGAAATGATCATCGATTACAGAAAAAGCCGGAACGTTAACAACGAGAATGAAAAGTTCATTAAAAATAACCTCTCCAAGAATGAGCCGCCAAATAGTAATAAAGATGAAATTTTATCGATCAGACAGGAAATAGAAGAAAAAAATCTCGACCAGATGACCGCTGAATTGGTAAAGGAATGGAATGAGAAAAAACAAAGAACTGGTCCGGCTGATCCAAAGGCAGAAGAGATTAGAAATTTCATAACAGAATCGCTACATTCCACTAGATCTGAAGATCAGATCAAATCAGTCGGGAAAGATAAAAAAGGCTATGGAAGAAAACTTTTCTTTCGTTATATTTCATTATCAGCGGCTGCTCTGATTGCAGTTTTCCTGCTGTTAAAGACTCTGCTTCCTTCATCAGATCCTGAGAACCTGTTCACCAGTTATTATAAACCCTTTGATGCAGTTTCTCCTGTCACCAGAAATGTAAATGCTGACCTGAACAATACTTATTTGTCAGCTATATCAAGTTATAAAAAAGGTGATTACGCAGCTGCCAGCGAGGGATTAAAAACTGTCCTTACAATGGAACCAACTTCACTGCCAGCACAGTTCTTTATGGGCTTATCACAACTTGCGCAGGGATACTCTGACCTTGCCATTAAGCATTTTTTACAGGTGGCAGGTGGTTCCGGCGACTACAATAAGGAAGCACAATGGTATCTGGGTCTATCCTATCTTAAAACAGGAAATAAACAGAAAGCATCAGAATGTTTTGAATCGCTTAAAAAATCTAACGGGTATTATCATGACCGTTCAGAAAAGATCCTGCGGCGTTTAAAATAATACACTGCCATTCCGGAGAAAATAAGCAAAGCAATACCAAGCATAATAACAAGTTTCTGCTGATTTCTTACCAACGCCCGGGTATCACCCATAACTTCATAAGCTGCCCAGTAATATGGATTAATGTACGCAGGGGAAGCCTGCTTCAGATAGTCAATTTTTGACAGCCTCATTGCTTGATCTTTCGATTTCCCCTTTGAGAGGTAATAATAAAAACGCGAGATTATCCTGCTGCTCGTCTCATCATTTATTTCCCACGCAGTTTTAATGACAGAAGAAGCTCCGGCTAGAATAAAGCTCCTCGCCAGACTCATCAGGCCTTCACTTGAATAAAGTGTTCCTGTTCCCGAATTACAGGCACTTAAAACTATCATAGGCGACTTGATCCGCGATAAGCTTATCTCGTAGTTATACAATTTATTTTCATCCACCGTACTATGCTGCGAATCAAATATCAGGCATGAAAATTTAGAATTGATGCTATCGACCTGTGAGTGCATTGCCAGATGCAGGATTGAATTATCATGATCCAATGAGAGAAAATTTGACTTGCTGGCCCTTTCACCTCTGAATTCCTTACCCGGAAAGCATTCAAAGAGAGAAGCTATCTCAGTTTCAGATCCGCGAAGTTCTTTAAAAGAATTAGTCCCGGAATTACTGTAAGCATAATCAGGTGAAAAAGCGTAAACAACAGGGCTTATCATTTTTCTGTTATTGCTTCCTGATAACAGCGATGAAGAATATCCATACGAAAAAGTATAATCATTCAGCAAATAACTCAGCCCTTCAAAATCATTCTGTCCGGCAGGAAGATCACTTTTAAGAAATGAGTCAAATGACAACCAGGCGATCTCCCCGTCTGGAATAATAATAAGTTTCCTTCCCCTTATTATCTTTTCAACAGGCTTTACCAGGTTCGTATACATATAGTGCAATGCATCCGTATATTCCTTGAAATTACTATCTGATATTTTCTCCGAAGGGTTATTTGATTTCCTTATCATATACGCATTCGCAGCGAATGCAGAATCAAGAAGATTTACTCTGAAATCAATACTGGTACGGGTAATGACGAATATATAGAGTTTCCTTTTCCCGTTCAGATATTGATTGGACAATAGATAATCAACAATTGATTCTTCATGGCCTAATTTCTGCTGAATGCTGACAAGCGATTCGGGCTCAGTTCTCATGATAAGCTTGCGATACTGCGGAAAAACTTCGTCCATTTCTCCGTTGACTTTTTCATTTTCACGGTTCATTTCAAACAGAGCATCTTTCCAGAGAGCAATCTTTTTGCTATCAGGATTCGGTTTCCTCCCCTCCTCAAGCAACAGGTTATTATAGGCTCCTATATTGCTTTTCAATGCTTTTTGCTTTTCGCGCAGAGAATCGGGCATACCTGCCGAATATAAGAGTTCATTGCCGGTAATTTCATTTCTGAGGATAGCTGATTTTGCCCTCTGGGCAAATGAATACATCTTAGCTGCCATCGACTTGTCGTGGGTTGACTGAAAAACTCTGCAGGCGATATAGGATGCGAAAATATAGGTCTCTTTTTCATTCTCTGCCAGGTAGACCCGACTCTCCTCTGAAAGATAATTATTACGTATGCGGTCGATCAACTGGAGAGCCAGATCTATCGTTTCAAGGCTCTTGTGCAGGATCCTGATCTTTGCCGCTGAATCAGTCTGCGCAGTAGCATAAATATCAAGAGCCTGCGCCTTGCTCTTCAGATTATCAAACAAACGGATATCAAACAATGAAGAATCAATCGATGGATTGGAAAATATATCAGGATTGTTGAAACCCGGAGAATCAGCAGATAGTGATTTCTGATAGAAATATAGCGAAGAATCTATTTTATTTATTTTCAGATAGTCATCGGCGATATGCTTATAAGATAATGAAACAAGTGTATTCTTCTCACCATAGTTTATTAGACAAATCTGAAGCGCTTTGTTATGAACTATTATAGCTTCATGTATCTTACCTTCTGAAGATAGAAGCAAACCATAATCAAAAAAAATTTCAGCTAATCTATAATGAAATTCACCAGATTCCTTTATAGATGACTTAATACTCTTTTGAAAGTATATTTCAGCTTCAGGTAATTTTCCTAATTTCAGATAACTTTTAGCAATATTAAGATATACAGCAGATATCTCTCTATTTGAGTTTTTTTGTTTAAGAATCATACTCTCCCGAAAATAGTGAAGAGCAGTATTATACTCAGAAATTTTATAATAGATTATTCCAATATTTAAATATGAGGTTGATATCCTGTAAATGATATCCATATCTGTATTATTTTTACTTTGATAAATTCTAATCCCTTTTTCAAAGTAGTCCAAAGATTGCTGAAAGGACTTTTGTATTCCAAAAACTATACCTTTATTTATATAAATATCAGCTAAATCAGATGCATTATTATTCTTATCAAATATTAAATCTTCTGCATGATTATAAAAATTCAAAGCATTGTTATAGTTTCCTAAAAGAGTAGCTACAGCACCAAGATTAGTATATACTTTCCTTAATTGAGCTGAAGTCAAACTATCTTTTACATCCAAAAGAACATTCAGAATTGAATCTGCAGAAATAAGATCGCCCTTTTCATACTTGTTAACAGACCTTAAAAACAGCTTACTCCTTTCTGTCATGTTTTGGGAGTGAATTGGATCAGAAAGCAATAACTGTAACCCAAACAAAACAACTATTAAAACTCGTTTCACCCAGCAATAATATTTCAATGTATAAATATACTTAACAAATTATGAATACTGTTAGATTTAAATGACTCAAAAGGATTAATATTTCTTATTATCTGCTTAAGAAGGTTAAATAAAGTTCATAGCCACCATAAGATTTATATATAACTCTCTATGGAAAGTTCACAACTATTGTAAATCCCAATTACAGTATTTTTGTAAAGTAGGTTTAAGAGCTGGCGATTCCTCATTCATCCACCTTATGATGTTTATTACTAATTAAGTAGACTATTATGCGGTGGATTCGTTACTAATGACAACTTTCTACAACACATTCTTTATTAGATAATTACACTTTTGTAGCCAGCGATGATCTATTAATCTTCTAATAAGAGAAGGAGATCCTTCATTCATCCTTTTCTA
>Ga0315272_10001333_pt1 | contig 12293 bp, 10 predicted proteins | sample C3_middle_MG_FD_203918 | JGI IMG/M metagenome (GOLD analysis project Ga0315272, IMG submission 203918) | Sediment microbial communities from Yellowstone Lake, YNP, Wyoming, USA - C3_middle | ecosystem: Environmental > Aquatic > Freshwater > Lake > Sediment | place: USA: Wyoming | collected...
GGCGCCGTCTTCATGTGTGCCTTCACTACGAAAACCGCGATCTACGCCCTGGCCCGCGCCTTTGCCGGGATGGAGATTCTGGTCCCCCTTGGGGTATGCATGGCCCTCTACGGGGTGGTCTACGCGGTGCTTGAAAACGATTCCCGTCGTCTGCTCGCCTACCATATCATCAGTCAGGTCGGCTACATGGTGGCTGGTGTCGGTATCGGCACCGAGCTTGCCATCAACGGCACCTGCGCCCACGCCTTTGCCCATATCCTCTATAAGGGGCTGTTGTTCATGGGCTGCGGTTCGGTGCTGCACATGACCGGCAAAAGCAAATTCAGTGATTTGGGCGGCCTCTACAAAAAGATGCCAAGGACCTTTGTCTTTACCATGATCGGGGGGCTGTCGATTTCCGCCTTCCCGCTTTTTTCCGGTTTTGTCAGCAAGGCGATGATCGTCTCTGCGGGGTTTGAGGTCCACAACTATTGGGCTGGATTTTTACTGACCATGGCCTCGGCCGGAACCTTTCTCCACACCGGTCTCAAGGTGCCCTATTTTATCTGGTTCGGCAAAAATAACTGCAGCCAGGAGACCTGGGACAAGGCCGCTGATCCGCCATGGAACATGCAGCTTGGCATGGGAATCGCCGCGTTTCTCTGCATCCTGATCGGCAGCTACACCCCCTATCTGTACAACATGCTGCCCTATCAACAGGCTGCGATGGAGTATCACCCATACACCGCCTATCATATCTCGGAAACCATGCAGATCCTTCTCTTCACCGCTTTGGGCTTCTTCCTGCTCATCAAGAAGCTGGCGCCGGAGCCCAAGATCAGCCTCGATCTGGATTGGTTTTATCGCATGGGGGGGCGTGGTTTTTTCTGGCTCGCCAGAAGGCCTATCCAGTGGGCGGACAGCTGTGTCAGTGAAGGATATCGCTACGTCGGCCTGATTCCACTTATGACCATGGCCCAATTCTGGTCCTGGTTTGACTGGAATGCCATTGACGGCGTGGTTGACGGTCTTGCAAAAACGGTGCGCGGCGTCGGTGGTTTGGTGCGACGGGCGCAGAGCGGCCAGTTGCAGTACAACATTTTTTATGCGGTATCCTTTGTTGCTGTTGCGCTCGTTTTATACGTATTTGCCTAAGCCGTTTTAACAAGATGTTCTGGATGGCCCCAATCGGCATAAGGTGCCGTAAAGAAAGGGTCAGGGAAGCATAGGTTGTTTCTCGTAACGGCTCCTAAGTCAAAACGGCATAAGGAGCCGTAAAGAAAGGGGCCAAAAAATACAGGTTGTTGCAGAACGGCTCCTAATTTTTATTACCGAGGATAGTGGGAATGGACTTTTTGATAATGAATTCGATGGGGTTTCCCATTCTGAGCGCCCTGATCTTTCTGCCCTTGGTTGGTGCCCTGATCTTGTTATGTATTCCGGGGGATACTGCGGCCAAGAATTGGACGATGCTGGTGACCGTGGTTACGGCCCTGGTCTCCCTGCCCCTCTACTGGAATTTTGATGCGACCACCGCCAAATATCAGTTTGGCGAACACGCCTCCTGGATCTCGGCCCTAAATATCAATTACACCTTGGGGATCGACGGGATTTCCCTGCTCCTGGTTTTGCTGACCACCATGATCATGCCCTTGTGTGTTCTCGGTTCCTGGCGGTACATCGACAAGCGGGTCAAGGAATTTATGATCTGCCTGCTACTCATGGAAACCTCCATGCTCGGCGTGTTCATGGCCCTTGATTTCATCCTGTTTTATCTGTTGTGGGAAGCGATGCTCATTCCCATGTATCTGTTGATCGCGGTTTGGGGCGGCCCCCGCAAGGTATATGCCTCGACCAAGTTTTTCCTCTACACCCTGGCTGGCTCGGTCCTGCTTTTGGTTGCCATCATCGGCCTGTATCTTGACCAAGGCACCTTCAGCATTCCCGCCTTGATGGGGCAGGATTATTCCACCAACTTCCAGATTGTCGTCTTCCTGGCCTTTTTTCTGGCCTTTGCCATCAAGGTGCCGATGTTTCCCTTCCATACCTGGCTGCCCGCTGCCCATGTCGAGGCACCCACTGCCGGTAGCGTCATTCTGGCTTCGATTTTGCTGAAGATGGGAACCTATGGCTTTCTGCGCTTTTGTCTGCCCATAACCCCGGAAGCCACGATGATTTTCGTGCCTTATATCCTGTGGCTTTCGGTGGTAGGCATTCTGTACGGGGGCTTCACCGCCCTGGCCCAGCAGGACATGAAAAAACTGATTGCCTACTCCAGCGTCGGGCACATGGGTTTTGTCACCCTTGGTATCTTTGTCCTGAACCAACAGGGGTTGGAAGGGGCGCTCTTGCAGATGATCAATCACGGTATCACCACCGGCGCGCTCTTCTTCTGTGTGGGTATGATCTATGAGCGTACCCATAGCCGGGAACTGGACTCTGCGGCAGGGCTTGGCAAATACATGCCGGTGTATGTCAGCTTTCTCGCGTTTTTCTCGCTTTCCTCCCTGGCCTTTCCCGGAACCAACAGTTTTGTCGGAGAGTTCATGATCCTGGTCGGGAGCTTTACCAACAATAAGATCGTCTCGGCCTTCGCCATTCCGGGTGCGATCCTGGCTGCGGCTTATATGTTCCGCATGCTCCAGCGGGTGGTGTGGGGCAGGCCGGTGAATCCGGATCATACCGGTATCGCTGACCTGAATCTCCGGGAGATGGTGACCCTGGCCCCCTTGCTCTTTTTTGTTTTCTGGATCGGTCTGTCTCCTGAGCCGTTCTTGAGAGTGATGCATGTGAGTGTTACCCACCTCATCGAGCAGGTGGGGGTTGCCTCGGGTGGAGCCGCTGTTTCTGTTGCAAAGCTGATGATTCCGTAACGGAACTTTTTTAAGGTTTATAAGTTACTTACGCAAAGGATACACAATGAAGCTCATGCTGTTTGCTCCAGAATTATTGCTTCTCTTGGGGAGTCTGGTTCTTTTTCTGATCAGTACCGGCAAGGTTGGCGGCAAGAAGGCCCGCGCCGTGACGCTGAGTCTGGCGCTGATCAATGTTTTGGTCTGCCTGGCCTGTGTGCGCCAGGAGGGCAGCCTGTTTTACGAGGCGTACCGGATTGATTTCTTCTCGCAGCTCATCAAACTTGTCATTTCCATGGGATTTGCCGTTGTTCTCCTGTTCAGCACGGAGCTGAAGGGGATCGATGATGAGATTCGCCCCGAATATTACCTATTCCTGACCTTGAGCACCCTGGGCCTTCTCATGTTGGTGAGCAGCGTCGAACTGCTCACCATGTTCATTGCCCTGGAGCTCTCCTCCTACTCCCTCTATATCCTGGTGCCCATGCGTGATGACCGGACGGGCTTGCGGATGCAGATGGAGTCGGCGATCAAGTATATCCTTTTCGGGGTGGTCGCCACCGGCGTTATGCTGTTTGGCATGAGTTACCTGTTTGGTCTCACCGGCACCACCTACCTTGTCGAGCTTCTGCCAAGACTTCACCAGATGATGGGCAGCCCTGCCGCCCTCATTGCCATCGCTATGGTCCTGGGTGGTTTCTTTTTTAAGCTGGCCGTCTTCCCCTTTCATTCTTGGGTTCCGGATGTTTATCAGGGGGCTTCCAACGAAACCACCGCGTTTATCGCTTCGGTTCCAAAGGTCGCGGCCGTGGCCATGCTTATCCGCCTAACTGCGCTGGCCACCCCGGAGGGCCAGTCCATTGTCACGCTGCTTATCGTTCTTTCGGTTTGTTCGATGTTCTATGGCAATCTTGTCGCCTTGGTTCAGACCGACATGAAAAGAATGCTCGGGTTCTCGGGTATAGCCCATGCCGGGTATGTTCTGTTGGGTCTTGTCACCATGCAGGAGGTCGGCTACGCCACCTCGCTCTATTATATCGTCGGGTATCTGGTGATGAACCTTGCCGCTTTTCTGGTCATCTGCAAGGTGTCCGAACACGGCGAGAACCTTGCTGTCGATGATTTGAGCGGGCTGCACAAACGCGCTCCCTTGCTCGCCTTGACCCTGGCGGTCAGCATGTTTGCCATGGCCGGCATCCCACCGTTTGTCGGGTTCATGGGTAAATTCATGCTGTTGACCGGAGCTTACAAGGCCGGACACCTTCCCTTGGTTATTCTGGCGGCCATCAATACCGCCATCTCCATCTATTATTATCTGTCCGTGGTTCGAGTAACTTACTCAGCCAGCCCGGAAGATCGTCCCGCCGTGGTTGTCGGGGGTGTCGCCAAGGCAGTAAGCATCGCCCTGGTCATGATCATCATCGCCATGGGGCTTGTGCCAGATCCGATCTTGCAACTGGCCACGGATGCTGTTCGCGCCATCCTCTAACAGGAGGCCGCAAAAGGCGGCCTGGTTTTCAACGCCGACCCGTTCTTGGATTGCAAGTGGGCTGTGGAGAAGAGTTTTTCAGTAGCCGGTTCACCCCAGGCCCATGGCCTGTCTTTCGTAGAGTTTCCGCCAGGATGCGGGGAGACTCTTGACAACTGATAAAATAATTGTATAATCTACAGAATTATTCGGGCCAGCGGGAATAACTCAGTGGTAGAGTGTCAGCTTCCCAAGCTGAAGGTCGCGGGTTCGAATCCCGTTTCCCGCTCCAGTCTAGTGCCGGTGATTTCGGCGCCTGCTGGGAAGAAAACGCAATGTTTTCTTGTGGTGCAAGGATGCTGTTCCGGCTAGGCGGCATTGTTTTGTATTGAAAGAACCGGTCATTCCGATTCGGTTGTGATTTTTTTCGAAAGTGGGCTCAGGCCCGCTTTTTTTATTGGTATACTGTGCTATGGAAGAAGAGGCGATAGAGTCACCCCTGGTTCGGCGGCTGACGGAACTTGTCGGGCCGGTGGTCGATGGTTCCGGCTGTGAGCTGGTCGAGCTACAGTTCAGGCGTGAGGCTCCGGGGTGGGTTCTCCGTTTGATTATCGATAAAGAAAATGGCATCGGCATTGATGATTGCTCCCGGATCAGTCGGGAGGTCGCTCATCTTCTTGAGGTGGAGGACCCGATTGAACAGTCGTACAGCCTTGAGGTTTCTTCACCCGGCCTGGACCGGCCTCTGAAGAGGGAAAGAGATTTTGTGCGCTGCATGGGGAAGAAGGCCAAGGTGGTTGTAAGGGAGCCCATCGACGGGCTGAACCAGTGCATTGGCTTGATTGAAGATGTTACGCAGGAGTCGGTAACGTTGCGCACCGACCATGGTATGATAGAAATTCCGTTTACCCGGATGAAAAAGGCCCGTTTGGTTATTGAGTTTTAAGACACTGGGGCCGGTGTTGACCATACGGGGGCGAGGCCCTCGGTGGCGGATGTCCGGGCGTAATCGCCGAAAGAGAGACAGGAGAGAACAATGCTGTCAGATTTGAAACGAATTCTTGATCAGATAAGTAGAGACAAGGGGATTGATCGTCAGTTGCTGGTTGACGCCATCGAGGAAGCGGTGATGTCCGCAGCCAAGAAGAAGTTTGGCCAACGGCGGGAGCTTGAGGCCCGATATAATGATGAGATCGGCGAGGTTGAGCTTTTCCAGTTCCGCAATGTTGTTGAGGCGGTTGAGGATGAGCAGACGGAGATTTCTCTGACCGAGGCCTTGGTTCTTGACCCGGAAGTGCAACTCGGCGACGAGCTTGGCAGCAAGATGGACAGCGTTTCCGATCTTGGCCGCATTGCCGCGCAGTCCGCCAAACAGGTGATCATTCAGAAAATGAAGGACGCTGAATGCAATGTCATCTATGAAATGTACAAGGACCGCAAGGGTGAGGTGGTCAATGGTATTGTTCAGCGCTTCGAGCGCGGCAATATCATTGTCAATCTCGGGCGAACCGATGCCATCTTGCCGACCAAGGAGCAGATGCCCCGTAAGTCATATCGTCAGGGGGACCGAATCCGCGCCCTGCTGCTTGACGTGCGCCAGAGCAGCAGAGACCCGCAGCTGGTACTGAGCCGGACCAATGATGAGTTCGTGACCAAGTTGTTTGCCATGGAGGTTCCGGAGATTGCCGAGGGGATCGTGAAAATCCTCGGGGTGAGCCGTGAGCCCGGTGCTCGCGCCAAGATTGCCGTGAGTTCTTCCGCCTCGGATGTGGATCCGGTAGGCGCCTGTGTCGGGATGAAGGGGTCCAGAGTGCAGAATGTGGTCCAGGAGCTACAGGGCGAAAAGATCGATATCGTGCCCTGGAGTCCGGATCCGGCCCGCTATGTTTCCAATGCCTTGTCCCCAGCCCAGGTTTCGTTGGTGGTGGTGGATGAGGAGAAGAAAACCTTGGTTGTGGTTGTGCCTGATGACCAGCTTTCTCTGGCCATCGGCCGGCAGGGGCAGAATGTGCGCTTGGCCGCAGCCCTGTTGGGGTGGCGGATTGATGTGAAGAGTGAGCTGAAATATGCTAAATTTAGCGAAGAAGGTTTTCAATCGCTTCTCGATGTGCAGGGGATGGATGAAAAAACGGCGGAAGCCCTTTATGATGCAGGCTTCAATTCAGCCCAGGAGCTGGCTCAGGCGGAGGTGGCAACGGTTGTTGCCGAACTGGAATCCCTTGACGAGAATAGGGTTGCCCGCTTGATCGCTGCCGCTCAAAAAGTCAATACGAACCAAGCACAAGACGATTCAGAGCCGGCATCAACCGAGGATGAAGAGTAATAGGTTATCTGGCATGACCGCCGTCTTCGGGGAAAAAGGCAGGGCGCCGATCCGAACATGTCTGGGGTGCCGTCAGAGAAAAGCGCAGCAGGAGCTGTGGCGGTTTTCTCTGGACAACAGTGGTCGTGTAATGAAAGATTTCTGCGGGAAGCATGATGGACGTCATGTTTACTGTTGTCAGGATGACAGTTGTCTGCAGAAGTTTTTTAAAAACAAAAAAGGATTATCCAGAGCGTTTCGCCAACAGGTGCTGGGATTTAACGAAGGGTTGCAAGGCCTCTTCGGGAGTGAGCAATGACAAAAATCAGGGTTTACGAGTTAGCTAAAGAAGCGGAAATGGAAAACAAGGACTTGGTGGCGGCCCTCATTGAGATGGGCTATGCCATTAAATCCCATAGTTCCTCTCTGGATGACGAAACAGCACAGGATATCCGCCAAAGGCTTGGGATAGGGCAGACTCGGACGGAAGAAAAAAGAATCCAAGGCGCCGGGCGGACCACCATTATTCGTAGAAGAACCAAGAACGTGCCGGTTGAGGTTCCGCCCCCAGGAGAAGCGCCGGTCAAGCCGAAGCGGCCTGCCGTTTCGGCGGCAGAGAGCGATGAGGCCGGGCTGGTAGGGGCAGAAATATTCGGAGAAAGCGCCCAGGGCGTCGGCGAAACCGAGAGGGAAGAGGTCGCCGAGCCGATGCTTTCCGTGGAATCGGAAGGCAATGAAGAGCCGGAGTTGTCTGTGCGATCGGAGGAGGAAGAGGCAGCCGTAAACGATGGGGTTGTCGAAACAGCCGGGGACGAAGAGGTCTCGGTTGTGGAGACGGTTGAGGATGACGAATCGGAAGAGACGGCCCCCTTTGTGCCGGAAAAACATCGCCAGGGGTTTGCCCGGGTGATTAAAAGGGCGGCCATTGTCATTGCGCCTGCAGCTCCTCCCCGTCCGTTCACGCCCAGGCCGCCGAAAAGGGTCGAAGCGGTTAAAGGAAAGCCCGTTGTTGCCGATGTTTCCCCCGCAAAGGGAGTTGATGAGGGTGACAAGGGGAAAAAGGGCAAGCGGTTTGTTAAATTCACCACGGAGACTGCCGAGCACGACCGGAGCAAAAAAGCCCCCTTGCGTACCCAGCGGCAGGCCGATATCGAGATCGAGGATGTTGACGATGCGTTGGGTGGAAAAATCCCCGCTGGCCTGCGTATAGCACGCAACGTGCGGAGCGGTGGCAAGAAAGGCAAGCGTCAGAACGTTTCCCAGCCAGCAGCGGAACCCAAGGCGATCAAGAAGCGGATCAAGGTTCTTGAAACCATTTCGGTTGGCGATCTTGCTCACCGGATGGGTCTCAAGGTCGGGGAGCTTATTGCCAAATTGCTGGGGATGGGGGTTATGGCCACCATCAACCAGGCTCTTGATGTTGAGACCGCGACCCTGGTAGCCTCTGATTTCGGTTACGAAGTCGAGCAGGGGGTTACCGAGGAGCAGACCATTCTCAATTTGGAAGAACAGGAAGGCGGCGGGGAGATGCTTCCCAGGCCGCCGGTGGTCACGGTCATGGGGCATGTCGATCATGGCAAGACCTCGGTGTTGGACGCTATCAGAAAAACAGACGTGGCGGCCGGTGAGGCCGGCGGCATCACCCAGCATATCGGTGCCCATTATGTGCGCTCTCCGCAGGGGGATGTGGTTTTCCTTGATACCCCAGGCCATGCGGCTTTTACGGAAATGCGTTCCCGGGGTGCTCAGGTTACCGATCTTGTCGTCTTGGTTGTTGCTGCGGATGACGGAGTCATGGACCAGACCAAGGAGGCGGTGAACCATGCCAGGGCCGCCAAGGTGCCCATTCTGGTATGTGTCAACAAGATGGACAAGCCCGATGCAGACCCCATGCGGGTGAAAAGGGAATTGGCCGATCTGAATCTGCTCAGCGAGGAATGGGGTGGTGAGACCATCTTCTGTGAAACCTCGGCTAAAACCGGGGCAGGTATCGCTGAGCTGCTGGAAAGTATTCACCTCCAGGCTGAAATCCTTGAGCTGAAGGCCGATCCCAATCGCCGCGCCAAGGGGCATGTGATCGAGGCCCAGCTCCACAAAGGCCGCGGCCCAGTGGCCACGGTTCTGATCGAGCAGGGAACTCTGCGGGTTGGCGATGCTTGTGTTGCCGGGATATTTTACGGCAAGATACGTTCCCTGACCAATGATCGTGGAGAAAGTGTCAAGGAGGCCGGTCCGGCCATTCCTGTCGAGGTTCAGGGCTTAAGCGGAGTGCCGCGGGCTGGGGATGAGTTTGTCGTTCTGCCCGACGAAAAGCGGGCAAGGAGCGTGAGTGCCGATAGGCAACTCAAGAGCAGAGAAGCCGAACTGGGTACCTACACCAAGATTTCCTTGGATAATCTGTTCGATAACATGCAGGCAGGAAAGATCAAGGAGCTGCGGGTTGCCCTGCGGGCCGACGTACAGGGAACTTTGGAGGCCTTCAGCAAGGCCATAGATGATCTGGCAACCGACGAGGTCAAGGTCAAGATTCTCCATGCCGGCACCGGCACCATAACCGACTCGGATGTCTTGCTCTCCGCCGCCTCTGACGCCTTTATTATCGGCTTTAATGTCCGGCCCTCGGCCAAGGTGCAGGAACTCGCCAAGAATGAGAAGGTGGATATCCGCACCTATGACGTAATCTATCATGCCCTGGATGACATCAAAAAGGCCATGGTCGGCTTGCTTGATGCCCGCTTCGAGGAAAATGTCATCGGCACTGCCGAGGTCCGGGAAACGTATCAGGTTCCCAAGATTGGCACCATTGCCGGCTGCTATGTGACCGATGGCAAGATCGAGCGCAACGCCAAGGTGCGTGTTGTGCGGGAAGGCGTGGTGATGTTTACCGGACAGCTTGCCTCCCTGCGGCGTTTCAAGGACGATGTCAAGGATGTGCAGAGCGGGTATGAGTGCGGAATCGGGGTTGCCAACTATAATGACCTCAAGGTGGGCGATGTGCTTGAAGCCTTTGTGCTGAAAGAGCTTGCAAGAGAGCTCTAATGGCGGCCGGAAAAGCAAAATCGCGGTTTGGCCTGCCTGCCGGTCTTGTCCGCAGCGAACCGAAAAGGCGGCCGATTCGGGTGGCGGATGCCATCAAGGCCGAGATTGCCTCGCTGCTGGTGCGGAAAATCAATGATCCCCGCCTGTACAATATCATCATCACCTCGGTGGAGGTGAGCGATGATCTTGGACATGCCCGGGTTTTATACAGTATACTGGGAGATGAAGAGCCTAAAAATGTTGCCAAGGGATTGGAGAGCAGCAAGGGCTTCATGAGAAGCAACCTGGCAAAGGCCCTGGAGTTAAGGCATGTGCCGGTGCTTGATTTTCGACTGGATCTCGCGGGCAAGAAGCAGGCTGAAATGGAACAGCTACTCAGGGAGATAATACAAGATGACGACTCATCCCCGTGACGAGATTGTTCGGACCCTGAAATCGGCCAAAAATGTTCTGGTGGCAACCCATATCCATCCGGACGGCGACGCCCTCGGTTCGCAGATAGCCCTGGGCAATGTTTTACGTTCCCTTGGTAAGAATGTTTTCCTGTACGGTGAGGATCAGGTCTCCCATCTGTACAAGTTTTTGCCGGGAAGCGCCCAGATCGAGTCTTTGCTTCCGGCCTTAAACGGCTTTGATTGTGCTGTTGCCCTTGACTGTGGCGATAGCCACAGGCTGGGCGAGGCCATGGACTCTCTGTTGACCGTGCACCCCTTTGTTGTTATTGATCACCATTCCGGGCACCAGGAGTTTGGTGATCTCAGGTGGCTTGCCCCGGATCGGGCCTCCACCGGCGAGATAGTCTATGATCTGGCGGAAGCCCTGGGTGCCGAGCTCAGCTATGAGTCGGCCTATTGTCTCTACGCCGCCATTGTTTCCGACACCGGTTCTTTCAAGTATTCCTCGACCAGCGCTGATACCTTCCGCATCGCCAGCGAGCTGCTGCGTAAAGGGGTGAAGCCGGCTGAGGTTTCCGGCAAGCTGTTTGATAATTTTACGGTGAAACGCCTCAATCTCATGCGGATGGTGCTCGATTCGCTGCAACTGTATGCCGCTGATCGGCTGGCAATCATCGCGGCTCCGCGGGAGGTTTTTGTCAAAACCGGCACCACCCAGGCGGATGCGGAAACCTTTATCAATTATCCGAGATCTCTCGATACCGTGAAAATTGCGGTTTTTTTAAAAGAAACGGAGAAGAATCTGATTTCAGTGAGTCTGCGCTCTAAGGGCACTGATTATGATGTGGCCCAGGTTGCCGCAGCCTTTGGCGGCGGTGGCCATCGCAATGCCGCAGGGTTTAAGCTTCATGACACAAGCATTGGTGAGGTCCAGGAAAAGTTGTTGGCCAAATTGTTGCCCATGGTAACAAGTTAGAAATATGGAGCTTGTGCAGGAGATGCCCGCCGAGGTCTTGGTTGGGAAACACCCCCCCGCAGAACCGGCCCTTGAGGCCGGTATTTTTTTGGTGGACAAGCCGGTGGGGCCGAGTTCCTTCCGCATGGTGCAATTGGTGCGTCGGGCTCTTTCCATAAAGAAAGTGGGGCATGCCGGCACCCTTGATCCTTTTGCCTCCGGCCTGCTGATCATCTGCGTCGGTCGCCCGGCCACCCGCCTTATCTCGCAGTTCATGGACGGCCACAAGCGCTACGAAGCGGTGCTCAGGCTTGGCATCGAAACCACCACCCAGGATCTTGAGGGAGAGGTTGTCGCCCAAAAAGAGGTTGGTGTCTTTGGGCGCGAAGAGTTGGAGCATTGCCTGGCCGGATTCATGGGTGAGCAGTTGCAGACCCCGCCGCAGTATTCGGCGCTCAAGCACCTGGGAAAGCCCCTGTACCATTATGCCCGGAAGGGGATTGTCATTGAGAAGGCGGCTCGACCGATAACGATCTTCCAGTTGCAACTCCTGGAGGCTGGGCCAGACACCCTGCGTATCATGGTGGAATGCAGCAAGGGCACCTATATCCGGACCTTGGCTAATGATATTGGCCGGGTCCTGGGCTGCGGCGCCCATCTTGTTGCCCTGCGGCGTCTGCAAAGCGGGCCGTTCACCGTGGCTAACGCGGTGGATGGCGCTATTCTGCAAGACCCCCTCTTGGCGCGACACGAGCTGTTAGCCAAGACCTTGACCGTGGAAGAGGTCTTGGTAATGCTACCCCGGCAAGAGTGAACATCGATTGTCAAAAAAGCACGCAATGACATTCAATTGACATTGGTGCAGAGATCATTTATTAAGAGGCGTACCCCATTAGGAATCGATGGTTGTAAAATTCTGTCGATCTCCCGAATTATTAATTTTAGTGCAACGAGGAAGTCATGACACTGCAAGCGGAACAGAAACAAGAGATTATCACCCAGTATGCCCATCATGAGAAAGACACCGGCTCACCCGAGGTGCAGATTGCCCTGCTGAGCTCACGGATCACCTATCTGACTGAGCATTTCAAGGAACACAAAAAAGACCATCATTCCCGGCGCGGTTTGCTGAAGCTGGTCGGCCAGAGACGGCGTCTCCTGAATTACCTCAAGGGCAAAAACGTTGATCTGTACCGTGATCTGATTCAAAAACTTGGCATCAGAAAGTAAGATGCGATAACAGCCACCGCCGGATTTCTGGCGGTGGCTCCATTTTGCCCCTGCGCAATCAAGACCGCCGCTT
>Ga0315272_10001334_pt1 | contig 12287 bp, 9 predicted proteins | sample C3_middle_MG_FD_203918 | JGI IMG/M metagenome (GOLD analysis project Ga0315272, IMG submission 203918) | Sediment microbial communities from Yellowstone Lake, YNP, Wyoming, USA - C3_middle | ecosystem: Environmental > Aquatic > Freshwater > Lake > Sediment | place: USA: Wyoming | collected...
CGGCAGGTTACAGCTTAGGGGCGGCCAAGTCGGTGGGCAGGTTGGTCAGGTATTGCCGGATGGCGTCGCGCACCGCTCGGTAATGGCCGAGGGTTTCCTCCTCGCTGGTGGCGGACCGGGCAAGCCGGGGAGGGTCGGGAAATTCCCGGTGCAGGATGGTCGTCTTGCCCGGAAACAACGGGCATTGCTCGTGGGCGTGGTCGCAAACCGTGATTACATAGTCAAAGGCGTTGAGCTCCAGTTCGGAGAGCAGCTTTGAATAGTGGCCGCTGATGTCGACCCCGGCCTCGGCCATGACCTTTACGGCCAGGGGGTTGAGCCCATGCTTTTCGATCCCGGCCGAGAAAAATTCGTAGCGGTCCGGATACAGATGTCTGCCCCAGCCTTCGGCCATCTGGCTGCGGCAGGAGTTGCCGGTGCAGAGGAAGAGGATTTTCGGTCTGGCGGTGTGCATGGGGGCCTCAGATGATCAGGTTGAAAAGATAGCCCACCAGCAGGATGCCGCTGCCGACCACGCCGATAAAGGTGGCGATGAGCGCAGGCTTCAAGACCTTGCGGAGGATGACCATCTCCGGCAGGGAGAGGGCGACGACGCTCATCATGAAGGCCAGGGCCGTGCCCAGGGCCGCGCCTTTTTCAAGCAGGGCCTGGATGACCGGCACGATGCCCGCGGCATTGGCGTACATGGGGATGCCGATGAGCACGGCAAGGGGCACGGACCACCAGGCGGATTTGCCCATGATCGAGGCCATGAATCCTTCGGGTACATAGCCGTGGATGCCCGCGCCCACGGCTATGCCGAGGATGACATACACCCAGACCCTGCCCATAATGTCTTGCACCGCCTGCCAGCCGTAGAGTATCCGCTCCTGGGGATTGCTCGGCATGGAGGCTTCGGTGCCGCTGGCCAGCACATGTTTGACCCATTCTTCCACGTATTTTTCCATGCGGAGGCGACCGATGGTCCAGCCGGCCAGGATGGCGATGGTCAGGCCGGTGACGAGATAGAGGGCCGCTATCTTCCAGCCCAGCAGGCCATAGAGCAGAATCAGGGCGACCTCGTTTACCATGGGCGCGGCAATAAGGAAGGAAAAGGTGACGCCCAGGGGGATGCCGGCGGTGACAAAACCGATGAACAGGGGGACCGCGGAGCAGGAGCAGAAGGGGGTGGCGATGCCCAGCAGGGCGGCCAGCACATTGCCCATGGCTTCGCGTTTTCCCGCGAGGATTCTCCGGGTTTTTTCCGGGGTGAAGAAAGAGCGGAGGATGCCCACCGCGAACACCACCAGGGCAAGGAGCATCAGCACCTTGGGCGTGTCATAGAGGAAGAACTGGGTGGCCTCGCCCAGGCGGCTGTCCGGGGAAAGTTTGAGTAGATCGAAGGCGAGGAAATCGGCAAGGGGGGAAAGCCGGTAATAGACGGCAAACCAGACGGCAAAGAAGAGGAGGCCGATCGCAAGATAGCGCATGGTGGCGGCAGCAGAAAGAGATTGCGCCTGCGGTTTTGCCTGTTCCGGTTTTTCCGCAAGGTTAGTCAGTTTTATGGGTTGCATGGCTCTGTTTCCTTGTGCGGTGTTGCGGAGAGGATATAGACACAACTATATTACCATATGGCTATATTTTAATATTGTCAACGGGGTAGAAGGGTGATCGGGGGAATTGCGGCTGGTTTGATGCTTTGGAAGTTGGGAGTAGCGATGTGGTGCGACCAATTTCAGCCGGTGATCAGCTCGTTGGAAAGCTCGTTGGTGTCGTCTGGTTTGATGGGGAAATGGCGGGCCAGGATGACGCCCACCGCCTCAATTTCCCGGCACAGGGCATTGCAGGCCTGCCCCTGTTTTATGCCGGTGGCAATGTCCTTGGCGTGGGTCATCAGGGTGTCCTGGGAGATTTTCTGGTAGATTCCAGAGTCCGCCAGAATCCAGATCTTGCGTTCAAGGAGTGAGATGAAAAAGAGCACTCCGGTGTTGTCGCGGGTGGCGTGGAGTTTCTTTTCGTAAAAGGCGCGGAGCGCCCGCTCAGCCACCCTGGTTTCCAGGCGGCGGTCGGGGATGAATAGCCGGAGCAGCGGGGGAAAGATCTTGGCCAGGCTGCCGATCAAAATGGCGCCGCAAGTCAAAAGGGGCACGAAATAGCCGAGGCTGTCGGCGAGAAAAAAGTCGGTGACGAGCAGGGCGGCCAGACCGCCGATGGTCAGACCTGCCAGGAGGCTTGCCTCGGGATAGGTGTCGCTGGCAGCCACCACCATGGCGACAACCTCGCCGGAGGTTGTCTTTTCGACTCCGGCGATGGTGGCGGCGATCCGCTGTTTTTCCGCCTCTGTGAAAAATGTTTCTGCTTGTGTCATCTACCAGCCCCCCGAGGCGCCGCCGCCTCCGAAACCGCCGCCGCCGAAGCCGCCGAAGCCGCTGTCCCCGCCGCCAAAGCCGCCGCCTCCTCCCATAAAAAATCCGCCCCCGCCTGCATTGGCAAAAAGGATCGGGAGCAAAAGGCCCAGCAGGGCGCCGCCCGGTATCAGCAGGAGCAGGAGCAACCATCCCAGGGGCGAAGAGAGGCCGAGAAAAGCGAAAAGCGGCAGGAGCACCGCGCCGGTCAGGGCGCCAGCCGGCTTGCTCAGCCGCCCGAGGGTGCCGACCAAAATGGCAAAGAAGATGAGATACGGGAGCAGCGAGGATTGGCCGGATTTGCCCGGTACTCGACCGGTGCCCTTGAACTCTCCCCTTGTTGCGCTGATGATCGTGGAAATCCCGGCTTCAAAGCCTTCGTCAAGCTGGCCCGCCTTGAAGCGCGGGGTTATGACCTGATCCACGATGCGTCCGGCCAGCAGGTCGGTCAGCACCCCTTCCAGGCCCCGGCCAACCTCGATGCGGACCTTGCGGTCGCCTTTGCTGACCAAAAGCAGAACCCCGTTGTCCTTGCCTTTCTGGCCGATCTTCCAGGTCTCCACCGTGCGGATGCTGAAATTCTCCAGCGCGTCGCCCTCAAGGGATGGGATGGTCAGCACCGCGATCTGGGTGGAGTCGGACTGCTCAAAGGCAAGGAGCATCTGCTCAAGCTTTTGCCGCTCAGGCGGAGAAATCATTCCGGCCAGATCGGTGACATACCCCTGGTATTGCGGCACTGTAAGCGCCCTGGCAGGCATGGAGCCGTCGGCCCACAAGAGGCAGAGGCTCAGCAGGCAGGCAAGCCCTGCGGTCTTGCCCAAACGCCATGCGGTATGCCGTGCGTTGTGCAGCATCGGTTAGAATTTTACCTTCGGAGCCTTGGCCGCACCCTCTTCTGCCTTGAAAGCCTCGCGGCGGGGCAGCTGGAGCAGCATATTGTTGGTCAGGTTGTTGGGGAAGGTGCGGATGGAGGTGTTGAAGATCCGCACTGACTCATTGTAACGGACCCGGGCCACGTTGATCCGGTTTTCCGTGCCTTCCAACTGGTGTTGAAAATCCATAAAGTTTTGGTTGGCCTTGAGGTCGGGGTATTTCTCAACCACCACCATCAGGCGGGAGAGCGCGGAAGAAAGGCCGCTCTGCGCTTCCTGGAACTTGGCGAAAGCCTGGGGGTTATTGACCACCTCGGCGCCTGCTTGAACGGAGCCAACCTTGGCCCGCGCCTCGGTAACGGCGGTGAGTGTCTCTTTCTCATGGGCCGCATAGGCCTTTACCGCTTCCACCAGGTTGGGGATGAGATCGGCCCGCCGCTGGTAGGAGGCTTCCACGTCCCCCCAGGCCGCGATCACGGCTTCATCGTTCTGCTGGATGGTGTTGTAGCCGCAACCGCTCAACCCGGTTGCGAGAAGCACAAGACTGGCAAATACGAGGAATTTCTGCATGGTGTCATCTCCTTGGAAAGAGTCTTGGAAAATTTCGATGTTGCCGCCGCCTCTGTGGGCTTGGCGTCGGCAGGCATTAAACAGGAGAAAAATATCCGTGATTGATGGTGCCCTCGGTACGACTTGAACGTACGACCTACCGCTTAGGAGGCGGTTGCTCTATCCCCTGAGCTACGAGGGCGGTTATTTTACTTTTTCCGCATAAAAGAAGGCCCGTACTATACCATCGGCAGGGCAATGCGCAATATCTTTCTTGGCTGGAAGCGCTTGCGCCGCTTGACATCGGACAGATCTTCCGTCCGGCGTTGGGGCAAGGTCGGACGGATGGCGAGGGCAGAGAAAAAAATGTGTGAAAAAACTGGTTCGCCTGCCAGGATGTGCTAGAATGACGCAGTGTCCATGGTTTTTTGTGAAGAAAAATAACTTCCGGGGTGAGCGTTCCGCATGCGATTGAGAACCATAACCTTCCTGGCTTTTTTCATCATTGGGCTGTTTCCCCTTGCCGCTTCCATGGTTTTCAACCTCCCCCAGTTTCTTGTTACCCTTGAACAGGCAGTTCAGGAGCAGCGTCTCGCCCGGTTGCAGGATGAGTTCGACACCCTGGAACGGACGGTGGAACAGGGCCGGGAAACCCTGCGTGTTTTCGGGATGCTCTCCGAGACTGTGGATCTGGTGGGTCGCCCGGAGCCAGGAATTCCCCTTGCCCAGCTGCGGGAGCGTCTTGCCGACGTGGTCGCCAAGCGTTGGTTCAAGAACCGGCCCGAGGTTCTTGCGGTGTCGGTTCTCGATGGTTTGGGGCAGGAACAATTCCGGGTGAGCCGCCAGGCCAATGGTGAACTCGGGATGGTTGTCGGCACGCCCGAGAACAGGATGGAAGAAAAAGTCTCCCGGAAGGGAAAGGCCTTTTTGCCGGGGACAACCTTTGTCGGTGCCATCGAGGGAGACGCAGCCCAGGACAAGGAAGGCCATCTGCATCAGCTCGTCGCCCATTTTGGGATTCCGGTTCAGAATGAGGAGTACGGAACCTCTGGAACAGCGGTACTGGTTCTGGATCTCCACCGTCTTGTCAACAAGTTGGAGAAACATGACCTGGTGAACCAGGACGGCTCCTATCTGGCCGCCGCAGATCATGGCCGACAACGGCATGATCTGCGGCCGGGCCAGGCCTTTGTCGATTTTCCTCAGTTGCGGCAGACGATGCATGATGGAATGCCGGTCATCCTCAAGGATGTGCGTGGCGATGCCCATGCTTGGCTGCCGCTGATCAGCGAGGCGGAAGGGGAGCACTGCCTCTGGGTCGGGCAACCGGTGGACAGAGGTACCATCGAGGTCTGGTTGCAGTTATACAAACGGAATCTCGCCATCATTGTTTCGGTTCTGGTGGTGTTGCTTGTCGGGGTGGCGTTGGCTCTCGCTCAGTATGTCAACCGCCTGCACGGGCAACTGGTGGGCGGGATTACCGGGATTCTTGACGGAAAAAAGAAGCCGCAGCTTCAGTGGCGTTGGCCTAAAGAACATGCTCGGCTGGCTGCGGACCTTGATGCGTTGGCCGAAAAATATCTGGCCGACAGCGCGGCCCGCAGGGCGGCGGAAGAAGAGGTGCGGCGGGAAAGGGAGCATGCCTTGGTCACCCTGCGTTCCATTGGCGATGCGGTGATCGCCACCGATACCGAAGGGCGGGTGACCCGGATGAACGTGGTGGCCGAACAGCTGACCGGCTGGTCCCAGGACGAGGCCCTCGGTCGGAAGCTGGACGAGGTTTTTGACATTATCGATGCAGGCACAGGGGAAAAATCAGCAAATCCGGTGGCCCGGGTTCTTGAGACTGGCAAGATAGTCGGCCTGGGTAACCACACCGTGCTCATTGCCCGGGATGGCAGGGAATATCAGGTGGCGGACAGCGCTGCCCCGATTCGGGGTTCGGATGGCGCGACCCTTGGCGTGGTCCTTGTTTTCCGGGATGTGACCGAGGAGTATGTCCTACAGGAGCAATTGGCCCACGAACTCACGGTAAAGCAGGCTCTGGCTGATTTGGCCGTGCAGCTGGTCGGCCCGGGCCAGAGCCTGGCCGATATTGCCAGGGCAATTCTTGCCACAGCCAAGGAGCTTACCGGCAGCCCGCATGGCTATTTAGGCGTTATTGATGCTAAAAACGGCCATTTGGTGTGTCATGCCTTTACGGAGATGATGGAAAAAGGCAGTCAGGAGCTGGAGTTCGCGCCCGGCTCGGATGGCCGATATCCCGGATTGTGGGGGCAAGCGCTCAATGAAAGACAGGGGTTTTATACCAACGCCCCAGATTCTCATCCGGCTGCGCTTGGCTGCCCGGAGGGGCATGTTGTGGTGCAGCGATTTTTAACCGTGCCCGTACTGCTCGCCGACCAGCTGGTTGGTCAGATCGCCGTGGCCAATGCCGAGCGGGATTATACGGAAAAGGATCTCGATCTGTTGAGCCGGGTCGCAACGCCGTGCGCTCAGGCGATTAAGGGGGTGCGCGCCGGCGAAGATCGTGAACGGCTCATGGCGGCCCTGCGCCAGTCTCAAAAGATGGAGGCCGTTGGTACCCTGGCCGGTGGGGTGGCCCATGACTTCAACAATATGCTCACCCCAATTCTCGGCTATACCGAGCTGGTCATGGCCAAGCTGCCCCCCGGCGATACCCTGCGGCATGAGCTGGGAGAGGTGAAGAAGTCGGCGCTGCGGGCAAAAGATCTGGTGCGGCGGATTCTTGCCTTCAGCCGCCAGAAAGGGCCGGAGCTTATCTGCATGGCGCTGCAACCGGTGTTGGAGGAGTGCCTGAAGATGCTCCGTTCCACCCTGCCCGCCACCATTGCCTTTCATGAGGATATTGCTGCGGATTGCGGACAGATCATGGCCGATCCCATTCAGGTCCAGCAGATTCTCATCAATCTATGCACCAACGCGGCCCACGCCATGGAAGGCAGCGGAGGCACGCTGGAAGTCAGCCTGCGGGAGATCGGGGTGAATCAGGGAGATACTCTTGCCGGTCAGGAGTGTCGATCTGGGAAATATCTGCGTCTGGTGGTGAGCGATACCGGCTGCGGCATGGAAAAGGCCACGCTGGAGCGGATATTTGAGCCCTATTTCACCACCAAGGAACAGGGCAAGGGCACCGGCATCGGTCTTGCCCTGGTGCATGGCATTGTCAAGGGGCATGGCGGATATCTTTCCGTGTACAGCGAGCCAGGGCAAGGAACAGTTTTTTCCCTGTATTTTCCGGTCGGTTGTGATTTCGACGAGCAATCGTCCAAGGCAAAGGATACTAGTGTTCCGCACGGTTCGGAAAGGGTGCTGCTGGTTGATGACGAAGAAGATGTTCTGACGATGCTCAAGGAAATGAGTGAACATCTCGGCTATCAGGTGACGGCGGTTTCGGACAGCACCGAGGCCTATGCCCTGTTTCACAGCAGGCCGGAGGAGTTTGATTTGGTTATCACCGATCAGACCATGCCCGGCTTGACCGGTAGCGTTCTGGCCCAGAAAATTTTTGCGCTGAAGCCAGGGATGCCGATCATTATCTGCACCGGGTTCAGCGAGGCGTTGACCGATGGCAAGGCTAAGGAGCTTGGCCTTGCCGGGTATATCATGAAGCCGGTGGTGATGAGTGATTTTGCCCGGATTGTTCGTCGGGCGCTTGAGGGAGGTGCGGGATGAAGATTGCCACTGCCGAGCAGATGCTGCTCTGCGACAGATTGACCAGTGCGGAATATGGCATCCCAGGTCTGGAGTTGATGGAAAATGCCGGGCGCGGCACAGTGGCCGCGATGGTCCGGCATTTTGGCCCGCTGGCCGAACGGAAGGTGGTGATTTTTACCGGGCCTGGCAATAACGGGGGCGATGGTCTGGTGATAGCCCGGCTCCTTCTGGAGCAGGGCGCCCGGCCCCAGGTGGTGAGCCTGGTGGACCTTGAAAAATTGCAGGGGGACGCGGCAAGAAATCTTGAACGGGTCAAGCAACTGGCCATGCCGCTCTACACCTGTCTTGGCGAAGACGAGCTGGCTTGGGTGGAACGGTTGGTGGCGGAGAGCGATTTTCTGGTGGACGCCCTGTTGGGCACGGGCCTGCGCAGCCCGGTAACCGGGGTTTTTGCCGCAGTTATCAGATGTCTCAATGCCAGCGCTCTGCCGGTGGTAGCGGTGGATATCCCCTCCGGGCTGGCGAGCGACACCGGGATTCCCCAAGGCGTCAGTGTCCGAGCCCGGCTCACCTGCACCTATGGCCTGCCCAAGTTTGCCCAGGTTGAGCCGCCGGGCAAGGAGTATGTCGGGCAGCTTGAGGTTGTTGATATCGGCATCCCGGCCGAGGTTGTCGAGCGCATCGGGGTGAAGGTCGAGTGGTTGGATCATTCTTGGGTAAAGGGTTTGATCCCGGAACGCGGTCTGGCTGCCCACAAGGGAACCTTCGGCCATCTGCTGGCGTTGGCAGGCTCGCTCGGCAAGTGCGGGGCAGCGGTGCTTTGCGGCCTGGGGGCGGCGCGATCCGGGGTAGGTCTGGTGACCATTGCCGCGCCGAAGACGCTCAATGCCGTGGTGCAGACGGCATTGCCCGAAGCCATGACTGAGGTGCTTGCTTTTTCCCAGCACTTTCTTTCCGACACCGATTATGAGCAGCTGCTGGCTGCGGCCCATGGTAAGGACGCGGTGGCCATTGGCCCCGGTCTGGGAACGGCGGAAGAAACCGGCCAGGTGGTGCGCAAGCTCTATCGGGAGCTGCGCCAGCCCATGGTGGTGGATGCCGACGGCCTCAACCTGTTGGCCGGCGAGGTTGCCGTGCTCGCCGCCGGACCCAGAGTTTTGACCCCCCACCCAGGGGAAATGTCGCGCCTGGCAGGGCTTGCAACCGTGGAGATTCAGGGCAACCGGCGGGCGGTGGCCGCGGAGTTTGCTAAACGCCACGGCGTGTATCTGGTCTTGAAGGGGGCATCCACGGTTGTTGCCGCGCCGGATGGACGGCTGGCCATCAACCCCACCGGTAATCCTGGTATGGCCGCAGGCGGCATGGGCGATGTCCTGACCGGCCTCATCGGCGGTCTGTTGGCCCAAGGCATGGCGCCCTGGGAGGCATCCTGCCTGGCCGTTTATGTTCATGGTCTGGCTGCGGACCGGATTGTCAGGGCAGGGCGGCCTTTTGGTTTTTTGGCCAGTGAATTGGCGGCGGAGATTCCCGCAGCCTTTCAGGAGGTGCTGGGTTCTGGAGGCACAATGAAAAATGCATAATGAAAAAATGGAAAGAGGGGAGCCTCTTGCCGTGATACATACAATTTTCGTCATACCGGCGAAAGCCGGTATCCAGTTTTTTGGCAAGCTACAAGAACATCTGGACACCGGCCTTCGCCGGTGTGACGCCTTTTGCAAGAGTTTCAGAATAGACAGTGGAAGCCGTCTCTGCGCTGTTGCGTTAAATCTTTAGTTTTGGAGAAAGTACATGCTGATTGCCAAAGAAATCATGGCGAAGAAGGTTGTTTCGGTTAAAGCGGACTTGCCGGTGGAGAAACTGGCGGGTATCCTTTGGTCTCACCGCATCAACGGGGCGCCGGTGGTTGATGATGACGGGCAGCTCATCGGGGTGGTGACGGAAAGCGATCTGGTGGATCAGACCAAGAAATTCCACATCCCCACCGCCATCTCCATCCTCGACTCGGTTATCTTTTTGGATAGCGCCAAAAATGTGGAAAAGGAAATCAGTCGAATGACCGGCGCCACGGTGGGGGATATCTGCTCCCGGGAGCCGGTGACCATCCGGGAGGATACGCCTCTCGACGAGATCGCCACCATCATGTCCGAGAAAAAAGTCCATACCCTGCCGGTGCTCAAAAACGGTACCCTGGTCGGCGTGGTCGGCAAGGCTGATATCATCCGGACCCTGGCCAGGGGATAAAGCTGAGTTGAGCAGCTTGCCTGCTCAAACGAAACGTATGCCCTTTGGGTATAAGTCAGACGAGGCGGACCTGGACCAGGCCGCGCACAGAGTTGCCCACAAAAAGCGCCTCTGCCTGCTCAAGATCTTGGCGGGTCAGGATGGCTTCCCGCACCATCAGGGGGGCGTGCTCAAGCAGATATCTGCGGAAAACCCCAGGCAGCAGTCCGCATTCCATGGGTGGGGTTACGAGAGTTCCTTGCTGTACAATAAAGATGGAGGTGATGCTTCCCTCCGTCACCTCTCCCCGGGTGTTTGTGAAAAGTACGTCGTAAAAACCAGCAGCCAGCGCTTGTTGCCGCTCGGTGTCGTACAGCTCCCGCAGGGTGGTTTTGTGAAAGAGCCAGGGTGAGCCGGGGTCGGTGGTCTGGGTCGAGAAGATAACCCGTGGCAACTCGGACTGGGCGGTCTTCGGCATCGGCCAGGTGATGGCGGCCGGGGCTGGGCAGGGGTTAGGGACAAGTTCCATCTGGCCGCTCTTTGCCAGGGTCAGCCTTACCCGCATGGGAGAGGCGGCAAAATCCAGGGCCAGCTTCTCAAGTTTGCTCACTACCTCCTTGCGGTTGTATGGATAGCGGAAGTAGGCGGCGGAAGCGGTCAGCCGCTCCAGATGTTCGCTCAAAAGCCAGTAGCCGGAATCCGGCTGCCAGAGAAGTGTTTCGATAAGACGGAAGGCTGGGGCCGGGTTGCTCAGGAATCGCCCCTTGAGCAGGCATTCCCGCCATTCCTGCTCCGGGTCGGACTCATGGATGATCCCGGAGCCGATGCCCATCTCGCCCTTGTTGCCGTTGAGTTCGATGGTGCGGATGGGCACATTGAAGGTTGCCTCGCCGGAGGGGGCGATAAAGCCGATGGCCCCGGTGTAGACGCCGCGCGGCCCGCTCTCCAGTTCGTGGATGATCTCCATGGTTCGGATCTTGGGCGCACCGGTGACCGAGCCGCACGGGAACAGAGCCCGGAAAAGGGGCTCTATTTTGGTCGCCAAAGGCAGATGGCCGGTGATGGTGGAGGTCATCTGGTGCAAGGTCTCGTAGGTTTCGATATCGAAAAGGGATCGGGTGGCGACTGTTCCCGGGGTGCAGATGCGACCGAGGTCGTTGCGCAGCAGATCGACGATCATCACATTTTCGCTGCGGTTTTTTTCATCTCCCTGTAAAAACTGCATCAGCCGCGCGTCCTCGGCGGGATACGGGCCGCGTTGGATGGTGCCTTTCATGGGCCGGACCAGGCATTGCTCACCGGTCCTCTTGAAAAACAGCTCCGGGGAAAACGAGAGGATTTGTTGGTCGCCTGCGCGGAGATAGGCGCCGAAGGAAACGCTCTGGTTGCGGCGTAACGCCTGGTACAGGGCTTCCGGGGAGCCGTCGAAGTCAAAGAGCAGCTTCAGGGTAAAGTTGACCTGATAGGTGTCGCCGCTTTCGATGTAGGCCTTGATTTTGGCAAGGGCTGCGGTGTAGTCCGTTTGCGTCAGGTTGGGGTGCAGGTTGACGATGCGGTAGTCCGTGGAGGCCTGTGTTGCGGGCGGATTGGGCCATTGGCCGCCGAATAATTCGCCAGAATTGTGGTCGAAGATCAGGGGGGCGCGGAATACGCCCAGGCGGGCCAAGGGCTTCTGGGTGTCGGGGTGGATTCGCTTTGCCAGGGAGGGTTCGAGCAGATAGCCGAACTCATACCCCAGCCAGCCGGACAAATACAGACCTTTAGCCAGAAAATCTTCAGCCTGTTGGAAAAACCGGGCCGGGTCGTCATGGGCGTAGCATGCAAGGTGTGCCACAGGCTGATGAAAAAAATAGGAGTGGGACTCCTCCGCAGTGACCCTGCTGGTCTCAAGAAAGACGCAATCCTCGCTGGCCGCTATGGCCATGATCCGGGCTAAGGTCTCGTCTGTCAGGGGGCAAGGCATACGGGTATTTTCGTGATGGTTTTTCTGGTTGGGGCACATGTCTTAGGGGAAATCCCCCTGCTGGGAGATGTAACTCCCTTTACCGATTCGCAGGGAGTTAAGCAAGGTAAAAAAACGGGATGGACCATGGAATGGCGGCTTTCTTTGTGATTTTTGGGGGAATAGGCGCACTTCATCTTGCAGGAACAATAGGAATATTTTATAAAAACAGGTGCTGGTTCTCGACCGGCATGTTTTTGGCGTGGAAAAGAATCGCTCTTTGTTGAGCTTGGACAGACAATTTTTATGGAGGGTTGTGTATTATGCTGATTAAAGACTGGATGGCGAAAGACGTCCTGACCGTGGATGAGAATACCTCTCTGATGCGGGCCACCAGGATTCTGAAAGAAAACAGTATCCGCCGTCTGCCGGTGGTTTCCCACGGGAAGTTGATCGGGATCGTGACGGATCGGGATGTGAAAGACGCCTCGCCTTCCAAGACGACATCCCTGGATATTCATGAACTCTATTATCTGTTGTCGGAGATGAAGGTAAAGGACGTGATGACCTCCAATCCGCTTACCTTAAGCCAGGATGAGACTCTGGAAAAGGCCGCGCTGGTCATGCTGGAGGACAAGATCT